>Ga0182741_1001353_pt1 | contig 32396 bp, 13 predicted proteins | sample eDN5th37CBELigOP_FD_128874 | JGI IMG/M metagenome (GOLD analysis project Ga0182741, IMG submission 128874) | Enriched Organic Plus compost microbial communities from Emeryville, California, USA - eDNA 5th pass 37_C BE-Lig OP (version 2) (version 2) ... | reverse complement strand
GAGTGGTGCTAACGCTATTCCGTCATCCAGATCTGAACTGCGAGCCGAAGGACGTACGTGGTATTGGTATTTCATGCAGCAAACTCAGCAGGTCCTTGCTGTGGACCAAATCGAGTGCTGCGGATGCCCAGACTCCCAACAGTTCTTCGGATCAGAATAGAGCCATGGAACAGAGTTCTCCTATGGCGAGCAACAATGCGCCTAAACACACAGGAGCTGAAGTCACGATCCACAACTCGCCAAATCAGCCTGTTCGATTTCTCACAGCACTGGACCCGATTCCGCTCGCCAAGTCTATTAGGGATAAGACGCCAACACTTACAAGCTCAAAGGCAAATCGTCTCGCCAGCAAGGTAGTCGCGGTTTCGCCCCCAACAAAATCCGTGTCAGCTCGGCAAAGCCCAGCAAGCTCCCCTAATTCGAAAGAGTCACCCACGTCAAGTGGTGGTCGACGCAAGCAAGGCGCACTAGCGAACTTCCTGGTACCAAGTCCCTCACCCACACCCGATGTCTCACTGTTTAATCGCGATAGCCCCTTCTCAGGTGACGGCAGCGCTCCAAATGCTGGGGTCCACCTTAACTCCAGGTCGAAACCGAAGTCTTCGACCACCCTGACAAAGAAGCTCACTGGTAAGCCAAGTGAACCGAATTTATCATATCTCCGAACTGTCGTATCAGTGAGTCCATGGGAGGGTCCCAAGATTTCACCAGAACTGAAGACCTCTGGAACGGCACGCACACCCCTTTCTGCACAAGTCCTCGCCGATTCACTGCTCAAACGAAACAGCAGGGAGGCTATCTACATTAAGATAAATGAGGACAAACCGATAGAACTCGATGCCACACAAGAACCCTCAAGCCGATTCGATGAACCATCCGTTACAACCGACCCTCAGAGCGGTTTAGTTGCTGATCACACAGTGCATATGGTCGATGAATCGCCTGTGCGCAGAGTTTCAGAAGCAATAACCCTACGATCCGAAGTAGAGACAGAGCCTGCTGTATTGACTGTAGATGGTGATGACGCCATGATGTCCTTAACTGCTTCGCAGTCTATGCGGATGAAAGGATTTCCAGTTCAGAAGCATCGCACAAACGACTTGGCCGAGACCGGAGTTCCGGATCACGAGGGGGTGAGTGACCAGAGCGTGCCCATAACATGGCATTACTCGCCATTCCTCGAGGATGAAGATGAGATTGAGAAACTAGACACCATTTCCTCAAACGAGTCAGACGGCAATGAAGAGGATGGTGTAGAGTTTGTGAGTGCGTGTATCCGCCAACACTCTACCCTGCCACCTCCATCACAGCGAGATACCCAAGCTGGGCCTAATGATGCACTACGAGCTGGAGCGAGTACTGATCCAGATGACATTGTCATCATCCTAAATACCGATCACCTTTCGCAACAGGCGTTTGCCGGCAGTATGCCGCTTCGTTCCCTGGTGAACTTCAGAAATGGAAACGCCCCTGTGAAAGCGGAGTCACAACAGGGTTCTGAAGATATAGAGGCAGACATCTTCGCCATTATTGATGATCAACCTAGCATCAAACAAACCTCGAGTGAGTGCTCAACTGCTGAAAAGGACTCAGATAGCCACGTAGAGCCCAGTTGGATCCAAATCTTGATTGAAGAAGACATACCCCCATTTGGATATGAGCCCTCGTTCGACAAAAAGTTTGGTGTGCCGATTCTCTTTCCCAGCGATTCCAGTCAAACTACCCTCGCTGCAGAGCTTTTCCCAATCTTGGCAGGGGCATTTGATGTTCAGGTGCAGGAGTCAAGCAGAACAGTCCCTCGTCGATTGGCAGCCGACGACCCAAAGTATGTTGAGGGCTCCGCTGCATTGGATCTGGTCCTTGCAAGTGTTCAGGCAGCGTGGTGCCAGAGCAGTAAGGCCGACGTCCCACTCGAGCAGGACGCTGGATTTTGGCACAATGCTTTGTATCCACGCGATGCCCCCCTGCGGCGATTGCTTGGCCTTTTGCTCACACTTCTCATCGCTCGAGGTTCACCGCGTGCCGCATTCTATGTTGTATCCACACTTCAAAATTCGCACTTGAAATCACCTGCTCTCAGTTTGCTGAGGCAAGACCTTGAAACACTTCTTCAGGTGTTGTATTGGATGTATGGCGGAGTCGAGATATAATCGACGACATATACGCCGACATGTAGTTATCTGAGGATAGCCGCGGATATCCGAGGATTCAAACTTGTACATAAATACTAACAATCTGTACATATTATAGCTTTATTATTCTTTCTTCTGCTGGGCGATTTTGAGGAGTTCTGACCACGTCGAGACCTTCGCTCGAGGTCGTCCAGTCTGTTCTCCACGAGCGATCTCTTCGCTGTCAATGAGCTTCCACTGGTCGAATGAAACGATACTAGTTTTGCTGCGGATTCGGTTCCACAGCCCTTCGCGGAGTTCATCTCGCTTTGATCCAGACGACGTGCCAGTTTGTTGTAAGTACTGCAATACGCCATCAGCGGTCTCACGTGCATCTGCGATGTTAGAGCCGATTGTACCTGTAGGACCACGCTTCGCCCATCCTGCAACATACACTGGGCTTAGCGTTGTATCAGAAGAGTCCCCAGGTGCCTGCTGGGCGGGCAACACCATACCTCCCACAGAACTTGGGAGTACATGCTTTCGGTGGTCAAATGGCACACCCTCCAAGGGTAGTGTGCGATATCCAACGCTGGTAAAGACAATTACACGACGTTCTGCAGAATCTGAGCCAATATCAGGGATTGAATATAGCTCTCCAGTTGGACTAGTCTTTTGTTCAAATGGAGAGCCTGCGAGGCGGGTGCGCTCAAAGACTACCTCTCCCAGGACCGGTTTCTCGCCGGGCTTCCGACCTAGGTTGTTCAACGGTCGCAAAGCAACTGGACGCGCCAAGAAATTCAAATGCAGAACACGATCATTGGACACAGGTTTGGGCTTCGAAGGATCGCTCACATCAACGCCAGTCATGCTCGGGACAGCAGGTGGAGTAGTCGAGTCCGTTGGTTGTACCGCACCAAGCTCGGCATCCATGGTTGCTGCCTTCTCACAGAGTGAAAGAAGCAAGTCTGTCTTCCGCTTCACAGCGCGGTTAGACTCTGCCTCCTTGCGCGAGACAGCACCACTTGAGGGATCTAGATAACCTTCGTTGACGTCTCTCTTGGAGATGCGAAGACCACAAATCCACTTGCCATCTTTGCTTGATGCATCTGCGCGTGATCTTGGCGGAACATGAACGGGACGCATGGCGTATGTCGTGATTTCTCGAAACTCGGGGATAGTCCAGGCTGCCTGGGCAGGGCCTCGGCGGCCAACGACGTAGACATTCTCAACTTGAGACTTAGCAAGCTTCTCAAGTACGTTGGCTGGAATATCTGTCTGCTCTAAATCCTTGACATCGCGAATGAGAATTCGTGCCACATCTAGTGCAACGTTACCGTTACCTATGATCACTACATCCGTTGCCTGATCCAGCATGAAGTCAGCGTCAGCGTGGTCTGGATGGCCATTGTACCAGTTGACAAAGTCTCGAGCATCGTACACGCCCACCAGCGAATCCTCACCTTCGATTCCGAGATGGCGAGCACCCGCGGCGCCCGTAGCCACAACAACAGCGTCGTAGGCTGCGCGAAGCTCAGGCACTGTCACATGTTGGTCCACTGCGACGTTGCCGCAGAATTGGACACGCGGGTCCTCGAATACGGACTTGGTGAAGTCCTGGAGCACGACTTTCACCTCGGGATGGTCTGGTGCCACACCAAATCGCACCAAACCGAAGGGGGTTGGGAGCCTTTCTATAACATCGATTTTCACGTCCTGGCGATCCTTCAGAATGTACTTCGCTGTATAACATGCCGAGGGTCCTGAGCCAATCACGCACACCGTAGGCGTTTTTGTTGCTTTTTGTGCATCGTCGGCAGCCGTGCTGAGCCGTAGCGCAGCGAGATGGTCCCGTAACACAGAGGTGGATAGATTGGTAGTCTTGGATCCGTTGCGCGCCTGGGTGATGGTGCGCGAGAGCGTATTGACGAAAGTCCGCTGGATTGACTTCACCGCAGCGAGCTGGTTAGCGCGGAACATGTTGTTGTGCTTCGTTTACAATATCCAATATCGATATCGCGCTACTTGGACAATACAACGGCTTCAAAAGCCAGTGCAAGATGTCTTCAACGGGACGAGTTATACTCGTCTAAGAACTTGTTCGAATGACCTGAGTTTTATGTCGTCCGGGCCCGGTTTTGCGCGACGCAGCGATGAGGCAGGGCACGCACAGGTGCAGGAGCACCGCATAGCGGGTATCTCAACATGCACACACCTGCCAGCTCTGGCAAGCCTGAACCGATGGCTACCAAGGCCTGTTCCGAGTTGGAAAGACATGCCCAGAAATGTCAGCCCGGCGCATGTTTGCGTGTAGGCGCATGATACGCATGCATGAAACACTGTCTACAGAGAGCCCATATAGCAACATACTACCAAATCACCTAATAACGCCCTAGTCCCTCTGGCTGCGGATATTCAAACCCTATCACTCTTGCGTCGAAGCTGCTCGAACATGAAGGCCTCAGGTTTCCCGGGTTGGTAAGGACGCGCTGATAGGTCCAATGGGACGTATCAAAACATAACACAATTATGATCTATCAGCCACCGAGATCGTCCGCGATTGCACGCAATGCACCCACTTTCTGGGCAAGTTGGAGGTTCAAATTAAGGTTGAATATTCTATCTTGATCTTAGTCAAAATCAAGACAATGAGCAGTGAGAGTGCGCCAGCATCCACTCAAAATGACTTTGACTGTACGTATACTCCGATATAATGTATTGCCTACTGCATGACACCCCGGCAACATCCCCAAAATGACACCAAACGACACCTTGATGCGGTGTCTGAAATTTCAAATCCGTCCGGTTGCGTGATCTTTGCGGCTGGTTTCTGGGATATAAGTCGAGGTAAGCGGGGATGAGGTCTCTCCATCCTATAGCCTGCTGTCCGATCTTTAGCCTGGCATTCGACGCAAGACTCGATTCATGCGGATCCCGTGTAGGGACCCACTGATCCAGCCCTCGCCAGTGAGTTTTGAAACCCGTTATTGAAGCATGTCTTGAAGGCTGCGAGCTTATGCGTTATGAAATTTACACACTGTACCCATCGTTTTATAGTCGAGGAAGCCAAGCGCCGCGCACTAGAGCTCGCTGAAAGTGTTGGGCTGCGTGCCAAGCGCACTTTCGAAGAGGGTCCAGGCAGCTCCCCAGCCGCCACGACGGAGTCAAAACTCGACACATTGCCCGAGATCGGGGCCGATGAGCGTACCGAGCGGGTCTACTTCCCGGGCCAGCCAGGTGTTGACTGGGTCGACACGATTCGCGCCGCGCGCGCCCACATCGAGAATGTCGTTACGAACTGCGGCGCAAAAATTTACGTCCAGGCCGAGGGCGAGCAAATCTATGCCGTGATTGTGTCCAAGAGCGCAGAGCATGAGGCGCAAGCCAAGACGGCCTTGGAGGACTTGATCTTCAATCCCTCGGTGCGCGAGACTATGACAAAGCGTGTGCAGCAGAGCGAGGCAGGACGAGGAGCCCCTCAAGGCATTCCCACAATCAACGGCGGTGCCGCAGCGGTCGCAGCACCAGCTGCTGCAGCACCAGCCGGCAATGCTCCGTACATTATTGCTGCAGGCGCACCCATGCCTGTGCCCGGTGCGGTGTCAGGCGAAGTGATTGTCGAAATCAAAATTCCCAACGACAAGGTAGCTCTGGTGATCGGCAAGGGAGGAGACAACATTCGAGCAATCAACAATCAGACCCGTTGCCAGATTCGTATTTCACCTGAGACCACCCCACCTGAACCTTTCCGATTAGTTACATTAACAGGTACCCCAGCCGCTATTGAGCAGGCCAAAGTCATGATTCAGGATAGCATTACTCGCTACGAGGCACGAGCAGCGTTCCAGGCCCAAGGCCCTGCGCTTGGTACAACAGAAATCGTCACATCATCGGGAGAGAAGCTGTATCAGGAAACGTTCCAAGTCCCCAGCGCTAGCATTCGCCATATCATTGGTCCTAAGGGTGAGACGATCAAGCAGCTGCAGTTGCGTTGTCGCTGCACCATCCAGGTTCAGCGTGACAGCGAGACCGAGCCTGGCGCGAAGTATCGAAATGTAACCATCATTGGTACACCTGAACAAGTCACACAGTGCCGTAATGAAATCATGTACATTGCGCAGCAGGCTGAGTCAGGTGCATTCCAGTCATCAGGTCGTAGCAGCGGCTCAGGCGGCCCTGCTCCGGGTGGACCTCTTTCTGTGACGATTTATGTTCCAAACGAGGTAGTCGGCTTGCTGATTGGTAAGGCGGGACAGACCATTCGAAAAATCCAAGACCAGAGCCGCGCCTCAATTCAGGTTGCGCGTGACGATCGAACACCCATGCGACCCGTGACAATCAGCAGTGAGCGTGCTGAAGACATCGAGTACGCGAAGCGTCTTATCCACGAAGCGACTACCGGCGGCCGTGAGGGCCAGCGTCAGCAGCAGCAGGGCGGACAACAGGCATATGGTGCATACGGCGCCCCAGTCGCAGGAGCTTATGGAATGGGCGGCTACCCTCAGGCATACCAAGGTTACGGTGCATACCCATACGGACAGTATGGTGCCCCAGCGGCAGGCCCTTACCCATACGCTGGCGCTCCTGGAGCTGCACCATATGGTGGATATCCCGGTGCAACAGCAAGTGCTGACTCTTCATCGAGTGCTCCTGCCGCAGGCGCTGCGCCGTCATCCTCCGCAGGCAGCGCTCCCACGAACTTCACATGTCCAGATGGCCTGAACCCGAGCCTATACACGTACTACAGAGACTATTACGTGTCACTTGGATACTCCGTTGAAGCTGCCCACAATGCGGCAGTAACCTACATGCGATCGCCTGAGGGTATTTCTGCGACATCGGGAGCTGCGAACGCTTCCAAATAAGACACAGAGCTGCCGTCTATTGTTCTCACCCGTTGACGAACTCTCTCGACAAAGGCACGACTGTGGAGATACACGAGCTTAAATAGTCCAACGGCTGAATTGTTTATTGCTAATGTGTCTAGTTTACCATGCTATTTATATTTCATAAACCCAGTTGTGGTACTGCGTGGTGCCACATTTGATTTGCACGAAGGTGGTCGACTTACATTCGGTTCTCTTCAGATGCTGTGGAGCTGGCATTGCTTGCGCTCGTAATATCACTCGTAACTTCGATCTTACTCTGAGCTTGCATTTCCTCTGAGGGTCCTTGCTCCCGAATATCAATGCGGCCCTGTTGTTTCTGTTGCTGTCTTAGCTGCTTTTCCGCGCGTTGTTGTTCTCGTTGCTGTTCTTGAAGTTGTTTGGCCAAAGTGCGCTTCTTCTCGGCTATTTCCACGATTTTGGCTTCCGTCTCGCCTCCCAACACCTCATCACGCAGTTGCTCCCTAGAGGCAACGTAGCCAAAGTTGCCACCACCAAAGAAAGTCAGGTAGGGAGGGAGGTGGGGAATGCGTGGGGCAAAGTTATTCGCTGCCCAATAATGCTCTCGAACAAATGCCAGTTCAATAAAGCAGAACAGTGTGAGGTGATGGGGAGTGCCGGGTGAGTGGAAGTATTCCATAGCACTTTTGACCTGGCGTGTTGTGGCGTCTGTTCGAGATTTGGTCTGGGTAGCTTCAGATTCAGATGACTCAAGACTTGGTGATGTAGATAGACGACCCACTTCACGATCAATTTCACTGGTACTACTCGTGGCTTGGAGCTTGCCCCCCGAAGCTTCATCAGTCGCAGGGAATTTCAGAGTATGAGCGACTCGGCACACCAAATGTGCAATACAATCTGCCAACGCAATGTCGCCAAACTCATCGCTATTGGCTTTGGCAATTCTCAACTCAGGGAACTTGTTGTAAAGTGCATCTAATGCGTTCCCCTTAGCCCCCTTGTTCTTAGGGCGCGGACGACTAAGAGGAGGCTGCGCTTGAGCTTCCATACAGTCAGAGCCGACTGTAGGTGCCCCACAGACTCGTTTTGGGTTTGGACCTGCCGCCGCATCGGCAGAGTCCGCATCCCTCTCAGTTGCAACCCGAGCCTCGGCTGTCATCATTGGCGCGTCGGTCGCCGTGGCTGCAACAGACGCGAGCACTGACGAGGGTAAATAATACTCTGCTGGCAGCGGTTCCCAGCCAGGTCGGCAAACACGCACTCCGACTCGCTCCATTTTCGACCTCCAAGCCGGGCCCTCCCATTTCCTTTCTGTTCCAGGTTCGTCGGGTTGCTTCTCATCGAGCGCGCTGGGAACGTCAGATAGATCGGTGTCTGAGCCAGATGATCGTCCAATGCGCCGTACAGTCTCCTCCATTCCTCGCACCGGCACGTTCAGAACGAACCTTCCAGTCGCCTCAACCAACTTGGCAGTGTGCCGTGAGCAGTTCATCGACATCACGAAACCTCCCGCAACGTTAGTCGTAGCGGTTAACCAGCTGATGGTCATCACATTCACGGGAGCTCCTGTGAAGCCTTCAGGCTCCGGATCTTCGCCTGTAACAACTCGCTTCCCAAGAGTCGTAGTGAGCAGGCAAACGGGATTTGTGTATAGGAGTCGAGCAAAGGCTTGTGGTGCCACTAGCACGGGCTGGCCATACAGATCATGGTTTCCTACGTCTGTCATTGCGCTTGGAAGCTGCGTGGCACTGCGGTGTCGCTCCGGATCAGGTTCGCGGAAATGTGAATCAGAATAGCCTTTATAACCGCATCCGGCCAGAGGCTATGAGACAACAGTGACCAGCTGTGTATTGGGGACATGAGGTGAAGTCAGAACCTGGGCTCGAGACAGTCGAGAGTGGAAGAATGTTTACTGCCGACTCCAGTTCAATGACAGGAAGAGTGCAGACTAGTGTAGCTTTGCTTATGTACATTGTCAATCTAACGAAGGCTTGTGAACCCTTGGATTTCAATTCGAGTTATCAAACCATCTAGCGTAAGGCATGTAGGAGCCGGATCAAGTGTCGCGGACGTCCCTGAACTACAGAATTAGATAAACTACAACAGTAATATCGTCTTGCTTTCCTCCCAGCGGCACCTCCTTGTGGGCAGCGCGAGCGGTGATACCGTATGGAGACAGGTATCGAGTTTCCTTTGAAAACTCCTGAGCTTTGCGGGCGAGGTGCGCGGCAATTGAATTTGCAAGCGCTGGTAGAGAAAGCGCCGGGATATTGCTGTCAACAACGTCTGGCGGCAACTCCCCATCAGCGATGGGCAGCGCATACGGGAAAGGCCGGCTACTGTACGGGGGTGGTGGCAGACTCGCTGCACTTAGCTCGTGATCAATGATTCGGTGAATCTGCGCATCGTATAAATTGTCAAATATACCATCCGAGCCAATGACAACAACATCACCCTTGCGCAAGGGGATTTCAATATCCTCTGCAATGCATGGATGGTCATCACTCATCAGTCCGAGCTGGAAAGGGCAATTGAACCTATGGTGCTGCTGACCCGAACGAGCGGCTGTATATCTACGTGCCGAGCCTGGACCACACGCTTCATATGGCTTCCCTGGGGCCTTGTCCACGCTGTCGGAAGATAGGGCACGCATCGAGGGAGGTCTGGGATAAAGGCGAGACTCCCACAATGCGCACTCACATTTGGTACTTGCTACGGGTTGGGCACTTGATTGCTCGAAGAGACTATAACGATTTAAAATGCGATAAGCGTTCGCGGCCAGACTCGTAGATGCTCGCGGATTCTGTGATTGATGACAGATAGAGCAGGTTCGACGGGGGAAGCGAGTCCCTTCCGAGGCCTTGCTACTATCGAGGACCACACGAGAGACTAAGAAGCCCGAGTCACCCAAATTTGCGCATCTCAACACAGGGTTTCCGCAGTCGATCGTAACAATACAGGCCGTTGTGGATCCCTGGACATACGTTGGAGGTAGCTTGTTCACGGCCTCGTAGGCCGATGTCAAAATGGTTTTGGGATGCGGCAAGGGCGGAACAATCTTCGAGAGATCAATATTTCGGTAAGACCGCGCTTTTAAAAGCGACGCGAGCTGGGTTTGAATATGCACGATATCGTGGCATGCATCGACCAAGGCCGTGGAGTAGCATGATCCGTCTCCTATGGTATTTGACCAGCCGCCGACACCGTCTGCTACCGCCACAAACGCGTAAGGAAACGTGATATCGATTCCATCAAGTTCCAAGAGCGCCTTGCGTGTTGGAAGCGTAGCCTGTGATTGGTCTGGACGGTTATCATTGCTGCATTCCCTGCTATCTCGCGAGAGGAGGTGCCTCTGAGCTTGTTTGTTTTTAGCAAAAGCTCTAGCCAGCTGCATCAGCTGGTCATCGAGGTTCAGGCAGCTCTTCAACTTGTGTGCAATTCTAAGTGTGACCGCTCTTGCTTCGGTGTCAGACTCAGGAGCTGAAGTATCTGTACGAGTAAGATTGCATTCCTTTGTCACATCTCGGAGTAATCGTAAAAGTTCTCGTTCCACATGCTCGAGTTGGCTTATTCTGGAGTTTACGGCGGACGTGACTGAGAGGGAAGTGAGGAGAACGGTCCGCACGGTGTTGGGGACTTTCATCGCGGCAGCAATTGCAGTAGCTTGTAGGGAAGGGGACACAAGACGTCTCAATGAGAGTGAGAACGGTGACCCGTTTCCAACATCACTCGTTGACGTAGTTCGCTGGTGTGTTGGCTCTGACTCCGGCAAGCCCTTCTCTTCAACAGAGCTAGCAGAGCTTGCTCGGGTCAGAGGGTTGTTACCATTGGAGGGGTCTTGGACAGCTTCGCTGACCCAAAGCATTGAATCAGGGAAGGGTTGCGTCGCCACAACAAATGAGTCAGAATAAACCGTGTCCTCTGTCTGTTGCTGAGACTGCTGTTCATTCGCATCGAGCGCTGATTCGCTTGAGACTTGTCGTGGCGGATGGTTCTCCAAGTTTGGATCCACGTAAAGCCAATCATCATCGGCTGTGGCATCTTCCATCGAGTCATTTTGATCGGTTGTTGAGGAGAAATCAAGTAAACTAACGCGATGCATACCCCGGCTCCGACCTAGCTTCACTAGGTACGTATCCTTGGTGTTTGAGAACCTGTGCACGTTAGGAATAAGACAATGTCGGTCCTCTCCCAAGGCATTTTGTTTTCCAGGTCGAGGGATGTAGCATACACCAGGGACAGCAATGCACGACTCGCCCTCTCCGAAGTTCGTATCCAGCGCGCCACTGCGAAGTTCCAGAAAGGCAAACACACCGGGCGTGATGTTTGGCGGCGGTGGGGGGACGTAGCGCTTGGAAGGCGCGTTGGAGAATGGTTGCGAGAGACTCATGCTGCGGGGTCTTGGTCTGTCGACGGAGCCGCTCGATGCTCTCGTGAGTGCTAAACGACTTCCAGTTATTGAAGAGTCGCCAGACTCTGACGGTGAACCGATTTCCGGCACCATTACTGCCTCACCAGCCACCATGACATAGTTGGTTACGACGCTGGTTCCGCTAGCACTTTCGCCCGAAATATATGGCAATGATGTTAAGATTCGTTCTATCTGCGGCTGACTAGTGGAGTCGCTGGTGCGAGATGACGTTTGCGGTTCTTCTGAATGAGGTTGCTGGCGCTTCCCGGTGTCATCGAGGATGTCTGAAGAAGCGGGGTTCCGTGGTCTGAACACGTGAGTGTCCGACCCAAAGCGCTTGAGTTTGAGGCGGTCGCCCTGACCTGTCTGGGATGATCGAGGGTCACTGTGTGGAAGCTCATCCGTGGTAGCTGCGCCAAGCTTGTTGCGGGTTTGTGTCGCAGTCTGATCTGCATTGTCTGACGCTGGCCATGAGGAGTCGATCGGGCTCGGTGAAACCGAACCGGCCTGTGCGCGTTGTTCCGACCTACTCCACGTTGTTTGTACTGAAAGCGAATGCCCAGTGCTGTGTTGCCTTGCGCCAGCGGAGGGAGGCAGCGTGAATTCCATATTGGCTCCATTGATTTCGTTTGATGCAGTAGAAGAGCTGCTACCCGACTGGGACTTCGATTTTGCTAGCCCAGACGCCTCCAATCGGGTCGAAATAAAGCGTGTGAACATCGGGAATAGTGGGTTTTGAGTGTCCAGAGCTCTAACGCGATCCCGAGCTTCATCCGGATCCGGTGAGTTGAAATCAAGCGTCGCATCGTCACGTCCCGGAGACGCGGGTCCATCCGACAGTACGACTGAAGGCGATCGTGCAAAGGCTCGGATCGAAGGAATTCCATCAACCATCGGGACTTCCTGTCTCCCCTGCTGTGACGGATCTTTAGAGCAAATATTTGTATCATCGACTGTGTTCGAAAACTTTCTGAGGAGAGTGTTGAGTTTCTGAAGCAATCCGAACGGCGAGGTTAGCGAAGGAGGCGCTTCATTGCCGGATGTTACCTGCAGAGGCGCGATGCCGGAGGGTACCGGCTGACTTGTCGACATTGTCGATGCGGAAGTGCTAGCTGGTGTGGGACTGAGAGGGCTCGTTTCAGAATGGGTGCTTTGCTTGGCTTCATGTTTGTAGTGATAGTCTCGCCACGGGAAATGATTCGCACAATACCCATTTTGCGAAACGCCGCATTGTGGACAACGCTCATGTTCAAGGAGTAGATAGTTCTCAAAGGGTGTGACAGTAGAGGATGTAGAGATCACGGAATGTTGACGGACACGCTGTGCAGTTGTGTAATCGGGTGAGCCCACAGGCAGCGGTGATCCTAATGAGGGTGTTCCAGGCACTGTTAACGATCCTTCTCTTTGTTGTGAACCTTGCGGGGCCAGACCTCGAGGACTCGTGAGTGAAGAAGATGAAGAACCCGATGGCGCAGATGGATCGGGCGTTACTGGCTGCAAGGCTGATGCATCCGCAATGTCGGTATGCGACATCCGGCGTGCCACTCGGAACGGCAAGTCGACAAGAAGCGAGAGCCCGGATTTCAGCCGGGCAAGTGACAATGCTGCGAGGGGCTGATCCGGCTCAGACGTGGAAGGCCGCGCAGACTCCGCTGGGAGAGAGGACTCTTTGATAGGATCCCGGATATTCCCACTGGTGTTATCCGTCGGATTTGCTGCATCAGCTCTCAGTGCGTCTTGGCTTTCCCTCGACTTAGGTTCTGCGCATGCATCCTTTCGGGTATCCTGCTCGCTCTCCCGAGGGCTTTCCTTCAGGTCCTCTGGCCGGACCTGCTTGGAATCCTTCAGTGCATCCTCTGGCGAGGCTGGCTCTGGTGTGTGCATTGGGGGAATCAAATCCGGCACCTCTTCGATTGTCTCTGGAATGAACAACCCGGTTCCCCCCGGTTGTCCTGGCACGGATGGTGGGGGCAGGACGAAGGCATCAATACCAGCTTGGGGATCATTGGTGCTAGGGTGGCTTAACGCACGGTCCGGTGTCGAGAATATGAACGGCGATGACATGCGTCGTGCCGAACGCGTGGTCTATCGGGGTTTCTCTGTCAAAGGCCAGCTTCGGAAGCGGTTTTCTCGAGACAGACTTGCACCAGCTCGGGGTGCTCCGAGTCCGATTTGAATCAACCTCGACGGCTGTGTCGAGTGCACCTACTCAGACCGCGGCGTGCACGGCGTGTATGCCTAGATCAGAACAGATCGGACATCCGAGTCGGTAACAAGTGAATTTGCGTCGTTTTAACGAGTTTGAAGTGGGTGCTTGTGCGACCAAGGTACAAAAGTAGTTAGAGATCAGCGTAGTACATGTATAAAACCAGTTTTAACCACCACACCACTCAGCTTTCCCCGCTAGATACACTATACGAAGTTGCTCAGTTTGGCTTTTGTCGGCCTTGGTTTAGTGTCGCGTTGGCGTGGATAGCTGGCGAATCCCGAGAATCGACTGTGGCTGCACGACTTACAGGGCAGGACGCATCTAACCACTCCGTGTTCGCAGTCGACCCTCGGACGACCCCAGTGAGAGTGCCCCTCATGACTCGATTTGAGTGCTATTCCACATAGGGTAACAAGTTAAAAAGCAGTATGAGCGTGTCCCCACGCGAGTACAAATCGCGGCAACGTGTGTATCTCAGAGCTAGATGTGTATTACGTCAACAGATTTAGCGCCACTAGGGCCCACACCTTGTACATCACCCCTGTGAACATCTCATATGGGCTTCAAGCCTCAACTTGATACTGTTTTTCGACGCTTTGACTTGTATATACTCCAGGTCTGCGGGTGCACGTCCGGTGACCATGTGTGTCTCCGCGTGATCCATGTAACTATCCCGGATACGCATGAGTTCCATTGCGAATATATGAGCAAAAGTCGCCCTTCTGCCTCAGAGACGCTTCCCGAACTAATCTTGGTGGCGCTTCTTTAGTGTTTGATTTCCTCTCTAGAACGCATATCATCCCGACTATAACCTATCCCGATCGATTAACACTTGGATATACTACCTGATTAGAATGTCCTCGGGACTGGCTCTACGCGTGAGCAACCTGAAGGGAGTACAATGCATCGTCCGCGTTGACCCAGAGAACGATACAGTGGACGACCTTCGTCAGAAGATCTGCAAGCAGATGGGGTTCGGTGAGAACGAGAAACTACTACTCGTGTCTGCTGGCCGGTATCTGCGCGAGCCCTCGGAGCTCCTCGCCAAGTATCGTCTACGAAACAATCAGGCAGTGGTCTTCACTCGGGGCTCTCAGGTCCACAAGCGACAGGAACGCGATAGGGATCGAGATGGCAGTAGCCATGCTGCCCCTTCGGCCGCTGCTGCTGCTGCCGCTGCTGCTGCCGCCGCCGCTGCTGCTGCGGCTGCAGTGGTCCCTCCTACGCCATCGTTCATCACTATGGGAGGTGGAATGCCTCAGCCGCTGGTGCATGAAGAAGCCGATGAACAGACCGTGCAGGGTCTGGTAGCGCTTGGTTTTAGTGAACGTGCGGCCCGTGATGCATACTTCCTCACACAGAACGTTGACCGTGCTGCAGAACTCCTCTTTGAAGCGCCTGCGGACGAGATCCATGGCAACGCACGCGCTCTTCGCTCTCGTGTTCAACGCATTCGCCAGCAGTTCGGTGAAGCCACAGATCCATCGCGTCTGCTGAACGAAGCAATCGCTGCGGGACCCGCTCACCAGCTTCTTCGCCTTATCACACAAACCATGGGTCAACTCGCAGCGAATGACTCATCAGGAGACCAGGAGGGTGGAGAAAACGAAGGCTCTCCAGCTAGCCAGCAGCATTCGTCTTCATCGCGTCGTTCACGATTTCCCAGAAGATCGAATGACGACAACGCGGGAAGCGAGAGCTCTCCATCCAGCGTTGTAAATCAACAAGACTCGACCGCAAGCTCGTCCCGACGCTCACGACCCTTGAGGAGGATTGATCATGGTTCTTCGTCACGAGGAGGAGATGAGGACGTAGAAACATCCTCAAGCAGTAGCAGTGAGCAGGGTAGCGATGTCCCTGGTATCCTTGCCGGACTGTGCTCTGTCCTTGACCAGGTGTCGCGAACTGCTGATGGAGCGGAGCGAGATACCAGACCACGTAGTGGCAGTGGCGTCGGCAATGGTGGCGGCAGTGCTAATAACACCGGTGGATCCTTACGGAGGTCCTCCTCAGCAGCTGCAGCCGCTGCAATGTCCTCACCAGACGCCGGGCAGCCAAGCACTCAATCATCATCACAATCTGCTAGCGGCAGCGGTGGACTGGCAGAAGTAATCCGTAGCGCGGCTGAACGATTCCGCATCGATCTCTCGGACAGTGATATTCGACAGATCGAGGGTATCTTTACTGTGGTCGACGGTCATGACATTGCGGAGGTTATTCAAGCGTACATCGTTTGTGAGCGAGATTTTAGCCGAACCCTACGCTTATTACAAGAGATGTAAGCAATATAATATGGACTTAGAAGTATAAGTATTTAAATGACACACTTTATGTTGTAGAAAACTTGCACAGAAGTCATTAAGTGTACTCGAGGAGACCGGTTCACGCCTACATGTAGTGCTCGTTTGGCTTACGATCCCTGCGTTGACGGATTTCTAGAGATGGAGAAAAGGGTCGAGCAAGAAGTTGAGAGTAGTAATGCTGATGATGAGATGCGTACGTGTTAGTCTCTTTGCATTATTCTCGAACTTTCATGTCAATAGATAGCGACAGCATCCCGTTCCCATTACGTACTGTTCAGCAGCTGTGCTCTGTAATCGCGCAGTCCGCTAACCCCAGAAACCTGAGCAGGAAGGTTGTCTGGCTGCTCCTGAGCAGCTTCATTGCCATTTAGACGCGCAGCAAGTGCAAGGCGTTTCTGTGAAGTGCAGACAATGGAAGACAGGATATGATAAAACATTATCAGTGACGATATAACTGATACAACACATTCGGCTCATCACTGAGAGTTGGAAGGAGGATCTACACTGGGTTAGAAGCAGTAGCAGCGATCTTCCCTATCACTGGCTTCACCTTCGAACTGCTCCCCCGCAGCTATCCTCTCGGCCAGTTGCTTTTTAACATCCACATAAGGAGATTCGTCGATTGCGGCAGGCGACCCAGATGGGAAGTGAACTGGTCCAGAAGTTGTCGCTTGCTGAGAATCAGTACCAGCATTTGATGGCTAGAACAGAATCGTTCATTGGCAAGTTTGGCCGAAGTGATCGCGGTTCCCGACAACCACAAGATCGAAGATTAGGTGAATTGTTGCGTAGGGTATGCGCAAAGGAAACTCCAAAGAAACTCGTTGCACTCATCTGAGGAAGTCACGCTTAGATTGTTTGCCTCCGCATTGATTAGGGGATTATCACGAGAACGTGGGAAGGTGCATGCACGGTTTCAATTCGTTGACTTACCCTGGTTTCAGACTCAAGTAGTGACTTTGCCAGCTCGTGCTCGATGAATGAATGGAACTTGTAGAAGGGAATCTTTTGTTCCACAGCCTAGATTGGGTGCCAGAATCAATAATGCGCGCTGAGTCCGTGGTCAAGCAAATACAAATATGGGAAGCTGGCCAAACCTCCATAGAGGTGTGAAGCATACCCATGAGCAGACAACGTACCTTCTCCCAAATCTGACTCGTGGATATCAAACAAGCATCTTCTTGCCAGTTGTGAGTCATCTTGACAGCGAGGGCTGTCAGGTAGAAGAATTCTTGCTCGGCGGACAGCTCAAGCATAGAGAAGCGTTGCTTGGAAAGAGGACGGACTGGATTACCAGGATCAGCCTCAGTGACCTCGTCCTCACCTGGGCCTACCGCAGCGGTATCCAACTCTTTGAGCCCTGATTTGTCGTCCTTGGATTCCTCAATCTTCTCGGAACCACCATATTCAGCCTGGATTGCTTGTTCTACTGCATCAGCAGCAGCTATACGAGAGACGATGACATGGGGTGGGGTTTGCAATTCGGGTGGCGCGCTTGCGGCCGAGGCGATCGAAGTCGTGCTCAATCTGGTGCTGTCGCGATCATCGACTGATCCCTCGCTCATGGCAGGTGAAGCCACTGCTCCAGGTACACCACGCTTGCTTCGAGATGGCGCCCTCTGAGATGGGGACGCTTCGCTGAATGCCAGCTCGGTAGTCGTTTCAGGGTCAAGACCAAGGACAATCTTTTGCTGAGGATCCAGGGTGGAGTCTAGTCCTACAGCCTGCACAATATCTGTTAGCAGTGCCGCGCCCGCACCTTTTGCGTCAGGTGACGAGGTCAGCAAACGCTGGGCGTTCACGCTGCCTGAAGCGACAATGGCAGTACGCAGGCACGCAGCCAGTGTGCTGTCTGCAACAGGATCCGTTCCTTTCAAATCGGGAGCTGGGAACCCGTATCGTACATGAGCAGCTAGGGAGAACGAGAGAAGTGCATAAACGAGCTCACGCTCATCTCTGCGATGCTCAGGAACGTTAGAAACGAGACAGGCCGGATCAAAAAGCTCTCGTGGATTCACTCCCAACTGAACTGCTGCATGCAAGAACGACTGGATGTTCTCAATTGCGAAGAGAGACCCTGGTTGGGCGTTTCGGTGGATCTTGGGGATGGCGCGGGCTGCGTCATCGCTAATACAAAGGGCTAACTCACATAGAAAAACGCCTGATCGCAATGACTCTACGAGCGTTTCAGGTTGTAGCGGGGGGTCGGGTTGCATGACTTTGTTCAACCATTGAGTGACTTGACGTTTTACAGCATTAGTAAGCTCTAGGCGGGCCTCGCCGCGTCGCAAAGTGAAAGAACCATACTGAGAGCTAAAGGGGTGTATAGATGTATAGGCGAGTGCATGAGCGACACAGAAACTATTGGAATCGGGCTGCAGATCTCTGATGAGGGCACTTTCAGCACAAGTGTGATAACGTACTTGTGTCTCGGTTGGGGTGATGCCTTGGGTGCTTGGGCTGCCAGTTGGGCTCTCAGTGCAGCGACCTCTCGCTCGAGCTCCTGGACGCGCGCACGCAGCCGCGCGGTCTCTATATCACGGCAAATAGAGCCGAACGTCACAAGAGGGTAGAAGAGAAACGGCGCTTAGAGATGGAAAATCTGTGATTTTGCGTTATACCACGAGTTAATGTCGCAGCGCACACCGGCGATGGATACAGCAACCAGCATTGAGTATAACAAATGAATCAGCGTACCTGACGCATCCGCCTCAGACGACATTTGCGAGACGTGGAAAAGTGATTTTTTGCCGACACGCGCCACCCTGGGAGCCAGTGAGTGAGGAGGGGTATAGAACACGTGAGTGGGATAGGATAAGTTTATGGTGACTACATATACGAGCACACTTCAGGGTCGAAATGCCGTGCCAGTGAGATTGGACATACAGCCAAGCATTATTCCATGCTGGTCGCCTCCGACACTGGATTCTCTACTCCTGCAGTCTCGTCTGGTTTGATGCTCTCGGTGACTGGTTCTGCTCCGGATTCACCAATATGGCTCAACTCTGCACCTTCTGTAACCCCAGCTGTCATGGTGCCGTCGGTCTCTGTTGCGGTGTCAGGTTCCCTTGTCTGTGCAACGCAAACACGCTTGGGTTCATTCCCAGTGCCTTCTTTAGCGTCCCCGGTTGCAGCTCGTGAACGGATACCAAACAATGACTCTTGGGGCTCACTTGCTTCATCACCGTGTTCCTCGACCTCAGTTTGCTCAGCTTGATCGGCTTGCTCTGGGGGCTCGACCGTACCCATAGAATCAGGTACTGACTCTGCCACCGTTGACTCAATCGCATCCGGGTGTTGTGCCGATGACGATGATGGTATGGAGGAGGCAGGGTTAGATGAACGCTTTGGCGTTGAGACAACTTCCTCCTCCTCATCAACAGTTTCCTCATCGTCAATGACTGCTTCACCCTCTTCTTCCTCATCAACTGTGGCTTCGTCCTCAGTCGCCTCAGAGTCGTATTCTTCTGTTCTCGACTGCGGGTGTGACTTGGCTTGAGTTCGACACTGCGCCTTAGTCTTCCCAGATTTGCCTGCCGAGGATGTAGTTGTAGGCGCCTGCTTGCCAGCGGCAGCAGCAGTAGCAGTAGAAGCTCCCTTTGGAGTTGCGGCTTTCTTTTTGTTCGCGCCTTTCGCAGGTGTCGCGGGAGATGCCGGAGATGTGGGAGCGGCTGTGGAAGCGGAGGCGGCTCCCTTACCTCCCTTGCCCTTTGCGGATCCGGCTTGGGTCGTTGATGCCGCAGCCGTGGCAGGTGTAGCTACTGCACTTGCAGCTGCAGCCCCTTTCGCACCAGATGACTTGCCTCCCTTTGCAGCAGCACCTGATGACTTCTTACCTCCAGCGTTTGGAGCACGGCCTGCAGCAGCGGGAGTGCCACCAGGCGTTGCAGCTGCCTTGTCTGCGGAAGATGTGGAGCTCGCCAATTTCTTTCCTTTTCCGGTACTTGGTGTTTTTTCCTCTTCCTTTTCCTTGTCTTTGTCCTTGCCACCCTTTGACTTTGCACCAGCAGCAACAGTAGTTGGAGGGCGTGGTGGGTTCGAATTGGACACAGCAGTTTCTGGAGGAGGCGGTGCCACTTCAATCGGCTTGCGGTTTTCCAGATCCTCTGGTTGTAGTGGCAAGGATCCTGGGAAATGCCGACGCTCGTATGCATACAGTTGATTGACGTACAGGTCAAGCAGGAAACCAGTTGATTCATTTGCTGCGCTCAAAGCTGCAGGATTCTGGCCGGCAGGAGTATTCGGGTGGGTATCAGCAGCCGTAACGGGAATCTTCAGTGCGGTCTTCACGTGGGCCCAGCTGCCATTTTTGAGCATAGCTGCTATACCTCCCTGTCGGATGACTTCGAGATACAATGTGTAAAGATTGATTTCTGCCTTACCGTACACGATCTTCTGCAGGATAGGAATGCCCAAACGACCTTGAAGCACTGCCAACCGTAGGCTGAACGCCTGGGCACCTGTAACACGGCTGCGGGGTTGACCACCTTGCTCTTTATCAAGACATCGACCGCACATGAACTCGTTCACACCTAGACCTAATTGACGATCATGCAACCTACTTGGTACGTGGGCGCGGCAGAAACTCGTAGGACATGTTGCGCAGTAGCACGCTGGCGCCGGTGCGCATGGCTCAGACAGGTAGGGCGCGCATGAACCGATCTGAGGCTCCTTTCCGCGATTTACACTAGGAGGTGGCGGTGGTAGCAGTCCTTCGCTTTCAGGTGCAGCCATGGGATCACCGTTCGGTCGTAGCGTATAATGACCAGGCGGCCGGTGAACTGAATAGGTACCTTGACCACGAATGGGGCCCAAGAAGGCACGGCAGGCGTTGCAGAAATGTAGAGGGCAATGCCAGGTACCTGCCGGAAGTTTGTCTAGCTTCAGACACTCAGGATGATACACCTTGAAGCAGCCTGGGTTCTCACAGAGCAGGATGTTACCACCATCACGACAGATGAAGCATAGGTCATCACCTGGGAACGCATCTGCTGGATCTGAAGTGTCCTCCTCGACTGGTGGCCGCGGTGGTTTGATGAGATTGACCGCCTCGTCACCATCGTAATACAACCGATGCAGCAGATACATGTAACGAGCGGGATCTGGTGCAACGATCGGAGCAAGCTCTTCCTCAAAGTTTGTACGAGCAAGATGAAGAATCTTGCTCAACACTTTGGGTTCAACCTTAGTTGGATTCCATAGCTGGTATCCGGCCATGTGGGGACCGTAGCAAGGCGGATCCCATCTTGTGATCGGGATAGGTTCGGAATCCTCGCTGTCGTCTGAAGCAGCATCAGTCATAGCATCCTGGCTACGCTGCGTTACATTGCTAGGTGTGCCTCGGTTGTTACTATCGCCACCACTGCCATGGTTCGCCGAAGGCGTGGACACAGAACCTGTCGCACTAGGTCGACGAAGAGGTTTCCGGAGAGGTGGTAGCTCCGCTTGGTAGCGGAGACCGATTCGAATACCGCAATCTTTGCTTAGACACCATGTCGGTAGGTCTGTTTTCAACAGTTCCTCGCGGTGCTTCTCAATGGCCTTGGTGAAATCCTCAACTGTGTTGTCCGCATCGCCTCGGCCTGTGAATCTCTCGGTCTCTTCCACGCCCGAATCCGAGTGGTCGCCGGGATCTGAGGCCGGAGTCTGATTCTTCACTCGGCTCATACTGACGTGATCTTTGCAAACCAGGGGCTCTATTCCCTGGACTTTCCCTGCGTGTCACGCTTTCAGCCAGTCTAGATGGTCAAGCGCCAGAGTGGAATCTGAATCCAGCCAAATGACCGGGTGAACTGATAAGCCTAGAGAGGGATCGAGGGTGTGACCCGATTATCTGAGTGCGTGGAGATATTCTGTATAGGGATATGTAATTTATATAATTGGTCACTTCCGATATACTTCGATTTCCATACGACGGGAATTAAAAAGTCGGCTTTGGAAAGTAATCTCATCCACCTGCTGCTGCTGGTGCACTAGGTGACTGTACGGCAATCGCTGTGTCTCTGTGTATACTCGCGAAGACCCAGTGGAGTTGCATTTATTCGGCCTTCGAAGCCTGGGTTTGCAGCTGAAGATACCGCAACGTAGCTTCTCGGAGCTTTGCAAGGCCCGAGGATTTAGCTGCATGCGAAGAGTCAAGCTCGACAGCTGTTAACTGCTCGAACTCCTTCAGCCACTTACTATAATCAACATTCTGGTGTTGGGCAAGCCGCTCACGCCTTGGACACATTTGCTGCTGGACCCAACGGCGCCAAGGAGCAAAGCTCGCATTCATTTCGTCCTGCTTTGCCTCGAGCACCTCAGGATCATGGTAAAATACGTAAGGGAAATTTGTGCTGGTGACTGGAATGTACGTCGATGTAGGATCGAATGCATTCTTATATCCCGCTTCAAGGGCCTCTCGGATGCCTTCTTCGTGTTGAGAGTGTTTAAAATTCGGTTTTGCACGGTCAGGGTGAGACCATGAAAATAAGTTCTGCATGTAGTTTCGTGCCCTGAGGGTGGCGGAAGCATACACCTCATCGATGCAGGGACGCAGGCCATCGTCAAGATCTTGCTGCGGTGTACTCGGCTTGCGGTCCCGACGAAGTAGATACTTGTCTACCAAGTCGGATATTGAGACATGTCCACCTACCTTCACGCCAAGTTGCTTGAACGGTCTGGGAACCGACATTGAGCCTGGCATCACGTCTGCCATCGAGTTATGCACAAACGGAACAAAAAGTGGACTGGGTCCGTTGGACTGCCGCTGCTTCAGTTCTGTATCGATCATGAGTCGACCGATACCCCAACGGAATGGAAGCAAGTAGTTTTCGGCTCTCGAACCGAGCCTGCCAAGTTTGGAAGGATCGTTGAATCGACTGTCCGACCCGCCTAGCTTTGCCAACCTTCGCCGGACCCACTGCTCCACGTCGTTCGCAAGACTCGTACCCTCATCAATCTGGAGCTTGGGGCTAAAGTTTACCATGCCTTCGGGATAAATATGCACCCAATCGCCCTTCGCCAACAGTTCGACGGACCGCAGAATGGTGTCCTGATGAATGCCTGCTCCCCTGCGAATTGGTAGCACTTTGCCTGCGTAAAAGAAAGAGGCTGCCAGCCTGTTTCGGAAGCAGACATCTTCCGCACATAGGGACCATCGTACTTTGTCGGGCTGCGCTGCTGTAGACAGTGAAATGAGGTTGGCTACAATCACCGGGTCGTCCAGTGTCGAAGCGTGATTTGAAAATGTCAGGAGCGGAGTTCCGGGTTTTCGCCCAAGCGCGATCTTCTCCAATAGATGCTGATCTCCATCGAGGTAGTGATAGTCCGAAAGTGCGCCATACATCTTACCAAATATGGTGCCGCCAACCACCGTGATGTGTCGGTAGGCACGCGCAAAGAGAGCCGGGTTGGGAGAGTTGTAGTAGTCATCCAAGTTCGTGCGGCTCTCCTGTGCGAGCACTTCAGGTGGATTCACTGTAATCCTCTCCTCACGACCGTCTACCACCTGCACATCATCTGGAAATACGTATTTATATGTGTTCCTTCCGCGTGCCGGCGGAGGTCGGCTTCGGCCCTTCTTGGGGAGCGAGTGGTAGAAGGAAGTCCTATCGGATTGTGCTGGTGTAGCATGTGGCTGTGTCTGGGATAGTGTAGGGTGCTCCATCTCGTTTTATAGTAGAAGCTTGAAGAGTAATATACGGTTTCCGTGGACGCACAGTCCCACTGCACCCGATTTACAGCGTGGTGACAAATGTGAGCAACACTGAGAAGTTTTTCAAAAACCCCATAGGCTGACTGGTGGAGACATTGTTGCAAAGGACTGGATCGATTGAGTGACCGATCGGTTTATTATACAGGGTCTAGACACAGCACAAGGCGCAAAGCACTTACTCTGCATGCTCTTCGCCCTCCATCCCCTCCTCCAGCTCTTCCTCCGCACCGTCATCGGCATTATCAAACTCGGAGTAGCTCTTCGGCCTTCGTGCGCGAGGTCTCCGCTCATCGCCATACATGTTGCCTCCATCTCCGGCATCCAACGCTTGGCTTGCTTCAAAGGCAGTGCCGGTGGAGAACATGTCATAGGAGTCGGTGTCGTGCTGAACCCGTGTCACCTTCTTGCCTAAAGCAGACTTGCTCGATTGAACTTCAGGTTTCGTTTCCTTGAAGGATCCAGCTTTGGAATGCTGCGTGGAGCCGACCTTAGGAATGGTGTTCGTGCTCTTTCCAGACTGCTTAGATTGTGGCTGCTGATCAAATAAATTCTGAAGACTAACTCCAGTCATTACACCCAATTGCACTGATTGGCGTAACCCCTCATAAATTGCTCTCGCTCGACCACCTAGAGCTGAGTTTTCGTAGTAAGCTGAAATGGGCGAGCACTTCAACGGCGCACTGGGGCTCTTGACATGTGTTGGCAAGTCTGTTTGGCCATCTAGTGAGCGGATATAGTTGTTTCGCTCAAGCACCTTCTTCTTCATCTCCTCAGCCTCATGTTCTCGCAGCAGAGCCTGGAGCTGCTTGGCGGATAGCATCGAGACCGATTCGATGTCAGCAAACTCACTTCGCTTCGTTGTAACTTTACCAGCCTTAGGGTCAATTTCGATCATGGTCTCACGACGCTTCTTCTCTAGCAAGGCCTCGAGCGCTTCGGCTTTGGCTCGTTGCTCCTCTTTTTCGGCTTCAGAAGTCCATCGAGATGTTTCAAACTCGTAAAAATCCGCCTGCTCGTCGATGATTCCGGTGCGGGCCTTGTCTGCAGCTCGCTTCAGGAGAGTGTTTCGGTGTTGGAGCGCCGCCTCACGTCCTTGTCGAGTCCTTTCGTCTTCCTCATCAGGTCGTGCCTGAAGAATCAGTTCCTCTACAGCGTATACCTTCTGAGCGCTCTTGGTCTCGCCACTCATCTCCGGATCAGCAGACTCAGGGGTCTCCTCTTCATCATCGTACTTGGAGTCATATTGCACCGCCTCCTGCTCTATCCTGCGTTTTCGTTGTCGCGCAATCTCAAGTGCTACATCCATCTCAGCCTTCATTTGCTCCCTGAATTCAGGATTGGTGGAAGTGAACTCGCTTGTAACAATGCTTCCACAGAATGCGCAAGGTCCGGGTCCATCTTGGGCGCAGATAATCCGACCGCATGCGGTGCAGTTGTTAAACAATGGATGCACAGTTCCTTCACAGTTACATGCGCTGATGTTTCGTGCGGTCACAGGCTGAGGCTTCATTGCACCTGTGGTGCTGGCACTGCTTTGTTTCTGACCTTTCTTCGCGCGCTTATCGATCGTCGTGATAGCAAAGCCACTGGAATCTCCCTTGTTGACTTGCAGCGTCGGGAACATTTGCACCTCCTTCTGAGCTTCAGCGACGGCCGCGTCTTTGGCCTGCTTTGTGCTGGAGCCTTCAGGATTGAGCAGATCTGTCGACTCTTGCTTGACCAAGAGTGGGTTTGCATCTGGGAACGCAGCAACGGCTGCAGCGACGTCATCGCTTTGTTTTTCCTTCTTGGGAGTGCGTCTCGGACCAGGTTCGAAGACAGGGGGGAGCTCGAAAGCCGGCTTCGTGGGCGTCGTCTTGGCGGGAGGCCTCGTCTGGGGTTTAGTGGGACCCGATCCTGTGGTCGGAGCGGGGGTGGGGGCCGAGCTAGCCTGCGATGCGCTCTTGACGGGTGTTGATCCAGATACTCCTCCTACGGCTTGTAGCGCCGCGAAATACTTGGCCCGCATCGGCATGACGTCCCTCAAGAAGTTTTTGACATGAAGCGAGGGTCCTAGGATGCCCTCCACGAGAGATGTCACTTCGTTCTGGTCAGGGTTTGTCAGAATCACCTCCTCAACCAGGGGGGAATTCGGACCTAGTGTCCTCTTCTCCTTAGTCAAGAAAGCCTTGAGTTGCTGGAGCAATGTCTCGGGGCTTTGCGAAGCTGCTGAGGGTTCACTGGCCGATACATCTGCGACTTCAGGGGTCGAAGCTGCGGCAGCACCGGTTTGCGCGGTTTTCCATGGGTTGTTAGTTTGGGATGCCAGTAAAGCGGAGGCACTGTTCCAAACCTGACCCTTGCCGCCCTTTTTGCTGCGTATTATAGGCTGCATGCGAGGATTCCTAGGGATATGAAGGTAATAAACGCAGTTGATAGATCAGTTTCAGTTCGTTTCGGCGATATTTGGACTACTTTAACGCGCCAAGCTCTCAAAGCAAACTACCTGGAATCGTGGTAGAATCGTGTGGTCAGCCTCACTCAGTGGTTGACTTTCCACTGGCCTAGCTCAACAGAGGCGTCCATGGTGAGCACGATCCTCTTAGGAAGACACCAGCAGATCACACCGACCCTGTCTATGCCTCAGCTGATCGCATAGGATGTATCTCCGCTTCGAATGCCTGCTAAAGGCGCGACGAAACCCAGCACAGCCTGCGCCGTCCCTGAACTCCCATCACAGCCACAGCTAACGATATAATCCGTGTAGTTCGTAGTCAGTCTACGATGACACTCTGCATCCCATTGAGCACGCCTTTTGGCTCTCTGACGTCTATATCATCCATACCGCTTCAAGATACACCCTGCTCGTTCCCGGGGCTGGCGATCAAGAATAAAGGAATAGTCTTAGGATATGTCCGATCCGAAGAGATGATCCACAAAATGAAGACATAACTCTTGCTCATGACCTGGACTACCCTACGGCGCCTGCGCTTTACCGAAAGTTGCTCGTACAGCCTCCACCAGGTGGTGTAACTTTCAGTCACTGGAATCCTGAGGAGAATCGTCCACTAGCGCTGGATGCGCTTGTTCGACGGCTGACGCGAGAGAGAAAGGCGAGAGTAAAGTATAGAAACGTGGTATATCGGGGACAGAAGCTTATGTGGCTCAGCTCTGATGCGGGAGGCATGGCCATCGCTGGCCCGCGGAGCACAACCCGTGTGCGCCGAGACTCCATCCACCAGTTGCCCGAGGGTTTTCAAATCCGGTGGGATCAAAAAGGTTGGATATACCGAGATTTCATCGCATCAAATTCGTGAGATCGAGCGAGGGCGGCGCTGAGTTAGCCGCACGATTGCGTAGATCCTCTTGTGTAGCTGCCTAGCAGCGTGGTCATATCTCAACCTACGCAGGGATGTGGGTAGGATTTGATACTTACTGCGATTGCCCAACGAGGACTCTCTTAAATGATATTGTTTTCCCCCACTTCGTGCATGTTGCGTGGTTTACTTGAGTATATAATTTGCAGTAACCTTCCTCGCACAGACATATCCTCCCTGGCTCACTAATGCTGTCCATACCTCCTGTTATCCGCCCACGATCCAGGTCGGAATCGAGCGCCGCCGATTTCGAAAGAGGACTCGGCCTCGCATCTAGTATATCCCGGAGGGTGAGAGGGTGCTGGAGCATACCGGTGCATCCCCGTATCTAGATCAAGACGCAACACACGCACGAAACCATTCACTGCTAGCTCGTGCTGTGTAACAACAGAGTGAGAGTTGAAAACCGACGAGAAGAACCACCTCAGGCTTGGATCGACGCAAGATGATGCAACTTTACGATCACTGCCTGCTGGGTTCGCAGACAATTACATCCGCTGTTAGTGGAAGTTTCTCTGCACCCAAAAAGTATGAGATCCTGATTGCTCGCAGTAGCGTCCTCGAGTTACTGCGTCCCGATGAAGCAACAGGGCGTTTGATCAGCATCTGCCGCTCTGAGGCCTTCGGACTGATTCGCTCGCTCCTGCCATTCCGTCAGACCGGCAGCAACCGAGACTATGTTGCTATCGGATCCGACTCGGGCAAGCTCACCATCCTGCAGTACAACCCCAAGGCGGCGCGCTTCGAAATCATCCACGAGGAGACTTTTGGCAAGACGGGCGTGCGTAGGGTCGTGCCGGGAGAGTTCTTAGCGATCGATCCGCTAGGTCGAGCGCTGATGATCGCAGCGCTTGAGCGCCAAAAGTTTGTCTATATTCTGAGCCGAGATCATGACGGACAGCTGGCAATCGCCTCCCCACTCGATGCACACAAGAGCAACACAGTGACCTACTCCATCTGTGCAGTGGACGTGGGCGACGATAACCCAACTTTCGCATGTCTTGAGGCGAGTTATGAGCAGAATATGGGTCTTCCTACTCTAAGCAATGGCACGCCTTTGATGGTCAAGAAGGAGATCGTCCTCTACGAGCTAGACCTTGGCTTAAACACCGTCACCCGTAAACTCGCGCTCCCTGCAGATCCAGGAGCGACTTCGGTCCACCGTGTTCCTGCAGGCGAAAAGGGTCCGGGTGGCTTGATCGTCTGCTCGCAATCGTCAATTCAGTATATCACATTTGACTTGAACAATCCCAACGCGCAAGGTACCACGATGACTTGTCCTATTCCCCAGCGCTTCGGCACACCCGAAGGTTCCGCTTCCATGATCGTTGCCTCAGCAATGCACGTTCAGAAGGATATGTTGTTCTACTTCTTCCAAACCGAATTCGGTGACGTTTTCCGGGTGTCTCTACCGCGTGTGCGTGTGTCTGCATCAGGAGATGGAGCTGACGCCATGGCAGCCCCACCAACTTCATCTTTCATTGCTACAGATCTCGAAGTCAAATACTTTGATACGATCCCGGTTTCCATATCGCTCTGCATTCTGCGATCAGGTTTCTTGTTTGCAGCGAGCGAACAGGGACCCTCCTATCTGTTCAGGCTCACTTCACTAGGTGATGACGACGAGACTACCGCAGTCCTCACGGCGTCCACGGTCCGAGAGGCTGAATCAAAGGGCCTATCGGAAACTGACGCAATGGTATACTTCGCTCCTCGTCCGAATCGTAACTTAGAGGTTATTGATGAGGTCGACTCTATTGCACCTACAATGGATTTCAAGCTTGCTGATCTTGCCGGTGAGCCAGCACCACAGATGTACGTTGCCTGCGGGCAAGCGCATCGCGCACAGTTGCGCGTCCTGCGCCATGGAGTTTCAGTGGCAGAAGCTAGCGCAACGGACCTAGACGGCAATCCAGCTGCCATTTTCTCAGTTCGTGACACACTCTCCTCGAGTGCACCCCACTCCCTCATTGCGATCGCCTACAAGAGCTCCACCATTGTGCTCCGAGTTGGCGAATCAGTCGAGGAGATCTCAGATAGTGGGTTGATCGCGGAGGCAACATCGCTTCTTGTAACTCGCATCGCCCTCCGCCCAAGCGATATTGGCACTGCAGCACCAGGAGCGCTTGTCCAGGTGCATCCGCAGGGTATCAGAACGGTGTTCTCGGCTGGTCGTACAGCTGACTGGCGCCCACCGGGTCGCCGAGAGGTCATTCGTGCAGGCAGCAATGGTCGCCAGTTGGCTGTAGCTCTCGCGGGTGGTGAGCTTGTCGTATTCGAGGCCGATTCAAGTGCCGGTACAGGAACCCTGACAGAAGTTGGCACCAAGGATTTCCGTAACGATATCGCGTCGCTTGCACTCGCTCCTGTCTTGCCTGGACGCGCTCGCGGTGCCTTCCTTGTTGTGGGAGGTCATGACAGCACCGTGCGTGTGTTCTCGGTACTGCCAGCGACAATGCTTAAGCAGTTGTCTGTGCAAGCGGTGGCAGCCACGCCGACCTCCATCGCCATTGTCTCGGCTGTGCAGTGGAAGCCAAGCTCCGATGAGACTAAGGAGCCAGCTGGATGGGCTGTCTCATCCGATGAATGCCACTTGTACGTAGGATTGGCATCAGGTGTGTTGGTTCGCTCGCAGCTCGACCTCACCGATGGCAAGCTCAGCAACTCGCGACGCAGATTCCTTGGAGCACGCCCTCCGAAGCTCGTGCTCACAACACTCAACGGTGTCCCCGCGGTGGTTGCCATCTCGTCGCGTACTTGGTGCTTCTACGAGCGCGCCGTAGTCACAGCTACGGCCTCCGCGTCTAATCCGGGCCCGTTCGCAGGCTCATCGTTGATGCAGCTTCCCATCAGCTACGAACCACTTGATACTGTCGCGGACTTCATGACTCAAGTGTATGGTGAGGGTATGATCGGTACTGTGGGATCTTCACTTCGCATTCTCGTACCTCAACGACTGGGGGAGTTGTTCTCTCAGACATCAATCAACCTCGACTATACCCCACGCAAGTTGCTCACTGTTACACCAGCCAACCCTCAAAGTGCTTCAGCTAGTGACTCTGCCATGAAGGCGGGAAGCGGAAGCAGTGCAGGAGCGGATGCAAGCAAGCAAGAGCCTGCGCGTCCGTCTCTACTTGTGCTTGAAACTGACGACGATGCACTACCCGTTGCTGAGCGTGATTCGCTCCTCGCATCAATTCGGGAAGTCGCCGGCCTCACAATCCCTGATGGCCTATCCGAGGAGGAACGGGTACAAGCTGAAGAAGCCCTGCAACAAGTTGTCCGATTTTCGGGCTACCCTCGCGGTGGAAAGGGAAAATGGGCATCGCAACTTCGCCTCGTTGACCCCGTGACGTTGGAGACTCAACACATTGTAGCGCTGCCTCCAGCAGGGTCCAATATTCACGAGGGCTCCACAGAAGCTGCCTTCTCCACCTGTTATGCAAAGCTCGGCAGCGATGATCAAGGGTATGTGGTTGTTGGCACCGCACGAGATCTCATTCAAATGCCAAAGCGAACTGTATCTGGAGGATCGATCCATGTGTTCAAGGTCGTGGAGGAGAAGCCGGATGGTTCTGACAAGCCCATCCGCAGACTAGAACTCGTTCATACGACAGAAGTGAATGATGCCGTTCTTGCGGTATGTGGCTTCCCTAAGGAACGCATGCTCCTCGCAGCTGTTGGCACGGGTGTCCGACTTTATGAACTTGGTAAGACGAAACTGCTTCTGAAGTCTGAAACCCGAGGCTTCCCTTCCCCTGTATGCGGACTGCGAGTATCCCAGGATCGAGTCTTCGTCTCAACGGCTGCAAACGGGATTTATTACTGTGAGTACAGTGCAGAAACCACCTTCGTCGGCCCGAAGGGGCCAACTCCCATCGCGCCTGGAGTCACAGGTGAGAATATTACAACAGTTCGACGTATTGACATTGTCGCGCATACCGTAGCCCCCATCTATGTCACATCTATGGCTGTCCTGGATCACGATACCGTTGCAGTTTCCGATCGCTTCGGCTCCGTATTTGTTGTTCGCCTCTCCGCAGAAGCAGCAGAGGCAATTATGAACGACCCAACCCGCAAGCAGAGCCGCAATGGTAGAGTCACTGATCGCCCACCTAAAGAACCGTATAAGCTTATGGATGTCGCTGCGTACTACGTTGGAGAGATGGTTACATCGTTGGAGAAGGGTGTTTTCACTCGTGGCGGCATGGAATGTATCGTGTACACCACGATCTCAGGTCGTATCGGAACTCTCATTGCAATGCCAACACGAGAGGATGCTGAACTATGTCTGCACCTTGAAATGTACATGCGCAAGCATGTGCCATCTCTAGTGGGACGCGACCATATGGCATTCCGCGGCTACTATGTCCCGGTTTGCAATGTCATCGATGGCGCGCTCTGTGCGCTCTACACCTCACTACCTAAAGAAGTGCGAGAAGAAATCGCAGCACAGCTCCAACGCGGCAGTGCTCAAGAAGTTACAAGAAGAATTGAGGAGATTATCCAGCTTGTGCTGTAATAATACAAAGTAGATTGCTTGTATGTGCTCACAGAGAGACATACAAAGGTTGCTTATTCAGTCGTCGCCACCAGCACAAACTGCGGTACTGGGAACGCATGGGCTCAGACTAGAAAGACAAGTGGGATCACTTATGCAAACATTGTACTTATTCTGGTGGGGCTAGTCCTGCACCCGGTTCTTCAGGCTCTTCAGAATTGTTGGTTGTTGTTACATCACCAGCCGGTACATTTTCTGACAACCCGGCTGAGGCCATGGCTGTGGCAAGTGCGGCTTGAGCAGCTGCGGCCTCTGCGTCAGCATCAAGCACAGCCTGGGCCTGCTTTTTATAATCGACCTCAAGCCTGCGCAATCGATTGCGAAGTGTTTGCTGCTTCGCCAAGAGTTGAGCTACTTGCTGCTGGACATTGTGCTTCCTGACGGCAGTCTCCAATGGGCCCCATCCATCCGCCTTTGTCTTGATCAGGAGTTGACGGAGACCATTTAGTAAGGCTTGTCCCTGACCCACCGTGAAAGCCTCATACAGCCAAGGTGCTCCTCGCCCATTCAAGTCAACATCCACAATGTAGGTCACGATGGAGTAGACACTTCCTGCGTTTACATCGACCTTCTGAGAGAGCTTATTTAGATCAGGCGCTACAGGAGTCGCTAAACCTCTCTGGATCGCTGATTGTGTGATTGATGACGTTGGAGTGCCCAAATCACCTGTTGACGCGGAAGATGTGGGGGGCGTCACATATCCGATATTGCGGAGTGCCACATCGATGTGTTCGATCTGGCTTTGAACGATTTGGATCTGTTGACTGAGTGCCTCAATGCGTGGGCTAGCAAGGCGTAGCATGGACGATGGAAGATTCGAAGGTGTGACGAAAGGGCTTGCTGCAAAGCTGGACCGTGAGCGAGGGACGACAGGAGTGACCGGGGGACCGGGCTTCGTCGGT
>Ga0182741_1001352_pt1 | contig 32436 bp, 40 predicted proteins | sample eDN5th37CBELigOP_FD_128874 | JGI IMG/M metagenome (GOLD analysis project Ga0182741, IMG submission 128874) | Enriched Organic Plus compost microbial communities from Emeryville, California, USA - eDNA 5th pass 37_C BE-Lig OP (version 2) (version 2) ... | reverse complement strand
GCAGCTCGTCCGCATCTTCGGAGCGACCGTCGGCAACCCCGACGCGGGCGAGCTGCTCACGGCGGCGCAGGTCGCGGACCTCCGCGAGCTCCCCACCCTCGCCGTGGTTGCGCCGATCGGCTACTACTCGGGCCAGACCTACGTGGGCCGCGACCGGACGGAGATGTGGCAGGGAGTGACCGTGGGCCCCGAGTTCTTCCCCACGCTCGGAGTCCGTGCGCTGCTCGGCCGGAGCATCGACGCGCGCGACGTGGGCGACCTGCCCGCACCCGTGGTGGTGCTGAGCTACGGACTCTGGAAGCGCAGCTTCGGCGGCGACTCCGCGATCGTGGGACGCGAAGTGCTCCTCGATGGAGAGCCGCGCACGGTGATCGGCGTGATGCCGGCCGCGTTCGTGTCGCCCGAGCGCGACCCGGAGATCTGGACGCCGTTCGACGTGCACGCGACCTTCCGCGACCCCGTGGGTGCGCGCCAGCGCCGCGCCTTCCGGGTGCTCGCGCGGGTGGCGGATGGGGTGGGGCCCGCGGAGCTGCGCGCCTCGCTCGACATGCTCTCGCGGCGCGAGGCGGAGCGATTCCCGGAGCTCGGAGAGGGAAGCATCGTTACGGCGGTGCCGCTGCGCGAGGTGCTGGTGCGCGAGGCGCGTCCGGTTCTGCTCATCGCCATGAGCGCGGCGCTACTCGTGCTGCTCATCGGCTGCGTGAACGTGGCCGGTCTCTTCCTCTCGCGCGCGATCGCGCGCCGGCGGGAGCTCGCCGTGCGTGCTGCCCTCGGCGCGGGGCGTGGCCGGCTGGTGCGGCAGCTCCTCACGGAGAGCGCCATCATCCGCGATGATCACCGTGGCGCCATGGCTGGGATACACGGCCGGCGGCCCCGATTCCATCTTCGCCGACGGGCCGGCGGCCGGAGCCCGCGACTTCGACATGGCGAGCCGCGTGACCGTCTCCGATGATTATTTCGCCACGATGGACGTCCCGCTCACATCCGGCCGCGAGTTCACGCCGCTCGACCGCGAGAGCTCGCCTCCGGTGGCCGTGGTGAGTGAGAGCATGGCGCTACGTTTCTGGCCCGGCCGCAGCCCGGTGGGCCGGCAGATCCGCCTGGGCGGGCATGACGCGCCGCTCATGGAAGTCGTGGGTGTCGCGCGCGACGTGCGCTCGCGCCCCGACGGAGTGCTGATGCCGACCGTGTACGTGCCCATGCGGCAGCATCCGGTCGGCTGGACGTCGTTCGTGGTGCGGGCACGTGGAGACGCGATGCCGACCGTTCCGGCCATACGGCGGGCGCTGCGCGAGCTCGACGCGGAGATCCCCCTCGTGCAGGCCCGCACGCTCGCCGATCAATTCGCCGACATGATAGCCCGTCAGCGGCTGATGCTCGTGCTCGTGGGTGCGTTCGCCCTCCTCGCGCTCCTCCTCGCCGCGCTGGGCGTCTACAGCGTGATGGCCTACAGCGTGAGCACGCGCGAGCGGGAGTTCGGCATCCGCGCCGCACTGGGCGCCCGCGCGTCGAACGTCCTCGCGCTCGTGCTGCGCCAGGGGATGACGATGGCGGCGCTCGGCATCGCGATCGGCCTGGTGCTGGCCGCATGGGCCACCAGCGCGCTCGCCGGCCTCCTCGTGGGCGTCGTCCCGCGCGACCCGCTCACGTTCGTCGCGATAGCGCTCGTACTGCTCACGGTGAGCGCCGTCGCCTCCCTCATACCCGCGCGCCGCGCCACGCGAGCCGATCCGGTAGAGGCACTGCGCGCGGAGTGAGGCGTCGTCATTCCGGTGTAATCGTCGTCATCCCCAAGCAGGCTCCGTCATTCCCGTACAGGCTCCGTCATTCCCGCGTAAGCGGGAATCCATGTCGATCGGCCTAACATGGATTCCCGCTTACGCGGGAATGACGACAATTACACCGGAATTACGACAGCTACGCGGGAATGACGATCGGAGCCACCCAAACCCTGGGCTTCCACGCGCCTCCCACCTTCCGCGTTACTCCCCCATCACCGCACCCTGAAGACCAGCGGCATCTCCACGAGCTGCTCGACCCTCCGCCCGTCCGCTTCCGCCGGACGGAACTTCCACTCGGCGAGCGCACGACGGACGGAGCTCACGAACAGCTCGTTCGTCGCCTGCAGCGCGCGGAAGGTGGACATGTCCACGCGCCCGGTGGTGTCGACCACGAACTGCGCCACGACTTCGCCCTCCACGCGACCCGACTGCAGCATCGAGGGATACGCCGGCTTCGGATTTCCCGGGAGCGCCGCCACGGCCCGGTCCACCTGCCAGACGCTCAAGGCTCCCGTGCCGTCGCCGGAAGCGGTACCGTCCACGCCGGAAGCAGCGCTGCTGGTCGCGGCGCCGATGCTGAACTGGCTCGGGTCGATGGGCGGCAGGGACAGATCCACTGGCGGAATTCCGGTGGGAATCGTGCGCGGCACATCGACATGCGTGCGCGGGAGCGTGGGGAGCACGGGCCGGCTCGGGGCATCGGTGCGCGGCGTCTCCGCTCGATGCTGCTCCGGCCGCACGCGCTGCGCCGGATCCACGTAGATCACGGTACGATGTTCGGGCTGCATGGCGGGCGTCCTGTCGCTCGCGTGAGCGGTGACGGCGGCCACCAGAGTGACCAGGACCGCGTGAGTCATCACACTGACCGCTGCAGCTCCTCTGCTCCTGCTCCGCGTGCGCTTCGACTCGATGAGCGTGGTGAGCATTCGAGTACCCTCCGGTTGCGTGGCAATGGCTGGAACCGCGACTGCATCTCATCGCCAGTATTGCTTCCGGAGGTGAACCCCTCATGCATCGATCATTACGAAACGACCATGTAGAGATTACGATTGCCGAACGACGCGGCCGGCTCCCGACTCGCCGATTCTCCGAGTCACCGGCCGAGATATCGCCGAGGCGAGGTCTGCTCCCGTCGCTCAGAGCGCCGGCACGGCCGGGTACGGATACCACTCGGAGAGGTTGTGCACCCGGCCACGGTAGTCGCGGTACACCACGTGCTCGCGGCGTATCTCAGTGGGCGACCGCAGCCCCAGCGCGGCGGCAACGGTGTACAGTCCGTGCCGGCTCGCCACGACGTAGTTCGCCGCGCGGTACTTCTTCTCGCCCACCACCAGTGCCTGCTGAAAGCGCGGGTCGGTGGTGGCCACGCCCACCGGGCAGCGATTCGTGTGACACTGCTGCGCGCCGATGCAGCCGACCGATATCATGAAGCCGCGCGCCACGTTCACCAGATCGGCGCCCATCCCGAGCGCCACGGCCATCCGATCGGGCGTGAGCAGCTTCCCTGATGCGATCAGCTTCACCCTGTCGCGTACGCCATGGCGTCGCAGCGAGTCATCGGCTATGACGAGCGCCGAATGGAGCGGAAGGCCCACGGTGTCAGCGAGCTCGGAGTACGTGGCGCCGCTCCCACCCTCGCCGCCATCTATCGTGATGAAATCGGGCCCCTTCCCCGTGCTCGCCATGTACGCCGACAGCTCCTCCATCGAAGTGGCATCGCCGAGCACGAGCTTCACTCCCACCGGCTTTCCGCCCTCCTCGCGGATGCGCTCGATGAACGCAACCATCCCCGGCACATCATCGAACTCCTCGCTCCCTGCGCGTGAAGAGACCTTCCTCATCGGTCACGTAGCGCAGCGTCGACACGCGCCGGCCATTGTCCACCCGGAGATCGCTGTTCAACGTGGGGAACATGCTGTTGCGCAGGTAGTATCCCTCTTTTTCGAAGTCGCGCTTGGAACCGAAACCGATGAGTCGCTCCAGGTACTTGCTCGACTTCACCACGTCGGCGAACTGCACGCGGCTGAACGGCTTCCCGTCGTTGTCCTCGTCGAAGAAATACTGCCGCATCTCCGGTCCGACGCTCTCGAACAGGTAGCGCAGGCGGCCGAGTATCGGATAGCTCCGCAGGATCGAGTGCTGCCGCTGCTTCCGGTCGAAGAAGTAGAGGTAGAAGCCGACCACGGGCGGCGCGATGATGGCCGCGAAGATGACGACGGCCAGCACGATCAGGGCATACTCGACGAACACCGGCATGCGCATGGCCTCCAGTGAGATGAGGAACGATGGAATGGATGCGGCGCCCGGCGGCCGCTATGCGATCGGTTCGACCGGATCGCCCAGGTGGATGACGCCCGTGGATTCGTGGATGAGGTTCTGCCCGAACATGACTCCCTGGCCGCGCACCTGTCGATAGGTGGCCAGAGTTCGCAGCGGTTCCTTCCCGCGCTCGGCGGTCATCTGATCCGTGGTGGTGATGACGCAGCGCGCGCACGGCTTGACGACCGAGAACACGATCGCGCCGATCCTGACGCGCCGCCAGCCATCCTCCGCGAACGGCTCGACGCCCGCCACCACGATGTTCGGCCGGAAGCGATTCATCGGGAGCGGGTCGATCATGCGGGCATTGAGGTCGGCGAGCGAGTCGTCGGATGTGAGGAGAAATGGGAAGCCGTCGGCGAAGCCCACCTGATCCGACTCGCTCACGGCGAAGTCGCGATCCACGGCGCGCACGATGTCGTCGGCGATCCGCACGAGACGGCAGCTCGCGCCGAGGAACGAGCTCACCCACTCCGCGGCGGCATCACCCTGATCGACCGCCTCGCAGCTGTCGCGCCATACCGTCACCCGGCGACGCTCGCCCCGCACGAGCACCGGGACGTCGATTCCATCGCGGTCCGGCGCGGCCAGCGAGATGGTTTCAGCGTTCAGACGCGGCTCGATGAGCGCCATCCGGGGGAGCACGCGCTGGGACAGGAAGCATCCCGCCTCATCCACCAGCATGAACGAGCGATCGCCCACTATCCCGCGCGGGCCGATCACCGCCTCGCGGAGCGACGCACCACGGCAGGACTTCACCGGATACCAGTGGAGCGCGGAAACGCGCGGCGAGACGGATCGCTCGACAGTCATGCGTAATAGATGCTGCCCTCGCGCGCCCGGGATCAAGTGTGCCCGGACCGGATCGCGCTTTCCGGGCCTGTTTCGTGCCATGGAACACGGTGTTCCCCGACGTCGATTCCTGTAGCCGTCTACAGAAGAAACGGGCACACCGAGAGCGGGAGGAGAGCGGCACCATGGCTCAGTCGCAGATGGAAACCTATCTCAACGATCATCTCGCCGGCGCGGTCGCCGCGATCGATCTTCTCGGTCGGCTCGCCGGAGCCGACGACATCGGCGACGCGCGAGCGAGGGCGCTAGCCGAGCTCCGCGCCGACATAGCGGCCGACCGCGAACAGCTCGAAGCGCTGATGGCGCGCCTCGACATCGACGAGAGCCGCTCACGCAAGGCGATGGCCTGGATCGCGGAGCGCGCATCGCACCTGAAGCTCCGGCTCGATGACTCCCCCGACGGAGCGCTCGGATGGCTGGAGGCGCTCGACACGCTGGCGATCGGGATCGAAGGGAAGCGCGCCCTCTGGCGCGCGCTCGCCGCCGCCGCGGAGCACGAGCCGCGGCTCCGCAGCATGGACTACGAACGCCTCGTCGGGCGGGCGGAAGAGCAGCGCTCGAGAGTGGAGATGATGCGTCTGGAGGCCGCGATGGCCGCCCTCACCAGTTGAAGGCGCTCGTCCCGCTCGCGCATCAACGCCCGCAGGGCACCAGCCACGCCATCGCATCCGCCTCGGGCGAACGCACGCGCCCATCGGCCACCAGAGCCAGAGCGCGGCCGCGCACCGTGTCACCGGGGACGTGCGGTGAGCGCGGAAAGCGCACGCTCACACCCGCGGGCCAGAAGCTCGGATAGAGCATGAGCTGCAGGTCGCTAGCGGTCGAGTCGCTGAACGCCCAGTCGCGCCCGCCGGGCGCCTGCGGCAGCGAATCGGCCGGCGGAAATGACACGTGGCCCGCCGCCTTCGAATCTAGCGGCGGCTTCCACTCTCCGAAGACGAAGCGGAAGCACTCCCCTCCGGCGCGCTCGCGCTCGTCGTTCGGTGCGCCGGTCGTATCCGCCGCGGCCGCGGCGCGGGGTGAGCGCCGCGCCGCGGTGTCCGCACTGGAACTCGAAGCCTGCGCCACGACGGCGCCAGCCGATGCGACGCAGAGCGCGAGAGCGGAGAGAACGACACGAAACATGATCACGGCAAGCAACTACCAACCGATACGTGAAACCCGATACCTGAAACCCGATACGTGAAACCGAAGCGTGCAGCCGGGACGCGCACGGCCACGCCCGCTCTATTTCAGGCGGGGAGCGGCCGCGCTCCGAAGCTGCGCGGCGCGCGGAGCCGCAGCAGGTTGTCGGCGATGGCCGCTATCTCCTCGGCCTCGCTCCAGGCGGCTTCGAGCTCGGCGAGCGAGCCCTCCATCGCCCGGCGCTCGGAGTCCTCGTTGGCGGCCATCTCGAGCGCGAGGCGGTCCACGAGGGGGAGCTTCGGGAGCGGAGTGCGCGGCTCGCTCCCGATCGCGCCGCGTCCCCAGAAGGAGCGGCTCGTGAGATAGAGCGCGAGTCGCTCGGCGTTCGACGGGTGCGGCGGCAGCACGTCGCCATCCGCCACCGCATCCGGGAAGCGTCCCCACGCCGTGCGCAGCGCGAGCGTCGCGACGCGCGTGAAGTAGCCGTCCGGATTCCCGGCATCTTCCAGTTTGCGAAAAGCGCTCTGCACCTGCTCGCGCGATGCCCCCGGCCCGTTGAGCACGGCGAACAGCTTGCCCGCCGTGCGCAGCCCCGCGTCGCCCGTGAGAGTCGCGGTCCCGCCGTCGTGAGGGACGACGATGCGCCAGGGCCCACGCCGCTCGGGGCGAACGAGCTCCGCATGCTCCAGGTGCGCCGCGCGGATCAGGATCGGCTCGCCAGATGTACTGGGCACCACGGTCAGCACGCGCTCCGGAAAGAGGTGGATGCGCAGCCAGGTGATCGCGTCGTAGCCCGGCGCCGGAAGCCCGACGCGCCGCACCAGCCGGCTCACATCGCGACCCGCCAGGCGCGAGACGGCAGCGGCCGCACGTAGCGCCGCGCGCCCCGGCGACGTGCGCGCGAAGTGACTCCGCAAGACGCGCCCATAACGCCAGGTCGCCAGCTCCGGCCGCGGCGCGGGTCCGATCCGCACCAGCGTCAGACCGCCGTCGGTCTCCGCGAGGCCGATGTTGTCGGTGGAGATGCGGATGGGCGAGCCACGGAAGAGCCGCTCGGCATCTTCGATCGCCTCCCACCGCTCGTCGAGCGGGGAGAGGTTCCACCGCGCGCAGCGCGGGCAGAGCACCCAGAGGCGTCCGCGCAGCGGGTCGAAGGCGATCCGCGCACCCACGGGGAAGGTGGGCAGGAGGGCGTTCCGCCCGAGGTGGCTATGGCAGAAGAGACATGCGGCCCACATGGGAAGAACCTCCTACCGCAAACTGACCAGGCCGAGCTACCTACGGAACGCTGGGACGCGGGCGCATATCCCCGCTGCGGTTGACGATGTAAGGCGATGTAAAGATAATCATCGTCGCGGCGCGCAGACGCCAATGGAATGCGCCCCCCACCCCGTACGCCCTGGGGCGCGCCGCGAACTGGCGATCTCATTGGCAGCAATGCACTTTTCTAGCGCTCGCCCGATCGCCGCTCGTCCCGGCTCATCCACATCTTCCACCCTGCCCAGTCGTGATTCGAAGCGCTCCCTCGGACATGGAATTCGAGGCGTTGGAGGGTATGGCACGCACCCTGACAGCGTCCGGCTGGTATCGCGTCGTTCGGCGATTCGAGCCGCGGCGGCGCTACGCGGAAGATGACCCGGCGACGTCCAAGAGAACGGCGCTCTTCGTGGACGTGGAGACCACCGGGCTCGATTCGGCGCGCGATGCGATCATCGAGTTCGCCGCCGTGCCCTTCGCCTACGGCGTGGAGGATGGCGAGATCTACGACGTGGGCGAGGCACTGTCGTTTCTCGAAGACCCGGGAAGCCCGATCCCCGATGCGGTCAGCGAGCTGACGGGGATCACCGACGAGATGGTGCGGGGGAAGCGGATCGACGAAGCGGCCGTGGAAGCACTGCTCACCGATGCCTCGCTCATCGTGGCACACAACGCGTCGTTCGACCGCCCCTTCGTGGAGCGGCGGCTCCCCGGCTTCTCGGTGAAGCCGTGGGCGTGCTCCTGCAAGGAAGTGCCGTGGCGCGAGCACGGCTGTTCGGGAGTGAAGCTGGAGTACATCCTGCTCAAGGTCGCGGGCGAGTTCTACGACGCGCATCGGGCGGAGGACGACTGCCGCGTGGGGATCCACGTGCTGGCGAGCCGCGGTCCCACGGGCGCGCTCCCCTTCGCGCAATTGCTGTCGTCGGCCCGGCGTCCGACGTTCCGTATCTGGGCCGTCGCGAGCCCCTTCGAGTGCAAGGAGCGGCTCAAGGCGAGACGCTACCGCTGGAGCGATGGCAGCGCCGGGCGTCCCCGGGCGTGGTACACGGAAGTCCCGGAGCCGGAGCTCGACCGCGAGCTCGCCTGGTTGGGCGAGAGCATCTACGACGGCTGCGCCGACAGCGCCATCGTGGAACGGCTCACGGCGGTGGAGCGGTACTCGCTCGGCTGAGCGGCCACGAACGACGAAGCGCCGGTCTCATCGCGAGACCGGCGCTTCAGAGTTGCCCCTCCTGGGCTCGAACCAGGACTCTCCTGATCCAGAGTCGGCGCGAGGCCGACCGGAGAGCGGACAACCTACCCGCTTACGGCCCCCAATCGAGCATCGGCGCCCGGTTGCGCCCGTCGATTCGTCCGCTCCTGACCGGAGAAACGACGGCAGAAACGACCGCGCCAGCATCCACGGCGCGCGCCAGCCGTATCCCGGCGAAGAATACGAAGAATACGAATTAATCGAAGTATCGAACCAGCCGCCCGCGCGCCTGCCTGTCGCTGCGCGGGCGGCTTCGCGTGCCCGCTCGTCCCACCTCCCACACCCCGAACGTCATGAGCCATCGCTGCACCTGCGAGTCCACGGTCCCGGGTGGACCGAGCGTCCACCACGCGGGGCGACACATGGATCCTCGATGCCCGCACAGCCTTCTCCGCAAGTCAACCATGGTGTGGACGCAGCCGAAGCGAGAGAGCAAGCGCAAGCCGATCACCTCGCGGTTGCGCCGCCTGCCCGGTCACGAGTAGTAGCCAGCACCCAACCCGCGAGACACGCAGAAAGGCGCCACACGCCCCGCTGGCGGCCGAGGCATACACGACCATGCGCGGACGCCCGATCGTGGCAGGGCGTGGCAGCAGGGCACGCCGCGCACGGCTGGCGAGGGGGCGACCGGGCCGGGTGTCCCCGGCAGAGGACGTTCGGGTCCTCCCGGAATCCGGGGACCGCGGGGACCGCGCGAGCCCGGACGCTTTTTATATACGGGCCGTTTTCACGCCCTGTTCGCTTCGCACCCCCGCTGACACACCAACTACGACGAGGAGCACCATGAAGACAGGCACGAGGGAGCGCAGGGCATCACCCGCTGACACGAGCGCGAAGAGGCCAGCCGCGGCGAGCGCGCGGAAGGCGAAGGGCGGGAAGGGCGCGGCGGGGCGCGAGCTCACCCCCGCGCAGCTCGCAGGGAGGGAGCGCATCACGCTACCCGATGGCCGCTGGTATCACGTCTGTTGGGACGAGGAAGGGAATCTCATCACGGATCCCGAGGTGTGCGGCATCTGGGAGGTAGGCGAGGACGGCCGCGCCGTAACGTGGATATCGCAGGCGCGGCTCGCGAACATGCTCGATGTAACGCCGCGCTGGCTCCAGAAGCTCGACGCGAAGGGCCTACCGGCGCGCGGATTCCGCGAGACGTGCGAGTACCCACTCCCACACAGCATCGTGTGGTGGATCGCGTACAAGCGCATGGGCGCGAAGGGACCCGTCCAGCATCTCAGCATGGCGCGCGCGTGGGCCGAGCACGACCGCGAACAGGCGATCGCCGAAGCGGAGATCGATTACAAGATGGCGACCGACCCGGAGTATCGCCGGTATATGGAGCGCTTCGAGGCCGAGAATGAGGGCGGCGCCGAGCTGTGACGCCGCTCCCCTCCCCTCGCTCGCTCCCTCTCACGTAGCCAATCACCAGCGCGACCGCACGCGTAGGCAGACGCGCAAGCGCTCACTTGAATTAGTAGCTATCTGCTACTAAATTACAGATGGGGCAGCGCGAACGGTTCGCGCTCGCCAGCGACACAGCGAGGCTTACGACAATGCGAGTCAGACATCCATCGGTACTACGTGAGGCGGCGAACCTGATTCCGCTTGCCGAGGCGGCGCGCGAGATCCCGCTCCCCACGTCCACGGCTTACCTGGAGTACGCCCGCGGGAAGCTCAAAGCGGTGAAGGTCGCCGGGCGGCTCGTCATCGCACGCGGGGACCTGGAGGACTACATCGCCAACCGTGGCGCGGCCGAGGTGAGCGCCTCGGGTCTCGCTGCAATCACCGGAGGAAAGGGCAATGCTCGATAGCATCATCGATAGTCTCCGATCGCTCGTGAAGCCATCGGGCAAGGGCAAGGAGCACACGGCCGCGCAGCTCACCGAGGCGCTCACGAAGGGGCGTGCCGAGCGCGAGGCCGGCGAGCGGAACCTCGCCGAGCTAAGGGGGACCATGGGCGGCCTGCTCCTCGAAGGCACGCCGGAAGCCATCCGCGCGAGAGAGTCGGAGATCGCCGACGCCGAGCTGGCGCTCAAGCGGCTGGACGCAGTGCTCGCCGAGCTGGAGAAGGGACGCCAGAGGGCCGAGGAGAGGGAGGCATCCGCCGTTGTGGATGCGGCGATCACCACAGCGGTCAAGATTCTGAAGGACGGCAAGCGCGCGATGTCCGACTACGACGCCGCGGCACGCACTGCCGCCTCGGCGCTCAAGCGGCTCAAGGAGCTAGAGGGCGAGTTCGGCGATGCCAGGCACGTGGTGGAGAAGGCGGGCCGCGAAGCCGACCTCGCCGCTGCGGCAGACGGTCACGGCTCGCCGGTCTACGGGCCGGGATTCGTCGCCGGTCTCGGCAACATTCAGGACGAGGGCAAGGTGGAGCTCCCGAGTCTCGGCTACCGGCCGCATTGGGGGAGCCACTTCGGCCAAGCGCCGGCCGAACCGATCGTGGAGGTAGAGCCGGACCCCATGGAGATGGTGCGTCGTTATTACCCCGACGCGGGCGGCGTGTGGCGGATGGGGCAGGATGGGAAATATCGCTGCACCCGATACCAGATGACCCGCGAGGAGTTCATCGAGCGCGCCGAGGCGCTGGAGGCAGGGCACGAGATGGCATCGCTCGCCGCGGCTCACTAGCACGAGCGGGAAGCCAGGCGGTTGCCGTCTACGCTGACAGCCATCCAGCGCCGGTGTAAAGGCTCCTCCGCCTCTCCGCTCTGGCCTCCCTCCCCTCCCCTACCTATCCGCGCATGCTCGATACTGCCACACTCCACACGAACCCCTGGGCGATCACCGGCGACGCGCTCGAAGCGATGATCGCTCACGGCTACGACGCGCGAGCGGGCAATCAGGCAGGCCCCATCGCCGCTCGCCGCGGCCGAGCGATAAGCCAGAGCGGCACGGTCACGGTCCGCGATGGAGTCGCAACCGTCAACGTGTGCGGTCCCATCTTCACCGCGCAGCGTTACGCAGGGAGCGCGAGCTACGAGGGCATCGCGGCCGATGTCGCCGTGGCGCTCCGCGATCCCAAGATCACGGCCCTGATACTCGCCATCGATTCGCCCGGCGGCGAGCTCGCCGGCGCGGCCTCGCTCGTTGACACGATCTACCGCGCGCGCGGGCGCAAACGGGTCGTCGCCATCGCGAACGACGTTGCCAGTGCGGCCGCGTACTGGCTCGCCAGCGCGGCCAGCGAGGTCGTGACGACACCCACCGGGATACTCGGCTCCATCGGCGTTAGCACGATCGTACGCGACACGAGGGAGCGGGACGCGAGAGAGGGCGTGGAGACGATCGACATCATCTCGAGCCAGAGCCCGAAGAAAGCGCCCGATCCGGCTACGGAGGGAGGCCGCGCGCAGATCCGCGCGACTCTCAATGCGCTAACGCTCGTCATGGCCGCCGGCATCGCACGGAACCGCGGCACGACACGCGAGCGCGTGCTCGAGGACTTCGGACGCGGCGGCGTGCTGGTAGGCCAGGCGGCCGTGGATGCTGGCCTCGCCGATCGGGTGAGCACATACGAGGAGCTACACCGCGAGCTCTCCGGGCGTGGGCGCATAGTCGCGCCAGCTCGCACGCAACAGAAGTCAGCACAGCCTACCGCACCGGCATCCCGCGCGAGAGAGGCGGCTCGCATGCCGCGCCAGCTCACACCGAGCGGACTGACACGGGCGCAGAGTGACGCCCTTGCCGCTCACCGTTCGCGCGAGGCGGCCGAGCGGAAGCGCCAGGCAGAGGCGGCGCGCAAGGCGGCCGCCGAACGCGAGGAGCGGGAGCGCCCGGCGAGAGAGGCCGCGCGGATCCTCGAAGCATTCAACACCACGCGCAAGAGGTAATCACGATGGCAAACGGCACCACGCGCATCCTCACGTGGGTCAGCGGCGAAACGACGATGCCGGTGGTCGTGCAGTGGAAGGAGACCGCAGCACCGAGATACGACAACGAGGTCGTCCTCTTGGCCGGCTCCACTCGTTACGTCATTCGCGGCCTCACACCCGGAGCGAGCTACACCGCGCGCGTGTTCTACCGCGAACAGGCTCCGTGGAAGGGTGAGTCGGCCGCGGTTACGACCTCGTGGACCAACGACAGCACCGTCCCCACCTGCCGCACGCCCGATAATCCGCGCGCGTTCGCGGGGAGCATCGACCCCGCCACCGGCGGGCTCGTGGTCGATGGGTCGTATGGTCTGGAGATCACCGCCACCGAGCTCCCGAGCTTCACCGCGTTCGAGGTAGCCATCGAGACGTCGCCCGGCGCCGGCACCTTCGGCACGTACGACCCGGTCCCACGCGGGACGATTCAGTCCGTACAGGGCGCGCGCACCGTCTGGCGTGGGATAGCGCCGAGCGACGGCAAGCGACGAAGCATCCGCGCCAAGAGCACCTCGCCGGGTAAGACCGATAGCACGTACTCGCCGGCCGTGGATGTCGATCCGTGGACGCCGACGAAGCCGGTGGATTTTCCGATCGCCTGCCCTACGATCACCCTGACTCCAGTCACCGCGATGCAGGCTGGCGTGGGCGGCGCCAAGATCCGCGTCTCGTTCACGCCCCCCGCCGAGGACTGGCTAAAGGAGCTGCGCTACTCCGTCAAGTTCAAGGAGCCGAACGGCAGCTATGGCGCCTCGGCCATCGTGCGCGGCACGCCCGGAGGACCCGACATCATAGACGCTCAGTATGGGCTCGTCTACGAAGTCACGCCGAGCACCGTCACGAGCGATGAGCAGACGATCACCGAGGGGGTGGCAAAGACGATCACGATGCCGGGCGTGGGCGCGGCACCCAGCATCACCGACGCCGACGGGGTGAGCACAGTCGAATACGCGATCGCGTACGACGCGCTAACCACCACGATGGAGGTGTGGACCGCCGAGTACACGAGCAATCCGGGCGGCGCGAGTCAGGAGAACGCCGTAGCTGCAACGCTCCTCACCACGCTCCGGCGGGGCGACGGCCGCACTGCGCTTTCCGTCGCCACTACGGCGGGGAAGTACCGGAGCGCCACATTCATCCCCTACGCGGGCGTGTTCCGTGGCGAGCCTATCACGCTCGTGAGGCTGCACGCTGCCGCTACCGCGCCGGCCGACCTGGGGAGCGTCAGCAACTCGAGTAAGACATCGACCACGGTCACGAATCAGGTAAACCTCGCTGGCTCGCACGTGGCGGGCGACAAGATAGAGACCTATCGCGATGGTGTGGCCGTGGGCTCCCTCTACACGATCACCTCCGGCGACGTGACGGCGGGGCATGCGCTGGTGACCGCTACCGGCCTCACCGCTAGCACGCCGTACGAGTGGAAGTACAAGGCGGTGCGTAGCGGTGTGCGCTCGGCCAACTTCACAACGCCGATCAGCGTCACGACGAGCGCGCCGCCTGCTCTGAATGCGCCGACGCTCACGGCGGACCGCGACGGCTCCGACCCCTGCGGTAGCGCGACGGTCACCATCACGCCGGGCGCCAACAACCCTGCGGGCACGCAATACCGGATCGAGTCGAGCCTGACCGGCACGGGGGGATGGACCGTGCAGACCACCTCCGGCGTAGCAGGCGGCAACACGATCACAGTCACGGAAGATCAGACGTTCTTCCGCGCGCTTGCGCTCGCAAATGCCGGCGGGACGCAGAGCGCATACAGCAACACGCCGAGCATCGACGATCACACCGGACCATGTTAACGGGCGATGGGCCGCGACGCGGACGGCGGCGAGCCACCCGAGCCGCCGTGAGCACGCAACAGAGACGCGCGCGGCACGGCTTCCCGCACGAGCCGAGGCCGGCCGACGACCCCGTGCGCTATACCGACGTGGGGCCGGGCACGCCACGCGTCGATGTCGAGAGCACCGCTCTCCACGAGGCAGGGCACGCCGTCATCGCTCTGGCCTATGGCAGCGAGGTCGATGAAGTGACCATCGTGCCCGATCCCCATAGCCGGACGTACGGCTTCACGTCCTACATGGACACGTACCACCCTCGCTCGCTGCCTGCCGAGATCACCGAGCGAGAGTGGCCGGAGATCGGAAAGGGCATCGTGCACATACTGGCCGGCCCCGTCGTCACCGCGCGCGTGACCCTGCTGAGCGTCCCCGAACAGTTCGGATACGCGGGCGACTACGCACAGGCGCAGCGAACAGCCGTCGAGCGCGGCATCCCGATCACGCGAGTGGATGAATTTCTCGCGTGGCTATCGGAACGCGCCGAGCGCGAGGTGACGCGGCGCTGGGACAGTATTGTGCGCGTCGCTCTGGCACTCCTCGCGCGGAGGACGCTGACGGGCGAAGAGGTGCACGCGATCGTGCGCGGGTAGGGTGCCGGGGGAAGCTTACGCCAACTAGCGAGGGAGTGCCCGGCTACGCGGCCGCTGCACCCGATGAAGTCGCCAAGTCGTCAGCGTGCGCGGCGCAAGGTCTCAAGGCCGAGGTTGCGATCCAGCGCGACGAGAGAGTCGCCAGCGAGTAGGAACACGCTCGATAAGCCGCGCTGGCCGGACGCCGCACTAAGAGTCACCACGACGGTATCACCTCGCACGGCGTACAAACCTCGGCCGAGCGATGGCATCTCGAATACACCCTCGGACGCGAAAGAGAGCACGACAGGATCGCCGAAGAAGCTGCCGATCCATCTCCCTTCGATTCCCGAGCCTCGGCATGCGCCGACAAGAAGGGCGGTGACGACAACAAGCGCCTTCCTCACAGCGACACTGCCCACGCGACAATCCAGAGCAGCGCAGCCACGCAGGCCGCGCCGAAGAACCATCCGAAGATCCGGCCCGGTATGGCGTGGATCTCTTCCCGGATCGCGACGAGGTGACTCTGTAGAATCTCATCCCGCGTCGGCGTCGGTTGCTCAGTGGTATCCGGCATGCTCCCTCCCTTGGGAATGAACCGGCCCATCATCGGGTCGCTACGACGCGGATAGCATGTAGACAATGGGGCGCCGCGTCCAGTACTTCGACGAGCGGGCGACAGCCGCGGCACACCGCGCACACCTTGCCGCTTGGTACAGTCTGGGGTAGGCTCGCACGAGACGCGCGCAACCCAACCGAGGAGGGCACCGTGGACGAAGGAATCCGCTACACCGAACGGGAAGTGCTGATTCCCCTCTCGCCGCACGTCATGGCCTGGGTGCTGGTCGATACCGGCGGAGGTACGCACTACGTGGGACCGCACCCCGCCGTCGCGCTCCGCTGCATGCTGATTTCCGTCTCCGGCCCGGGGCCTGACGAGATGGGCGGTCTAGATGTGCCGGACCCGCCGGACGTGCAGCGAATGCACTACCTGGTCCCGGCGGCCAACCCGCCGGGCGGCGGCGGCTGGTGCGCGATGCGTAACCTCGCGTTCTCGGAGAAGATGGCCGTTGCAGAGGCGGCGAGGCGCAACGCGGGGCGATAGAGCGAAGCACGACGGCGAGCAGATACCACGACTGCGCGGTATTGCGCTCGCCGGGCGATCAAGCTACTATCTGCGGCGACAAACCGGCACGCTTACCGTGCCGTCCAACACCGCGAAACGCGCGGCCGATGCGCCCCCATGGGGGGACAACCGGCCGCGCGTTTTTCGTTTACCCTCTAGTGAGGATCTCCGACAATGACCCCGCGAACAGTGACATGCACGAAGTGCGGCGCGACGGCGTACCGCCGAACCTTGCCTCCGATCTTCGGCAGGCCGCAGCCACGCGTTGTGTGGGTCTGCGATCAGGAGCATACCACTAGACCTGAGGATCTAAAAGACCACCCGGATGCCGCGGATGACCAGGACGCTAACTAGCGCTTGCGCGCTCGCTTCTCTGGCTGGCGCTCTATCACGGCTGTGAGGTCCGCTTCGATGCCAAGCTCGCCGAGCGCCGCGATGATCTTGTCAAGCGTGGCGAGGGAAATCTGAGCGGTGGCATTGGTGCACAGACGGTTCACCGTCGCGAAGCTCAGATCCGCCAGCTTCGCGAAGTCGCTCTGGCTAACGTCGTGCTCCTCGAGCACCTCGCGCAGACGGAAGCGCAGCGTCATGGGTGAGAGGGTCCCGTGCATGGTGGGAAGGTAGTGCCCCGGCGCCTATAACACAAGAGATGTAACCGAAGTGCTTGACAGTCGTATAACACTTGTGCTACAATGCCGTTGGCTGGAATGACAGAGGGGTAGCCGCTCTACCGTGGAAAGTATCGGCGGACTACCCCTCCCTACGCCCCGAGGGACGCGCCCGCAACTTACTGCGCGCGCCTCACTTCGGGCAATCCCGGAGGCACGCTTATGCAGGGGAGATTGAAGCTCGTCCGCTCCGACCGCGGCGACGGTGGATGGTCGCTCCATCCACCCGAGGCGACAGACGAGGAGATAGCATCCGGCCGCGCGCCGGTGCTCGCATCGGGCGGCTCACAGTATCACCAGGGCGCTGGAATCTGGCTGCGCCCGCACGATGTGGACTATCAGCACGCGTACGCAGAGCTCGCGCGCCGGGCCGCATGCGAGGCGAAGCACCACGCTCGCCGCGCGAGGGAAGCCGCCGAGGCCGAGGACGCACCTCCACCGGAGGTGGCACCGTGAGCCGCATGACCACCCCGACCGAAGTATGCAGGTGCGGATTCGCTCGCACGCCGAGCAACGCCGAGTTGCACGCAGACTGCAACGACCGCACGTTCCCCGCGCTCCCGGCGACACCGGAGTCCCCCCCGCGCTACTCCACGCGCGAGCGCATCGCCGACCATCGGATTGGCGATCGCACGGGCGAGTTCCTGGACGCCGTGCGCCACGCGAACGGGCTCCTCGTGCTCCGGCACTTCACCCCCGGCCCGCACCCGGCCGACGTGGTGGTGCTCGAGGCCGACGAGGCGGCCGCGCTCGCGGCGTTCGTTCTCAGAACCATGCACCCCGGCAGCTAGCTCCCCACACCCGGCCGGCTCGCTTACCTCGGGCGGGCGGCTCCCCCTTTCCCACGCCCACCCCACACTCGGAGGAAGCATGCTCAAAACCATGATCGCCACGGCTGTGCTCTGGATCGGCGTCGCCGTCGCGGTGGCTTCGGTCACCCAACTGCTCTTCGCGCTCGGCGAGTGGCTCGGCGCGCGCTACGAGGCGCATCGCGCGGGGCGCGGGACATGAAAGCGCAGCCATCGCACCCGTTCGTGTTCATGAGGAGCGACCGACCGAACGGAGCGTGGGCGCTCTACGCGCCGAACACCACGAGCGAGGAGATCGCGAGCGGAAAGGCCCTTCCCCTCGTGAGTGGTACGGCGGCGTACGACCTGGACGCGGAGATGTGGACGCGTCCGAACGGCTGGGACTACAGGGCAGCGAAGGAGCTGTACGACGAGCGGGAAGGTATCGTCGCGTCAACCTCTGAGCGTCCCGAGCCGCCCGCATGCAAGGTGTGCGAGCAGAGGATGCCGCGCGAGAAGCTGGACACGCACCACATCTGCCTCGCCTGCCGGATTGCCAGCGACCCGGACATCCGACGATACCACGCCGAGCGCGCGCGGCGCCGGCCGCATCTCTACCCCGCGGGGTTCGACGTGGTGAGGTGCTGAGGTGCGGCCAACCGAAGCGACAGACGACCGGGAGACACCCGGCACTATCTACAGCAGCCACACCGCGAGCCGGGGACAGGTAGTGTGGTATTCCCCGCTTGACCCGGAAGGCGCCGACAAGATCGTGGTGACGATACCCGAGGAGTACGCCACCGGGGAGCTGTACGACCGGCTGGAGGCGCTCGTGCGCGAGGCGATCGCAGAGCACGGAGGCGGGCCGCGCGCACACCTCCAGCTCGTGGTGCGCAAGTGAGAAGCCAACAGTTACCGCCAGGACTCACGTTCCCGGCAGGAGATACCCCAGATGGCAACGGCCAAGCGGCACAGCAAGAGCGTGCGGAAGGTGCGAGAGACGCGCGAGCCGGAGAGCAAGCGAGCTCGCGCGTCGAGGGACAAGCGGAAGATGCTCCCGGTCGGGAATCACCTCGCACCGTTCCGGAGCCGAGCGGGCAACCCCGTCATCGTCGTCATCTGGCGCGGTGACTACGGCGCTCGGCTCTTCGCGATGGGAGAGGTCACGGAGATGCGCGGCGCGCAGTTCTGGACCAACCCGCGCGGCGCGCGAATGGATGATCGCTGGAAGTACATCCCCCAGGATGAGCGCCTCCTGCCGCGCGGCGTGCATCGCGCTCCGTGGCGCGTCCCGGCGGGGCTCTACCGAGGCGATGGAGTAGTCGAAACCTTCCTCGCCATCGACTCGGAGCACCGGCTCGTCGAGATGCTCCAGGTCCGCCCGTTTGACGATGGAACGCCGGACAAGGCGGGGGAGGCGGAAGCCGAGCGCTTCCTCGCCGCGCTCCTCGACTCTCACGAGGCGACGCAGGCAGAGGCAGAGGCGGCGCGAGATCCGAACGACCCCGCACCGGTTCCGGATAGTTGGGGGTTCTGCCGCTTCTCAGCCGAGCTCCCGAGCCGCGGCATCTGGTCCAGGCATAACCACGAGTACTACTTCGTCGACTCGGACAAGAAGCACATCGCCACGCTCGAATTTCACAACGGGTACGAGCGCACTGCCTGCCCCTTCGACCTGACGCGCACGATCCGGCGCATCATGGCGTGGCTAGATCCTCGTGGCGAGGATGACGATGATGACGATGATGACGACCGCGCGGCCGAAGCATGGAAGCGGGGTTGACCAGCACGCGTAGCTCGGCGCGGGCGCTGGCTACCCTCAACGCACCAACGCCCCGCCGAGCTGGCGGGGCGTTGTGGTATCGGCGAGCAGCTCGGTTAGTCGCGCGGCTTGCGTCGCTTCGCGGACTTCGACTTGGTGGGCTTCGCTCCCTTCCTGTGCGCTTCGACCCCGTAGGGGTCAGGGTCGAACCGGTCCGGCATGTGCCAGTGCTCTCGGAAACCGCCCGTAACGGCCTTCATAACATCGGGGCGCTCCAATGCCTCACGAACGACCTCGATACCAAAGGCATCTATCCACGCGGACAGCACCGCGATCCACGCTTCCTTCTCCAGCTCCTGCGCTCGCTCCAGTGCCGCCTGTTGCTTCACGATCTTATCGAAGATCTCTTCGGGAAAGTCATCCCGAGCAAGAAGCCGAAGGGGCATGGACCGCGCGGCATTGCGAGTAGCTATGGGGAGATTGGAGACTTGCCGCGCAGTGCTTTCTTCCAGGCCAAGCGACTCGACGAGCGCCTGCCACCGACGCCCCGCCTCACCGCCGCTCCACTCTCGCGCGGCCGGATCGGGACCTCTGCCCTTGCCGGTGAGCAGCCAGTCAACACTAGCGCCAGAGTGCGCCGCGATCTTTTGCAGCGTACTCCCCCGTGGGTTCTGCACAGTGCCATCGACAATCTGGGTAAGCGTCGGCTGTGGCACGCCCATGTCGCGCGCGGCCTTGTTGACGCTCCCGTTGTAATAGAGGTCGACCACTTCGCGCACCCGGCGCTGCAGGCTGTCGGAGTCCATCACGCCCCCTTGCCAATAGGTTTTGCTATCGTTAAACTGTGCATACACGGTGTGTGTAATCGCACCTTCAAGTTATTGGTTGAACGATAACACGTCAAGGGGGGATGGATGCCTACAGTGCAGCGCGAGCCCATACCGGCCAGGAAGGCGGCAATGGCGCTCGGATGGAGCCCCGAGCGCGTCATCCGCGGCATCACGATGCGCGTGCTCGAGGGCGAGCAGATCGCGGGGCGCTGGTTCGTTGACCCTGACTCGCTGGAGCAGTTCATCGCAGCTCGCGAGCAGGGCGCAGCCGGCACTCGGCCGGCGGCTTGACCATGTGGCCGCACCATCCGGTCGCCTCGATCTTCCGCGACATGACGGCGGAAGAGTACGCGGAGTTGAAGGACGACATCCGCGAGCACGGCATCCGCACCCCCGTGGTGCTCTGGCGCGGACAGATAGTTGACGGTCGTCACCGCGGGCGAGCGTGCGAGGAATTGGCGGTCGCCTGTCCCTCCCGAACCATCGACTGTGAGGAGAGGGAGCTCCCCGCGCTCGTGTGGTCGCTCAACGCGCAGCGGCGGCAGGACACCCCGGGGCAACGTGCGATGGCGGCGGCGAGGATGGCGACGTTCAAGAACGGTCGTCCTCCGAAAACCTCACCGCCCGGTGAGGTTCCCTACCCGCTTGACACCAACACCCGCGCCGAGGTTGCCGCTCTGGCTGGTGTGGGCACAACGACCATCGACCGTGCCGTGCGCGTGCTGCGCAGCGGAGACGAGGAGGTCATCGCGAAGGTCGAGAGCGCGGAGATCACCATCAACGCGGCCGACGCGATCGTGCGTGAACGCAAGGCGCCAGCGCGGGTGAAGCGCGACTCGGAGGTCATCGACGTGGTGAGTCCGGGCGTGCGCGCGCTTCCGAAGGTCAACATCACCAAGGTGCGAACCAACGCGCTCTACGCGATCGACACGCAGGCCGGCATCCTCGACCACTACGCGGACGCCCCGTTTCCGGACGGCGAGACGTGCAACGAGTGGAGTGACCTCATCGCGAAGGCGATCACCCGGCTTCGCAAACTTCAACGCGCCATCACCAGTGCAGCCGGCACGAGGCCGGCTGCATAACACGAGCGCCTCGGCCGCGGGCAACGGCGAGGCGCTCATAACCGATCATGGGAGGATCGGGGCATGAAAGACTTGAGAGACAATTTAGGACGCGCGAACGCCGCGCGCAACAGCGGCCGAGCCGGGGACGCGGGCAATGACGCGCCCGCGCACATCGACGCGCGCGAGGAGGCGCTGCGCGGCTTTGTCGCCTGGCTCGCCAAGCACCGCACGATGCTGGAGATCCACCCCGCAGCGCACGCGGTGACGTTCACGTGGGCGCGGGACGCGCGCCGCGACGCCCGCACCGGCACAGCGATGCGGCGCTGGGCTCGCGAGGTGAAGCAGCAAGCGTGTGACTTCGCGCACGATCTCCTGATGCGCGACGGCGTGAGCGTAGAAGACCGGCTCACTGGCCGCGTCTACTACTGGCCTACCGACGATGGGCGGCGCCTCGCGTTCGGCGTGCGGGACCTCTCGCTCGAGCAAGAGGCCGCGGTGTACGCGATGCTCCTCGCGCCCGGCGGCACGACGCAGCTACGGCGAGCCGAGGCCGATCGCATCCGCTACCTACTCGGCGCGCTTGCCGAGCGTAGCCGCGCATCGGTGCGCGGAGGTGCGATATGACCGCGCGCACCCAGCACACCTATCGGCCGCGCGAGGCCGCCTCGGATGTGGTCCGTGACCGTCTTGCGCGGTGCTGCCGCGGCTACTGTGGGGTGGCACGATGAGCATCGCCGAAGAGATTCTCGCGGCGCTGCGCAAGGCGCCACCGATGCCGGTGGACGAGCTCGGGGCTTGGCTACTCGACTTTGGATTCCTTCCCGAAGAGTTGGAGATCATGAACGCCAACCCGACCACGCTCCGCGCCATGGCTCGCGAGCTGGAGCGGCTCGCCACACCGGAGCTTCCAGAGCGCGAGTATCGGTCGCTCGACGCGTGGCAGCGCATAACGCGCCGAGGAGGACGCGTGCCGCCAGAGCTGGCAACAGCGGCAGGGTACGAGGCGGCCGCGCGCGACGCAGACCGTGAGGCGCGGCACTGGCTCGCGCGACTCCACGAGCTCGGCGCGCTCGCCTGCATGCAATCGGCGACAAGAGCCGCTGACGATTCCATGCGGCGCGCGGCCGGAGCGCTCGCCGAAGCGGAGAGACAGCAACAGCAGGGGGTGCGGCATGCAGCGTGACGACAGGAGCACAGAGGCGCTCGCGGCTCGCCGGCTCGCGACTATCGAGGAGGAGGGAAAGGAGCAGGGGCCGCAATGGCCCCAACCCCCTCGCTTTGACGTGATCGCGCCGGGACCGCTCTTTCCGATTCTCAACGTGCTCGAGCCGGAGACCGACGCCGATATGGTCGGGATTATCGCTCATCTCCTCGCAATGGTGGGGAACGCCATCGGCCGGAAGCGGCACATCCAGATCGGGCCGGCACGGCACTACCTGAACGAGAACGTGCTCATCGTCGGCGCCACGCAGGGAGGCAAGAAAGGCACGGCGCTGCGCGAGGCCAGCCGCATCATGCGCCACGCGGCGCCCGAATGGTCGGAGCGGAACGTAAAGAGCGGTCTATCCAGCGGAGAGGGTCTCATCTGGATGGTACGTGACCCGATCGAGAGGCACGAGCCGGTGAAGGACAGGGACGGGAACGTGAGCGGCTACCAGACCGTGATCGCCGATCCCGGCGTGCAGGATAAGCGGCTCCTCATCACGATGAGCGAGTTCTCGCAGCTCCAGAAGCTCATGAAGCGGGAAGGCAACATCCTCGGCGAGGTTATCCGCCACGCGTGGGATTCGGAGAAGCTCGCCATCCCGACGAAGAACACCCCCGCCACGGCTACGGGCGCGCATGTCTCGATTATCGGCCACACCACGCCGGCCGAGTTCCGCCGGCTGTGCCAATCGGTGGACGAGCTCAACGGATTTCTCAACCGCTTCATGATCCTGATGGTGAAGTCGTCAAAACGGCTTCCCTTCGGCGGCAACGTGGACGAGCGCAAGCTCGCCGAGCTGGCCGCCAGGGTCCGCGACGCGATCGCGTTTGGCGAGGAAGCAGACGAGCCGTTCACATTCGCCGATGACTTCCGCGCGGAATGGGAAGTGGCGTACGAGTGGCTCGACACCGATCGGCCGGGCCGCCTGGGGCCGATCCTCGCGCGCTCGGCTCCTCACGTGATGCGCCTTGCGGGCATCTATGCGGTTCTCGACCGCTCGCCAGCACTTCGAGCCGCGCACCTCGAAGCCGCGCTCGAGCTCTGGCACTACATCGAAGCGTCAACGGCTTACGTGTTCGGCGGCAACGCAGCGAGCGCGCTCGCCGAGCGCCTCGCCGCAATCCTGCAGGTGCACCCGGAAGGGATGACGCTCACGAACCTGCACAACGCTACCAACCGCGCCATTCCCGGCGAGGATATGCGCGCGGCACTGGCCGAGCTCCGGGAGATGGGCCGGGCCCGGTGCGAGGTAGCGGAGACCGGCGCACGGAAGCGGGAAACATGGTTCCCGGCCAGCGACGCGAAATCTTCGAATTATTCGTATTCTTCGCCCGCGCTCGGCGACCCGAAAGCGAACGGGAACGGGAAATCTTCGAATAATTCGTATTCTTCGACGGCTACGGCGGCATGAATCCGGGCCCGCTCACCCCCGCTCTTGCCTCCCTCGCGGCGCTCTGGCGCGCCGAGGCTACGGAGGCGCGCGAACGATACGCGGCCGAGGGTGCGGCGCGTAGTCTGGAACGGTGCGCGCTGGCGCTGGAGTCCGCGCTGGATGCACAAGCTGGCGAGCTGCTCCCCTTGGAGCGCGCGGCCGACCTCTCCGGGTACAACGCCGATAGTCTCCGGCGCATGGCCCGCGAGGGGAAGCTCCCCACCGAGCGGCGCGGCCGCCGGCTCTACTTCCGGGCTGGCGATCTCCCGAGGAAGCCACCCGAAGTTGACGGGCCCCGCCTGGTGGGATACGATCCCGTCGCCGATGCTCGGATGGTGGCCGGGAAGCGCCAACATGGAGGCTGACACCATGGGACGCAGACGGCTACCGGAGATCCCGGTTCGCACAGATTGGCACCAGAGCGCGAGCGGTTGCTGGTCGCTCACACTCGGGGAGCGCGGATGTCGCGTGCGAATCGAACAGAGAGAGCCGGGCGGCACGTTCTCGCGCGTGACCTGGATACCGGAGAAGGGACGGAGCCAGGCATCGCTCAGGACGAAGGATCGCCGCGAGGCGAGAGCGCGCGGAGAAGCGTTCCTCCGTGCACTCCTCGAAGGCGAGCCAGCCGCACCGGATAAGCCCCTGACGTTGGGGGAGCTCGTCACCCGATACCAGCAGGAGGCGCCTGCCTATCGACAGAACACGCGACGCACGCAGGCCGAGAAGCGCGCGAGGTCGAAGCTCTTGAAGCTCGGCCTCGGAGCAAACACGCGGGTTGAGAGGCTCACCCTCGATTCGATTGCTCGCTACTCCGAGCTCCGGCGGCGCGGCACAGGCTGGCCGGACGGGCGCGAGACAAAGCCAGTGCGGGCCCGCTCCGTAGCGTACGACCTGCAAATCCTCCGGGCGATGATCCGCTGGGCATGCACGGTTCGGAAGCCCGATGGAACCTGGCTACTGCCGGAGAACCCGCTCAGGGGGATGTCCATCCCACGTGAGGCGAGCCCCAAGCGCCCGGTTGCAACGCATGATCGCTTCCTTGCCGTGCGGAAGGCAGTTGGGGAGCTGCAGGACTCGGCAGAATCGGAAGAGGATCGCCGCACGTGGATCCGGTTGGAGCTCGCGCTCGTGCTCGCAGAGGCGACGGGGCGACGGATCGGAGCGGTCGCAGGGCTCAGGTGGGATGACTTCGACTTCGAGGCGCCGACGATCACCTGGCGCGCGGAGTTCGACAAGCGACGGAAGGAAGCAACAATCCCGGTGCCGGCTGCTCTGGCCGAAGAGGTCCGCACCTTCCGCGCTCGGCTCCAAGCGTTCGACGGCGGATGGCTCTTCCCGCTCGAGACGAAGGATCGGCCATGGCACCGAACTGTATTCGATGGTCTGCTCAGGACCGCGGAGAAGAAAGCGAAGGTCACGCCACTTGAGGGTGGGTTGTGGCACCCCTACCGGCGGAAGTGGGCGACGGAAAGAAAGAACCTGCCTACAGTGGACGTGATGAAGGCGGGCGGGTGGGCCGATCGCACCACGATGGAGACTTGTTACCAGCAGGCGACGGATGCCGGAGTGCTCGAAGCGATGGCCTCGCCGGTCAAGCTGAGAGAGGCGAAAGCGGGGGGAAATCGGTGAGAAACGACGGCGAAACGACGGCAACGCGGCCGGGAAGCGAAAAACCCCGCACGGATAACACCGTGCAGGGCCTGCAGTTGCCCCTCCTGGGCTCGAACCAGGACTCTCCTGATCCAGAGTCAGGCGTGTTGCCAGTTACACCAAGGGGCATTGCTCGAGTTGTAAACCGCGCCAGGGCGCAGTCTGATCAATTTACCAAGGCCGGCCCCCTCGCTCAAGTGCGCCGCGAGCTCCTATCGAGCCGCGTTTTGAAACGTCCCCCCCGGGCTCCGAGCGGCGCCGCCGCGTGGCGGCCAGCACGCCGGCCAGCACGCCGGCCAGCACGCCGGCGAGCCCCACGGCGAGCGTGAGCACGGCCACCGCCGTGAACGCGATCGAGCGGCGGAAGCCGCGGAGCGCGAAGCGGACGTCCTGCACCGCGACGTCGAGGAACCCGAGCCCGGCCATCTCCCGCGTCTCCTCTTCCAGGTTGGTCATGTTGCCGAGACGGCGGCGCGCCCTAGATGCCTTCCATCACCCGGTGGATGGCGAGGAGCACACGGTCGAAGCTCGAGATCTCCTCACCGAGCCGCCTGCGCCCCGAGGCGGTGATCGTGTAGTAGCGGGCGCGGCGCCCGGTGGGCGACTCGCTCCAGCGCGAGGTCACCCACCCCTTCTTCTGCAGCCGCTGGAGCGCCGGATAGAGCGAGCCCTGCTCCACCGTGAGAACGCCGTCGGAGAGCTGGTGGATCTGCTGCGCGATCGCGTAGCCGTGCATCGGCTGCACGCTGAGCGTTCTGAGAATCAGCATGTCGAGCGTCCCCCTGAGGAGCTCGCTCTTCTCCTCCCCCGTCGGCCGTGCCACCTCTCCCCCTCCAACGCGCGGCGGCGCGCGGGCATAGGTAGACATCCCGAACGTTATATGTAGACATTCTACATATATGACGCGCGGCACACCCCGTCAACGGGCGCCGCCGGCACGGGCCGAACCCGCGCCTCGAGGCCGCCGTCCTTTCCCTCAGCGGCGCTCGCGCGCTACCGCCCTCCCCACGATGATCGTGACGTTGTCGGTTCCACCCGCATCGAGCGCATCCTGCAACAGCGCCTCGCAGGCCTGCCGCGCCGAGGTCATCTCGCCCAGGCGCTCGGCTATGCGGCCGTCGGGCACGTGCTTGGTGAGGCCGTCGCTGCAGATGAGGTGGATCTGGTCCCAATCGTTGGCGATGCGCGTGACCACCGGTACGGCCTGGGAGCCCCCGATCGCGCTCGAGAGCACGTGCGCCCAGCGCGAGGAGAGCGCCACCGACCGCGACATCACTCCCTGGTCCACCAGGTCCTGCGCCATGGTCTGGTCGCGCGTCACCTGCGTGAGGGTGCCCCGGCGGTAGAGGTAGTAGCGCGAGTCGCCCACCTGCAGCAGGTACACCCAGGGCCACACGCCCATCCAGAGCGTGAGCGTGGTGGCCATCCCGCGAAAGTCGGGATCGGCGCCCGCGCGCTCCAGCACGCGCTGGTGCGTGCGCATCGCCGCCTCCTGGAGGAGGTCCGCGAAGTGCTCGTCGCGCGGATCCGACTGGTAGTAGCAGCTCGTGCTGTGCGCGAGATACTGCGTCACCTCCTCCAGCGCGAGGCGGCTCGCTTCTTCACCCGCGAGCTGGCCGCCCACGCCGTCGGCCACCATCGCGAGGAAGCCGATCCGCTCGTTGCACGCCCGGAACTGCTCGGCGGCGGGGAGCGAGGTGGCCCGGATGGCGAGTTGCTTGTGCAGCGAGCCGAGGAGGAAGTGGTCTTCGTTGGTCTTGCGGACCTTTCCCGGGTGGGTGAGGCCCCAGACATCTATCTCGTCATCGAGCGGCTTGCGCGGCGATGCGGCCGGATCGGTCGCGGCCGTCGCCGTAGTCGGTATCGTGCTCACGGTAGCCTCGCGCTCGTGATGATCGTCGCCGGCACAAGCTACGCGATTCCTCCCTAGACGGCCAGTCAGCTCACACGCGCTGGCGCCCCATCCGCTCGGCGATCCAGGGGATGTTCACCCGGTTGCGCCTGGCGAGGAGCCCGCCCCGGAGCACCCGCGGCTCCTCCACGGTGACGAACGCCTTGGAGTCCCACTGGTCCACGATCTTCACCACGTCGTCCAGGTGCTGGCGCTGCACCACCGAGTGGACGATCTCCACGCCGCCGTCGCGGCCGTAGCCGGGAACCTCGGTGGCGCCGTAGCCGCGCTCGCGGAGCGCCTCGGCGATCTCGACGCCGCCATGCTGCGAAACGATCCGGACCTGCGAGAGCCCGTACGCCAGCAGCCGTTCGATGGTCATCCCCACCATGGTGCCGGTGGCGAATCCCGACGCGTATCCGAGGATGTGGTACCAGCTATTGAGGTACTTGATGGCGTTCCCGACCGCCACGATCCAGATGAGCGCCTGGATGAACCCCAGGCTGGCGGCCGCCAGGCGGTTTCCCCGCACCACGGCGAGCACGCGAGCCGTGTCGAACGACACGTCTATGATGCGCAGGCCGAAGATGATGAACGGGCCCCAGGGGAGGGCGAAGAGCTCGGTCAGTTGTGGTGACATACGCGGCATTCGGTGGACGGTGGCCCGCGAGAGATGGCGTGGCCGCGAGCCGAATCATAACACCGGAATGCAAAAACATACCGGAATGGGGCGGGATGAAAAAACGCCGCGGATACCCGCGGCGCTCTGGCCAATCTCCCTGCCGTTGCGCGACCACGCTCGAGGCGCAATCGAGCCGCGCTGGACTCGCCGCGCACGCCGTCCATTGGAACTCTCCGTCCTACCGAACGGCGGCGGGCAGATCCCGAAGCAGAGCGGTAGCAACCCTCATCATTGGAACTCTGCGTCCTACCGAATGAGGGCGCACCCGCAAGAAAAACCGGCTTCAGACCTTATGGCAGTCTGCATGCCATGGAGCTGAGGGGGATCGAACCCCTGACCTCTGCAGTGCGATTGCAGCGCTCTCCCAGCTGAGCTACAGCCCCGACAAGCACTTACGGCCTTTGCGCACACTCCCGCCGCGCAACGACCACCGCGTCCGTGCACCCTGTTGAAAGGCCCCGCGTATGGCGGGGCCGCAACAAGCTGTCGAAGCTTAGCCGCTTTGCTGATTAGCGTCAAGCTGGCTTGGCTGCCTTCCGCGCTGATGACGCTTCATGAACTCCAGAGGTAACGCGTACGCGACGTCGTTCTCGGCATCGCTCAGCACGCGCGGCAGCGTGAGCCGGAAAGTGCTCCCCTCTCCCGGCGTGGACTCGGCCTCCAGCATCCCGCCCAGCGCGCGGCTCAACCCGCGCGCGATCGAGAGACCGAGGCCGGTTCCATCGCCGTCGTCGCGCTGCCTCACGAACTCGCTGAAGATGCGCTCCAGCTCATCGGGATCGATCCCGGCGCCGTGATCGATCACCTCGATGTAGACTCCGTCGCCGGCCGACCCGTCTCGCGGCACCGCCCTCCCGCTGTGGATCGTGATGGGACCACGTCCCCCGTACTTGATTGCGTTGGTGAGAAGGTGCAGGAGGATCTTGCGGATCCGGCGCGGGTCGGAGACGATCCCGGGCGTCCCGGGCTCGGTCTCGTGCCTCAACTCCAGCGCGCGCTCGTCAGCGAGCGGCTGCACGGAATCGAGAAGCTCCTCCACCAGCGCATCGATGTCGACGGCCTCGGCGCGCAGGTCGAGCCGCCCCTCCTCTATGCGCGCGAGATCGAGCAGGTCGTTCACCAGCTCCTGCAGATGACTCGCCGCGCGCAGCGAGCGTCTGAGGATCTTGGCCTGCACCGGCGAGAGCTCGCCGTATATGCCGTCGAGGAGCAGCTCGCTGTAGCCGACGATGGCGTTCACCGGCGTGCGCAGCTCGTGACTCATCGACGCGTAGAAGCGGTGGCGAGTCTCGAGCGCGGTCTTGAGCTCGCCGGCGCGGCGCGCGGCCTCGTTCTCCCGCTCTCCGAGCTCCAGACGCTGCGCCTCGAGCTGCGCGGCGGCCTGCTCGCGCTCACGGCGCCGCGCCGTCAGGTCGTGCACCAGCACCGCCACCCTGGCGCCGCCCGGACCGGCCAGCGGCCAGGCTATCGCGTCGGCCTCCGATGCCTGCGAGCCCGGAAGCCCGAAGCAGAGCTCCGCGCTCGCCCGCTCCTTCGCCCCGCGCCGGAGGAGGTCGTCCACCGCATCGGACTCCTCGCTCCAGAAGAGCGCCTGCATGGGAGTCCCCACCAGCGGCCGGCCATCGCGTGAGAGAACACGCTCGGCGTGCGAGTTGGCGGACACGATCAACCCTCGGCCGTCCACCGCCAGAAGCGGCTCTCCGATGGCTCTGGCTAGAATCGAGAATGCCCCTGCCTCTCCCATGACCACTGCTCCTACTACAAGCGCTCCCTGCTACGAGGTCAGCAATGCAGGTGCCACGCCACGGCGTCAGGCATTGTTAACTTGCCCGCGAGACGGCGGGCGGATAGCATGCCGGGCATGTTCAGTGAAACCAGTGCCGACGATGTGCTCACGGCCGTCGGGCGGCTCGCCGGAGTGGCGCGGCGCACCCCGCTGCGGCGTTCGCCGGCGCTCAGCGCCATCGCCGGCAGCGATGTCTTCTTCAAGCTCGAGTCCGAGCAGATCACCGGCTCCTTCAAGCTTCGCGGCGCCTTCAACCTCATCTCCTCCCTCCCGGGGGAGGCGCGCGAGCGCGGGGTGGTGGCTTCGTCCGCGGGGAACCATGGACTCGGCGTGGCGTGGGCCTCGCGCCACTTCGGGATTCCCGCTACCATCTTCGTCCCCGAAACGGCTCCGCGCGTGAAGCGCGAGGGGATCGCGGCGCTCGGCGCCGCCGTGGACGCGGAGTCGCCCAATTACGACGCCGCCATGGAGCGGGCCACCGCCTTCGCCCGGGAGCGCGGAGGGACCTTCGTGCATCCCTGCACCGGCCGCGCTCTGCTCGCGGGCCAGGGGACCGTGGCCGCCGAGATCCTGGAGGAGCTTCCCGGCCTCGGAACGTTGATCGTGCCGGTGGGGGGCGGAGGACTCCTCGGCGGGTGCGGCGCGCTCCTCCGCGGCGTGGCTCCGGCGGCTCGCATCGTCGGAGCCCAGAGCGAGAACACCGCCGCCATGGCACGCTCGCTCGAGGCGAAGGAGATCGTGCACATCGCATCCCTTCCCACGCTCGCCGACGGCCTCGCCGGCGACATAGACGAGGTGGCGTTCGACATCGGCGTTCACGCGCTCGATGAGATGCACACCGTGAGCGAGGACGCGATCGGCCGCGCCATCGCGTGGCTGGCGCGCGAGGAGGAGCTCGTGGTGGAGGGCGCCGGAGCGGTGGGCGTGGCAGCCATCCTCGAGCGCGCCGTGAGCCGGCCGGCCGGGCCGGTGGCCGTGGTGCTGAGCGGCGGGAACATCGACCATGAGAGGCACGCGACGCTGCTGGAGCGCTGGTAACGCGGAGCGCGACCGGCTCCGCGCCGCTCCCCTCACGATCGACCTTTCGCGCTGGTCAGGTCGTCGTCGTAGGCCGCGCGCACGTAGCCGCGCAGGCCGGCCCAATCGCCGTATCGAGCCCATAGATCCTGCGTCCATCCACGCTGGAGCACCGGCTCTATCTCGTCGAAGCTCCGCCCCGCGTACTCGGGGTTCCGCCTCGCGAGGTAGCCGAGCATGTATGCGTGCCTCACACTGTCGTACGAGCGATCCGCCAGGTGCTCGGGCGACGCCTCGTAGTGCGTCTGGTACTCCTGTTCGAGCTCAGGCGTGATGGTGTGGCTCACCTCGGCGACTCCTTTCCCAGCCCACCAGCCGCCGAGCACGCCCGCCAGCGCGCCTATGATCGTTCCGAGCGGACCGAACACGAAAGTCCCCGCCGCAGCGCCCACCGCCGCTCCGCCCGCGGCCGCGCCGATGGAAGCCGCCGTGCTGTCGGACGTACCGCCCACCTGCTCGGCGGGGGCGCCGCCCTGGCGGACCCTCTCGGCCTCCTCGCGCGACGCCGTGTGCGCGGGATCGTTGGACACCAGCTTCGTTTCCTGCTCGTCATGCCGCTCCATCACCGACCTCCGTCATCGGACCTCCGATTGGCTCGCGCACCCCGGCGCGCCTCCGGAGGCGCGCCGGGGGCCACGGGTGATTCAGATAGCGCCGTCGTCGGAATGCAGCCTCTCGCGCGCCGCTTCCGTGGGCGTCATCGTGCGTGGCTCACCGCCCAGACGCTCGTGCCGCTCGCGATGCACGTAGCCTTCGCGAACGAACGACCGCACCGTGGGCCATTCGCCATAGCGGGAGCAGAGATCGCGGGTCCACGCATGCGATAGCTCGGCATCGACCTCGTCGAATGGGCGTCCCTCGTATTCCGGATTGAGGCGCGCGAGCCGTCCGATGTGATAGGCGGGACGCGCCTGCTCGTAGTCGCGGTCGGCGAGGCGCTGCTCGCTGTTCTCGTAATGCTCGCGCCAGGCGCGCTCTTCCTCCGCGCTCACGCCGCTCGCCGCGTCCACCACCGCGCGCCCGGCCCACCAGCCGCCCACCGCGCCGGCGATCGCGCCGATCGCCGTTCCGAGCGGGCCTGCGAGCGAACCGAGTGCGGCGCCCACCAGACCTCCGGATGCGCCGCCCACCCCCTCTCCCACCAGCTCCGTGCCGGTAGGCGGCTCCTCGACCGGCGCGGCATACGGCCCGCGCACACGGCGCTCCTCCGATGACTCGGGGCCGGGCTCGTCGCGCAGCTCGTCGAAGATCAGCGGCTCGCCCTGGTATTCCGGCGATGCCGGCCGCGCGTGCCGTGCTTCCTCGCGATATTCCTCCTCTTCGCGCCGCTCTTCCGCGGCGCGCCGCCGGGTGTCGTCGTGTCGGGTGTCGCGATTGTCCATGCTACCTCCTCGCCGGACGGCTCGTTCAGGTTTCTCCAGTGTACTGAGCGCAAGAGTGAGACCCGCGAGCCGGCGGCGCGCCGCATCGCCGTCTTGACATCGCGCGCGCCCGCACCCCCATTCCCGCGCATGCCCTCTACTGTCCGGATCGGCACTCAAGGTTGGAACTACAACGCCTGGACTGGCCCGTTCTACCCGACAGGCACGCGCCCGGCCGACTACCTCTCGG
>Ga0182741_1001351_pt1 | contig 32476 bp, 29 predicted proteins | sample eDN5th37CBELigOP_FD_128874 | JGI IMG/M metagenome (GOLD analysis project Ga0182741, IMG submission 128874) | Enriched Organic Plus compost microbial communities from Emeryville, California, USA - eDNA 5th pass 37_C BE-Lig OP (version 2) (version 2) ... | reverse complement strand
GCCCCCCCCACCGCTCCTCCGGCAGCCGCCCGAGGACCGCGATCAGCCGCGCGTGGGCCATCTTGTACTCCCCGATGATGGTGACGAGCTGGTGGTGCACGGGGCTGGGGGTTGGGGGCTGGGGGCTGGGGGCTGGGGACTGGGGGGCTGCGAATGATGTAGGACAACGAGTTACGCCGAGGGGGTCTGACCCCACTCTGACCCCACTCTGACCCCGTCGTACCGCGGTCCTCCGCGGAACGGCGACGATGTGCGCGGATCGATCCGTGGGCATCACCCTTTCCATCCGGGGAGATCCTCCCCGCGCGAGGGGCGGCCACGCGGTGCGCGAGCCCGCCCGGGACGACGGAGCCCCCGGCGGGCGACGGAGAATCAACGACTTACGCGCGTCCACTCTGACCCCACTCTGACCCCACCCCGGCCCCCCCCCTCCTAACTTGTCCGTCGTCCGTCGAACGTCGCAACTCGCGGCTCGGCCGTCCTCGATCCTCGATCCATGCCCATCCCCCCCGCCTCGTCCGCCCTCCTCACCGACCTCTACCAGCTGACGATGGCGTACGGCTACTGGAAGACGGGGAACGCGGATCGGGACGCGGTCTTCCACCTCTACTTCCGCTCGGCGCCCTTCGAGGGCGGCTACGCCGTCGCCTGCGGCCTCGATCCCGCGCTCGCCTATCTCGACCAGCTCCGCTTCGCCGACGAGGAGCTCGCCTATCTCGCGACGCTCCTCGGCGCCGACGGCACCCCCCTTCTCCCCGATCCCTTCCTCGAGTCGCTGCGCGACATGCGCCTCACTCTCGACGTGGAGATGGTCGCTGAAGGGTGCGTCGTCTTCCCCAACGAGCCGCTCGTCCGCGTGTGCGGGCCGCTGCTGCAGGCGCAGCTCGTGGAGACGGCGCTCCTCACCCACATCGGCTTCCCCACCCTCGTCGCGACCAAGGCAGCGCGCATGGCGCTCGCCGCGCGCGGCGACGAGGTGATCGAGTTCGGGCTGCGCCGCGCGCAGGGCCCCGACGGCGGACTGTCGGCCAGCCGCGCCGCCTACGTCGGCGGCTGCACCTCCACCTCCAACCTGCTCGCCGGACAGCGCTTCGGCATCCCCGTCCGCGGGACGCACGCGCACAGCTGGGTGATGGCCTTCGACGACGAGCTCGCGGCGTTCAGCGCCTACGCCGACGCGCTCCCCAACAACGTCGTCTTCCTCGTCGATACCTACGACACGCTGGACGGCGTGCGCCACGCGATCGAGATCGGCCGGCGGCTGCGCGAGCGCGGGCATCGCCTGCTCGGCGTGCGCCTCGACTCGGGCGACCTGGCCTACCTGAGCATCGAGACACGCCGGATGCTCGACGAGGCGGGGTTCACGGACACGGCGATCCTCGCCACCAACGAGCTCGACGAGCACGTGATCACGAGCCTCAAGCTGCAGGGAGCCCCCTTCACCGTCTGGGGCGTCGGCACCCGGCTCGCGACCGCCTACGATCAGCCGGCGCTCGGCGCGGTCTACAAGCTCTCGGCCGTGCGCGACGACGACGGCCGCTGGTCGCCACGGGTCAAGATCTCCGAGCAGGCCGCCAAGACGACGACGCCCGGGATCCTGCAGGTGCGGCGCTACCACGAGCCGCTCGCGCACCCCGAGCGCGGCGCCTTCGCCGGCGACATGCTGGTGGACGAGCTGAACCCGCCCGCCGAGGGCGCGGTGACGATGGTCGATCCGCTCGACCCGACGCGCCGCAAGCAGTTCGCCGGCGATCAGCCGTTCACCCCGCTCCTCGAGCCGGCGATGCGCGGCGGCGTCCGCGTCCGCCCCGAATCGCCCCTCCCCGAGGCCCGCGACCGTGCAAGCCGCACCCTCGACGGCTTCCACGCCGGCATCAAGCGGCTCGTCAACCCGCACCGCTACCCCGTCGGGCTCGAGCGCGGCCTCTACGATCAGAAGATCGCCCTCGTCCTCGCCGCCCGCGAACGCGAGGGGCGCGGCGCCGACGACTGACGCCGCGCCGCCGCCGCGCGAGCGAGGCTGTTCACCCGTTTGTCTCAGAACTGAGTCAACCGACCCATTCGCCACCCGGCCGTGACCCGCACCTTCGAATCACACTTCCGGCGGCGCACGCGACCCACCCTGGACGCGACGCATGCCAGCCGGACCTCAGGCGGAGATACGGCCATGCGTGTCCTTACGACCCTCATCCTCGTCGCGGGCGCCGCGACGACCGCGCTCGCGCTCTCGTCCACCCGGTCGGCATCCACCGAGCGCTCCGGCGAACCCGATCTCGCCGCCGTGCGAGCGGCCACCGAGCGATTCCGCGACGTGAACGTCGCCCTCGCCGAAGGCTACGTCCGCGACCCCGGCAACGTCTGCGACGAAGCGACGATGATGGGGAAGCCGGCCGCGCTCGGCGCCATGGGGATCCACTTCTTCCGCCCCGATCTGCTGGGGATCACCGGGCCGCCCAACCCGCGCGTCAACGGCACCGGGAAGCACACCGACTTCGCGAAGCCGTCGGTTCTCATCTACGAGCCGCAGGCCGACGGGTCGCTCGAGCTGGTCGCGGTCGAGAACCTCGTGTTCATCGACGCCTGGGAGAAGGCGGGAAACACGGCGCCCCCGTCGTTCCAGGGCGTCCCCTACGATCGCATGGTCGACGATCCCGCGACCACGCTGGACGAGGCGCACATGTTCGAGCCGCACTACGACCGCCACGTCTGGATCTACCGCGACAACCCGAACGGCATCTTCGCCCAGTTCAACCCGCAGGTGAGCTGCAAGAACCACAAGGGCGGCGCACACGCGCACTGACGAGGGAGCGGAGTCAGGCGAACTGCGAACGGCTGCGTGCTGCGTCCTGCGTCAGAAGCGTCCCGAGGGGGTGAAGACGCAGGTCGCAGGACGCAGCCGTCTCCCTTGTCACACCAGCCGCACGCTCATCCCCGACCCTGGCTTGCCCAGTGCCGTCACGGCTGGGTCGTCGCTCTCCTCGCCGCGCAGATAGGCCAGCAGGTCGGCGGCGTCGACCCGTTTCCCTTCCAGCTCGGCCGACTCCGGGCGCGGTTCGATGGAGAGCCGCGCGCGGTAGACCTCGACGACCTGACGCTGCTCGTCGATCGCGCGCAGGGCGACGCCGCGCATGTAGTACCGGTTGAACTCCCCTTCGGCGAGCTGCCGCGCCGCCATCTCCGGTACCCGCGCCGACGTCGTCCCCCCCGAGGGCGTCTGGCGCACCTCGAAGTCCACGAGCAGGTCGGCCACCCGCTCCTCGAGCCACCGGTCGTCGTAGTACCGGATCGCCTCGTTCAGCCGACGGCGATACTCGTCCACCGCCGTCGGGCGCAGCCGCTCCGGCACGTGCAGCGCGCCGCGCTCCTCGTCGCGTTCCAGCTCGGCGAGCGCGTGGGCGCGGGTCTTCGGATCGAGGTTCTCGTAGTGCAGGGGCATGGCTCGGCGGATGGACGTGTCGCGAGCGCACGCGCATCACCCATGCCTTCGCCGGCGCGGCGCCCGCGCCGGCGCTCCCCTACTCGCCGAGCCCGCCGTACGGCGTCTCGAAGAACTCCACGACGCCGGTGTCGAGCGAGTACTCCGCGCCGACGATCAGCAGCCCCCGCTCCTCCGTCGCCTGCTCGATGAGCTGCGAGCCGTGGCGCAGGTGATCGACCGCCGAGCGGATGTTCGCGCGCACCGCATGGCGGACGAGGGCGTCCCAGTCGTCGCGCAGTGGCGTCTCGGCCAGCTCCTGCACCGCCGGCCGCACCCGGTCCACGATCGAGCGGAGGTTGCGCGACTGGTTCTGGTTGGGGCGCCGCAGCTCCTCCAGGGTGGCGACGATCGCGCCGCACTGCGAGTGGCCGAGTACCACGACGAGGCGGGTGTCGAAGCGATCGACCGCGAACTCGACGCTGCCGATCTGCGACGGGGCGACGATGTTCCCCGCGACGCGGATCACGAACAGGTCGCCCAGCCCCTGATCGAACACGATCTCGGCGGGGACGCGCGAGTCCGAGCAGCCGAGGACGACGGCGAACGGGCTCTGCCCCGAGGCGAGCTCGATGCGGCGCGTGTGGCTGATGTAGGCGTCGGCGCCGCGCTGGTTGGAGACGAAGCGGCTGTTCCCTTCGCGCAGGCGCGCGAGGGCCTCGCCTGCGCCGATGGCGTTCACGGCAGGAAGATAGGGATCGGTCACGGGGTCGGGACGGGGTGAGTGCGACTGGACGGAATGTAGCCCCCGTCCCCGCCGCCGTGCCGGCCGTGCCGGGCGGCGCTCATCGCGGCCGCGTCGTCCACCGGAGCTGGAACTCCAGCTCGTCCACGCCCCCCGCGCGCTCGTGCTCGATGTTGAAGGTCGCGTCGGCGGGGATGCGCAGCCGTTCGCTCGCGACCTGGATGGTGAAGGGGGCTTCCGCCTCGAGCGCGTCGGCGAGCCGGCGGAGCTTGGCGACGAACTGCGCGCGCGAGTAGCTGCGCTCGAGATCGCGAGCGCGGGGTCGCTTGCGTGCGGGCATGTGGGTGATGGCGGTTCGGGTGGGCGTGCGTCCGGCGTGCGCGAAGTTGCCCTGCCGGCCGCCGCCGCGCCAGCGCCCGTCAGCGCAGCCGCTTCACGTACCGGATCGTCTCCGCCTCGAACCCGGCGCGCTCGTAGACGCGCCGCGCGCGCATGTTCCCCACGAAGACGTTGAGGGTGAGAAAGCGGTGCCCGCGCGCCGCCGTCCACGACTCGACCTCGGCGAGGAGCGCGCTCCCCGCCCCCCGCCCCTCCCCCGCCTCCGAGACGGCGAGGATCGACAGATGGCCGTGCCGCTCGCGGGTGAAGTAGTCGGTCTGCGTCTCGGCGAACGCGATCCCCACCGGCCCCATCCCCACGACCTCGGCGACGAAGACGACGTGGTCGGGGTCCGGGGTGTCGATCGCGCGAAGGAGCGCGGTCTCCTCCGCGCGGTTCATCGCGTCGATGGGACGCAGCGGCGGCGGGCCGAAGTCGTGCAGGCGCGGCACGAGCGCGCGCGCGAACTCGCGGTCGGCGCTCGTCGCGAGCCGGACATGGACGTTCACCTCGGCCGACGCCCCCGTGTCCGCTCAGCCGCTCCCGTCGGGTTCGGGGCGTGGCGTACGGTCCCCTCGGCTCTCGCGGAACGCCTCCTCGGCGTCGGCGAGCGTCTCCCCGTCGCCACGCCGCCCCGTGGCGGCCTCGGCACGCCGGGCCGTGCCCGATCGCTCGGCGTCGGCCCGCCCCGACGTCTCGTCGTCGGGGCCGATCTGGTAGTCGGGCGCACCCGCGAGGTCGTTGCGCTCGCGCTCGAGCGTCTCCCGCTCGCGCTCCTGCGCCGCGACGACGCGGTCGTCGCGCGGTCCGTCCGTGCCGCCCGGCGTGTTCCTCGCGCGACCGGTGCGCCCCTCACCGTGCTGTGCCATGATCGTCTCTCCCGCACCCTCCCGCCTCCGCGGCGGGAGGCACCAGCGCGGGCAGATGGCGTGCCGCGCGACGCGAGCGCCCGGATCGAGCGCCGCGGCACCGCGGCCGGGGTGATCCGGGCGGTGGCGGCCGTCATCGGGTGGGAGACGTGGGGCGGTACAGCCCGGAACGGCTGATCTCCATGTGCCGCTCCGGGTGGGCGAGCGGCGTGAACCCGACGCTCGCGTAGAGCGCGTGCGCGTCGCGGGTCACGAGCCCGAAACGGCGGAGCCCCTGCAGGTCGGGGTGTGCCATCGCCGCCTCCACGAGCCGGCGGCCGAGCCCCTGGCCGCGGTGCGCTTCGAGCACGAAGACGTCGGCGAGGTAGGCGTAGGTCGCGCGGTCGGTGATGACGCGCGCGAAGCCGACCAGCGCCGCGCCGTGCAGGAGGGAGAAGGGGATCGAGCCGGCGATCGCGCGCGCGACGAGCTCGCGCGAGATCCCCTCAGCCCAGTACGAGCGGGTGAGGAAGGCGTGCACCGCATCGAGATCGACGTCCGCGGGGTCGCTGGAGATCCGGTACTCGCGCGTCACCTGTTCGATGCGCACCTCAGCGCGCGGGAAGGGTGAGCGTCACGCGCACGGAGTCGAGCGGGCGACCTGCTGCGTCGAGTCCGACGCGGACCTGCTGCGTGAAGGTCACTGCAGGCGCGGCGAGGGGATCTCGATGGGCGGTCACCCGCACGCACCCGGAGTCCAGCAGGAAGAAGTCCCGCAGCTCGAAACGAAAGGTCCCCGACGCGCCCGACCTCTGATGCATCAGGTCCACGAGCGTCGGCCCATCGCTCGTCGCGGGACACTCGCCATCGTACAGGCGGCCCCGCACTTCCACCCCGGAGGCACGTGCTCCCGACGCCTCCACGATGGTGCCGGAAACCGGGACGACGACGGAAGGGGTGGGCGAACACGCACACGGCTCGTCCACGAACACGCACCCGCCCACGATCGCGATCCCGGTCGCGAGAAGGAGCCGGCGACCGGCCGTCATCCACCAGTTCCGACCGTGTCGGACGACGCGTCGGGCAGCGCGACTCGCGCGCGCACCGTCGCGATGTCGCGCACCGGCCGCACCTCGATGCACCCGGTCTGTGCCCACGGCAGCTCGGCCGCCATGCGCAGCGCCTCCTCCATGCTGTCGGCTTCGACGAGGTTGAAGCCGCCGAGCATCTCCTTCGCCTCGGTGAACGGCCCGTCGGTCGTGGTCAGGCGCCCGTTGCGAATGCGCACCGACTTCGCCGTCGCGGGGGCCTCGAGCTGCTGGAAGTCGAGCAGTCGACCGGCGCGCTTCTCCTCGTCGGCGTGCGCGAGGCAATCGCGCATCATCGCGTCGGCCTGGCCGGCGGGAAGCGCGTCGAGCAGAGCGTCGTCGGTGTAGACGAGAAGCAGGTACTTCATGGAGGACCTCGGGAATCGGGACTCGGGACTCGGGACTCGGGACGCGGGACTCGGGACGCGGCTACCGGGAGAACTTCGCCACGGCGCCGGCGTCGCCGAAGAAGGTGAGCTGGTCGTTCGTCCGCTCCACGCGGCGGGTCGCGTCCAGCGCCTCGACCATACGCTGCTCCAGCTCCATGCCCTGGGCGCAGGCCATCTTCGTCGTGATGATCGGGCCGAAGCGCAGCGCGGTGCCCTCGAGCGTGTAGCTCCCGCTCCAGCGATTGCACCCGGCGAAGCCGCCGGCGCGGCTCGAGTCGGCGTCGAAGCGGATCGTGGCGCGCCGGTTGCCGGCGCCCATCGGCGCCGGCTGGCCGGCGACCTCCATCAGCTGCCACTCGACGCCGGCGACTGCCTGCCGGAACTCCTGCGCACTCTGCGCGCCTCCCACCGGCCGCTGGCAGCCGCTGGCGAGCGCGATCACGGCGAGGGAGAGCAAGACGCGACGCATGGGACCTCCGTGAATGAAACCTGCTTTCGACTCTCGGCCCTCGGCCGCCGAGCGCCGTCATCTCACTTCGGCCACCCTCCCTGCGGCAGCCCCGACGTGATGCGCAGCGCGTTCTCGAAGTAGACCTTCTTCAGCACCGCGTCCGGCAGGTCGATGCCGTAGAGCTTCCAGAAGGCGTGGTAGTCGCGGTAGTAGTCGAAGTAGTCGTCGCGCGTCTCGAACACGCGCCAGTAGTACGGATACTCCTCGGGCTGGAAGGCATCCTTCCCGAAGAGGATGCGGTCCTGGTACTTCACGAAGAAGTCGCGCGCCGCCCGCGGCTGGCGGCCGATGTCGTAGAGCACCGCGCCGACCTCCACGAGCACGTTCGGCATCGCGTCGAGCATCTTCCCGAGCCGTCCGAGGTCGTTCGCGTGCCACCCCATGTGCGCGGCGATGAACGTCGTGCGCGGGTTGTTGCGGAACAGGTTGTCCCGCTCGGCCATCAGCTCCTCGAAGTTCGGGTGCTGGTCGGGCGGGATGCGGCGGCCGGGGAAGAGCGCCATCTCGAGCCAGCGCTCGTTGTGGTAGTCGTGCGGCTGGTAGAACTCCTGCGGGTCGCCGGTGTGGATGAAGACGGGGATGCGCAGCCGGGCCGCGGCATCCCACACCGGCTTGAGGTCGGGATCGTCGAGCTTGAGCCGCGAGCCGTCGGCCTTGCGGATCGTCTGCCCGAACTGCTTCCCCACCTCGCCCACCCCCACCGCGCCCGCGGCCACGTCGGCCTCGAGCTGCGCGACCGCCTTCTCCGCCCACCCCGGCCCGACGTTGCGGAAATCGATCCCGGTGAGGATGCGGACGCGGTCCTTCATCCGCGGCGACTCGCGCACGAGCGCGACGGCGCGCTTGAGCGCCTCCCCCGAGACGTTGTTCGCCACGACCATCACCCGGACGTTGAGGCTGTCGAGGGCGTCCCCCAGCCGCTCGAGCCCCGCCGCGTCGTTGAGCTGTCCGGTGGGATGGCCGTGATAGTCGATCGCCGGGAACTTGGCGCGGGGCACCGGATGCACCGGCACGACGAGCGTCGAGCGCGGCCGGTAGTCCACGATGCTCGGCGGCGGCAGCTCGGGCGCCTGGCAGAGGCGCGGCCGCACTTCCGTCATCCCCGCGGGGCACTCCTGCCCTGCCTGGATCGGCGTACCGCGCTGCCCCGGCCCCTGCGCGACGGCAGCGGCTGGGGCGACGAGCGAGACACCGAGGACGACGGACGAGAGTCGGATGCGCATGCGGGCGGCCTCGCGCGGGAGAGGGTGGAATGGCCCGAAATCTGGCAGCGGTGCACCGATCCGGAAACCGCCGCCGGGTCCGGATCTCGACGACGGCATCGAACCACGGGGAGACGGGGGACACCACCGACACTGCTTTGCCGTTGCCGTCCCTCGTGCTCCCTCAGCCCGCCCTGAGCGCAGTCGAAGGGTGCCCCGTCGTGGTTCGATGCTGTTGCTCTTGCCGTTCTCCGCGCCGCTGTGGTGCCTCTCTTGATCTCCCTCGCCCCACGATCCGAGCTTTGACGCTCACGTCAGCCGGAGAGACGCGTGGCCGCCAGCAAGCGAGGGGGATCGGAGCCGTCCACCGCGGCGCGGGTGCAGGAGGCGCTGCAGTGGCTCGAGCGCCGCGGCACGAAGAAGAACCGCGACGGGATGGCGCGCTACGGCATCGTCGCGCCCCGCGTGTACGGCGTCTCCGTCGCCATGGTCCGCCAGCTCGGCAAGCAGCTCGGGCGCGACCACGCGCTCGCGCTCGCCCTCTGGAGGACCGGGTGGTACGAGGCGCGCCTGCTCGCCGCCTTCGTGGACGATCCGGCGCTCGTCACGGTGTCGCAGATGAACGCCTGGGCGCGCGACTTCGACAACTGGGCGGTCTGCGACACCGTCTGCTTCCATCTCTTCGACCGCACCCCGCACGCGTGGGGGCGGATCGCGCGCTGGAGCGGCCGGACGCGCGAGTTCGAGAAGCGCGCCGCCTTCGCCCTCCTCGCCTCCGTCGCGCTGCACGACAAGCGCGCCCCCGATGAGCCGTTCGTCGAGGCGCTCCCGCTGATCGAGCGGGCGGCGGCGGACGACCGCAACTTCGTGAAGAAGGGAGTGAGCTGGGCGCTCCGTTCGGTGGGTCGCCGACGTGGAATGCGTACGGCGGCGCTCACACTCGCGGCGCGGCTGGCCGCCTCCGAGGTGGCGGCGGCACGCTGGGTCGGCCGGGACGCGCTCCGGGACCTCCAGCGCTCCCCTGCCCTTGCGCGTTAGCGGTGGTAAGCCGAAGGTACGCTCGCCTTCCTCCGGGCCGTGCGCTGATGCCGATCGTGCTCGCGCGCCCCGATCACCCCCCCATTCTCCACCTCTCCATGGCGAACCGAGTCGTATCTGCACTCGCCCCCTCGCTGACGCTCGGGGCCGGCCTGCTCGTGCTGGCCGCCGGCTGCGCGCGGCAGTCCTCCACCTCCAATCGCACTCCGGCGCAGCCGAACGCCGGCGCTCCGCAGCGGACGGCGGCCGGGATGCCGGGCGCGCCCGGCGCCCAGGACTCCACCGGCGGTGGCGGTGGCGGCGGCGGCGGTGCCCCGGGCGCCCCGCGCCCCCGACGCTACCAGGCCGTCATCACCGGGGAGGCGCAGACCAAGCGGGGGCTCTTCGCCGTTCATCGCGTCGGCGACCGCCTCTACTTCGAGATCCCGCGGCGCGAGCTGGGGAAGGACATGCTCCTCGTCGGCCGCTACGCCCGCGCGGCGGCGACCAACCCGACCCCCATCGGCGGCGGCTTCCCGAACTACGGCGGCGACCAGTTCGGCGAGACGACGCTCCGCTTCGACCGCGTCGGCAACCGCGTCGTCGTGCGCGCGCCGCAGTTCAACATCGTCGCCGACACCACGCTCGCCGTCTGGAACTCCGTCGTCGCCTCCAACTATCCGCCGGTCATCGCCGTGCTCAACGTCGAGACCTTCGGACCCGATAGCGCCCCGGTCGTGGACGTGACCCGTCTCTTCACGACCAGCATCCCCGAGATCGCGGCCCTCCGCACGCAGATCGATCCGACCCGCTCGTTCATCGAGCGCGTCATGGCGTTCCCCGAGAACGTGGAGATCGAGGCGACGCAGACGGGGACCGCTCCCGCGCCCGCCGGCCCCGGTGGCGGAGGCGGCGCCGCCGCGCCGGGTGCGCCGCGCCCCGCCCAGTCGGTGCTCGCCCACTGGTCGCTCGTGAAGCTCCCCGAGCAGCCGATGATGCCCCGCCGCTTCGACGAGCGCGTCGGCTACTTCTCCATCCGCCAGGTGGACTTCGGCACGCCGGAGCACCGCTCGGCGACGCGCCGCTACATCACGAAGTACCGCCTCGAGTGCAGCGACCGCCGCGAGGGGAACCTCTGCTACCCCAAGAAGCCGATCGTCTACTACGTCGATCCGGCGACCCCCGACGTGTGGAAGTCGTACGTCCGCGCGGGGATCGAGGAGTGGAAGACCGCCTTCGAGGCCGCCGGCTTCAAGGACGGGATCGTCGCCGGCGAGGTGCCCGCCAACGATCCCGAGTGGTCTCCCGAGGACATCCGCCACACGATGATCCGCTGGCTCCCGTCCACGGTCGAGAACGCGGTCGGCCCGCACGTGCACGACCCGCGCACCGGCGAGATCCTCAACGGCTCGGTGCGGATGTTCCACAACATCCTCAACCTCCAGCGCGCCTGGTATTTCACCCAGGTCTCGGCGCTCGATCCGCGCGCCCGCAAGCTCCCCATGCCCGACTCGCTGATGGGGAAGCTCCTCCAGTTCGTCGTCGCGCACGAGATCGGCCACACGCTGGGGCTCCAGCACGACCAGATCGGCAGCTCGACCTACCCCGCCGACAGCGTGCGCTCGCGCACCTGGGTGGAGAAGATGGGGCACTCGCCGTCCATCATGGACTACTCGCGCTTCAACTACGTCGCGCAGCCCGAGGACTCGATCCCGCTCTGGACGCTCATCCCGCGCGTCGGGCCGTACGACAAGTACGCCATCATGTGGGGGTACAAGCCCATCCCCGGCGCCCGCACCCCGGACCAGGAGCGGCCGACGCTCGAGCAGTGGTCGCGGATGCAGGACACCATCCCGTGGTACCGCTTCTCGGCCAACAACGCCTTCGGCGCCTACGGCACGCAGAGCGAGGCGGTCGGTGACGCCGACCCGGTGAAGAGCACGGGGCTCGGCTTCCGCAACATCCAGCGCACGATGGGCTACATCGCCGACGCGGCGACCTCCCCGCTCGACGACAACTCCGATCTCGCGGAGCTGTACAACCGCACCGTCGGCCAGTGGGCGACGGAGGCCAACCACGTCGCGACGATGATCGGCGGCGGCACCGTGCAGTACAAGTCGGGCGGACAGCCGGGCCCCGTGTACGTCGCCATGCCGCGCGCGCGCCAGCAGGCGGCGGTCCGCTTCCTCAACGAGAACGTCTTCCGCACGCCGACGTATCTCATCCGCCCCGAGCTCGCGTCGCGCATCGAGGCGGCCGGGATGATCCAGCGCATCAACAACGCGCAGTCGCGCGTGCTCACCACGGTGCTCGACGACGGCCGGCTCGTACGCCTCCTCGAGCAGGAAGCGGTCAACCGCGCCGCCGCCTACCCCCTCTCCAGCCTCCTCGACGATCTCCGCCGCGGGATCTTCGCCGAAGCGTACGCGGGGAGCCCGGTGGCCGACGCCTACCGGCGCGAGCTGCAGAACGACTACGTCGCGCTGATCGACCGCAAGCTCAATCCGCGCCCCACCGCCGGCGGCATCACCCCGCAGCAGGCGGCCCAGTTCGGGATCGTGATCGTGCCGCTGTCGGACGACGCCAAGTCGCAGCTCCGCGGCGAGCTGGTGACCCTCCGCGCCGACGTGCAGCGCGCCATCCCCCGCACGACCGACCGCTCCACGCGCCTCCACTTCCAGGGGCTCGTGCACCGGATCGGCGAGGTGCTGGACCCGAAGTGACGGTTCGACGGAACGGCCGTCATCCCGAGCGAATGCGAGGGAGCTGCTGTTGAGAGCTTGACAGTTTGACGGAGGTGAGCAACGGCGTCGTCAGAGGAGCCCCTCCCGACGACGCCGTTGCTCACCTCCGTCACGCTGTCAAACTATCTTTCTCTCCATGCCCACCTTCCACGAATCCCCCCGCTTTCCCCGCGGCTTCTCCGCCGCGTCGCGCAACGTCGGCCTCAAGCCGCAGGCGAAGGATCTGTCGCTCTTCGTGAGCGAGGTGGACGCCGCGGCGGCGGCCATCTTCACGAAGAATCACTTCCCCGGTGCGCCGATCATCCTCGGGCGCGAGACGATCACGGGGGGACGCCTGCGCGGGATCGTGGTGAACAGCAAGGTGAGCAACGTCGCCACCGGGGAGCGCGGCGTGGAGAACGCGCGGCGCATGGCCGCCGCGGCGGCGACGGAGATCGGCTCGAGCGCCGACCGCATCCTCGTCAGCTCCACCGGCGTGATCGGCGTCCCCCTCCCCATCGACATCATCGAGCGCGGGATCGTCGGCATGAGCGCCGAGCTCTCCGCCGACCCGATGGTCGCCGCCGAGGGGATCATGACGACCGACAGCTACCCCAAGGCGCTGTCGTGCGAGGTCGGCGGCGCGACCATCACCTGGGTCGCCAAGGGCTCCGGGATGATCGAGCCGAACATGGCGACGATGCTCGTCTATGTCTTCACCGACGCCGCCTTCGAGCCGGCGACGCTCGACCGCATGCTGCGCGCGGCGGCGCACGTCTCGTTCAACATGCTGTCGGTGGACGGCGACACGAGCACCTCCGACACCTGCGCGATCCTCGCCAACGGCCTCGCCGGCGCGGTGGACGAGACGGCGTTCCTGGAGGCGCTCACCGCCGGTTCGCTCCGCATGACGGAGCTGCTCGCCCGCGACGGCGAGGGCGCGACGCGACTCCTGCGCACGACGGTCCGCAACGCGAAGGACGAGACGGAGGCGCGCCGGGTCGCCAAGTCGCTCGTCAACTCCCCCCTCGTCAAGACGATGGTCCACGGCGCCGACCCGAACGTCGGGCGCCTCCTCATGGCCGTCGGCAAGTGCTTCGACTGCACGATCGATCCGTCGAAGACCGACGCCTGGGTCAACGGCTACCAGGTGGTCGCGAAGGGGCTCCGCCTCGACTTCGACGAGCCCACGGTGCGCGCCGCACTCGGCGGCGACACGGTGGACCTCGAAGTGGACCTCGGCGTCGGCTCCACCCCCGCCGCCACCGCCTTCGGCTGCGACCTGACCAAGGGCTACATCGAGGAGAACGCGGCGTATTACTCGAGCTGAGTACTGCACGGGCTAGGGGCTAGGGAACACCCTCGGGACGACCCTGACGCAGGACGCAGCCGTCCGCAGTCCGCAGGTCGCAGCTGGCCGTCCCGAGCACCGAGCACCTAGTCCCGGCCCTTCACGAACTCCCAGACGCTCTCCATCCGCGCCTTCGCCCGCGGCGCGTCCTCGGAGAGCATGAAGCGGCGCTGCACGAGCGTGGCGGTCGCCGAGTCGACGCGTGCGAGAAAGGCCTCCCGGCTCGGGTAGAGCGCCTCGACGCTCGGACGCGGGTCGCCGCGGCGCGCGCGCTCCGCCTCCGTGGGCGCGAGGGGGACGAAGGTGCCGCGGAAGCTCACCATGCGGTCGAGCGGCGGCGCGGTGCGGAGCTGCCAGGGGAAGTAGGAGGCGAGCGGCGCGAGCAGCTCGACGGAGCGGATCCCTCCCAGCTCGTTGCCGAGCGAGTCCACCTGCGACACCAGCGTCGCGTACGGCGCCCCGACCTTCGGCGGCTCGGCGGCGATGCCGCGCCCCCACGCGGGCCCCAGGTCGATGCGCGCCACCGGCGTCGGGGCGGCGGGGCGGCCGAGCCCCGGGATGCTCGGGATGCGTGCGAGTCGCGCCGGAACGAGCTGTCGCGCGGCGAGGGTGGGATAGGCCGACGCCGGCGGCGGGATGTCGTCGCGCACCCAGTAGACGAGGCTCACGAGGAGCGCGCGCAGGGCGAGCCGCTGGTCCAGCGGGTCGCCGCGGTAGATCGGCACCCCGGCGCCGTCCGCCGGCGCCGCCGATGCGGGGAGCGGCCACGCCGCGGGGCTCGAGTGCTGCGCCCCCGCGACGACGTAGCGCCGCTCGGTCGCCGTGAACCCGACGTCGCGGAGCCCGTCGGGGGTCGTGTGCGTGAGCGACGCGCCGCGCCCCCAGTACTCGTAGCCGCCGTCCACGTAGAACACCTTCGGCCGGTTCGCGCTGTCGGCGCCGGCCATCAGCCCGCCGCGCGCCTTCGTCACCGGGTCCGTCGTGACGGTCGACGAGAAGGGGAAGACGTCCGTCGGATAGAAGAAGGTCGAGAAGGGCTGTGCGTCGCGCGACGGCTGTGCGAAGCGGTGGTTGAAGCTCCCGCGTCCCGCGCCGGCGGTGTGCGCGAAGATCCCGTCGAGCGCCCGCCGTCCCGCCTCGTCGGTGTTGAAGTTCTGGTAGAGGTAGTGGCGGAGGAACCGCCCCGTCTGCGACACCCCGTAGGCGATCACCTGCTCGACCGCGGGAGCGAGGTGGCTGCTGTCGCGCGGCACGTCCGCCGTGCCGTACTTGAGCCAGCTCGCGACGTCGCGCACCGCGGCCAGCCCCGCGCCGACGACCACCGGATCCTTCGCCCGGTAGACCAGCTCGTAGATCCGCCCCACCTCGAGCCCCTCGTCGAGGTAGACGTAGCGCGGCTCCCCCGCGCCCCCCTGCGCGTCGCCTGCGAAGCGCCAGCGCGCGCGCGGGATCACCGTGCGCGCCCCCGTCGGCGTGCTGCGGACGGTGAGCACCGTCGCCGGATCGTCCTCGCTGGCGACGGGATACGGCACGTGTCCGGCGCCGAGCGCGTGGCCGAGGGGGAACGACGTCCCGGGCGCGTCGGCGGTGAAGTCCGCGCGCACGAGCCCCGTGATCGTCGCGCCCGCCTGCCCCGAGCCTGTCGAAGGGTTCGCGCCGCGCACCGGCGGCGCCCCGAAGTGGAGCCGGTTCCCCCCGGGCGCCACGTCCCACTGCCACCCGAGCGAGAGGAGCACCATCCCGCGGCGCAGGAGGAGTGCGTCGCCGTACGTCGCCGCGGAATCGGGGGGGCCGCCGCGCGCGCCGAGATGGAAGACGCCCCAGGTCGTGCCTCCGCGATTGACGACGTCGATGAGGGCGACCGTGCCGCGCGTCGCGTTCACCGGCCGCAGCGCCACGAACTCGCTCCACGCCTCGACCTCGCCGTGCTCGTTGCGCGGCGCGAGGGCGAGATCGACGATCTGCGCGTTGCGCGCATTGCGCGGATCGAGCGCGAAGAGGATGCGGCCCGTGATGCGCTCGTAGGCGCCCGCACTGCCGAACGCCGCGCCGCCGGCGATGACGCTGCGATGCTCGATGATCACGCGGACCACCCGCGCGTCGGCAGCGGAAGGGAGGAGGAAGAGGAGCGCGAGGGCGAGCAGGCGCATGAGGGTGGAAGCTCGACAGTGTGACGGCGTGACAGCGGTGAGCGGAGCGGCGGCGTCATCGGAGCCAACCGGATGACGCCGCCGCTCCCACTTGTGCGCCGTGAACCGTCCAGCTGTCAAGCTCTCACGCAGCTCCCTCGCCTGCGCTCGGGATGACAGCCGTTGGCGTCCAACCGCCCTCCTGTCCTGATCCCGCCCCGCTCTACGCCCATGGTTCTAGGCTCCTCTGCGAGCCGAAACGTCTTTCCGTCTCACACCTGCTGCGACACCCATGCGCTTCTCATCGCTCCGACTCGTCCTCGCCGCCGCCACGACCGTCACGCTCGCCGCCTGCGCGGGCTCCGATGCCGGCAATGCCGGCGCCTCCACCGCCGCCGTGCAGAGCGGCGCCGCCGCGTCTCCCGCGTCGGCCGACGGTGACCTCGGGGACATCACGAGCTACCGCCTGACGATGGACAAGCTCGACCGGTACTTCGCCGCGCAGCGCAACATGGCGCGCAAGGCGAAGGCGATGTCGCCGGCCGAGCGCGAGGCGTTGAAGGAGAGCCGGAGCGGCGATGGCGACGTGTCGCTCGACGAGATGGTGCGCAGCATCGAGCGCACCACGCCGATGAACGACGCCATCCGCGAGGCCGGGCTGTCGGCGCGCGAGTTCAGCCTCATCGCGATGTCGATGCTGCAGAGCGGCATGGCGGCGGCGGTGCTCAAGATGCGCCCGAACGACGACCAGGATTCGCTCGCCCGCGAGATGAAGGCGAGCATCGCGAACATCCGGTTCTTCCAGGAGCACGAGGCCGAGCTGACGCGGAAGCAGCAGGCGCTGCAGGCGGAAGCGAAGGCGATGGGGCTCGACGAGAACGACGACCAGTGAGCCCGCGCCTTCGCTGACGCCCGACGATCCGGCGCATGCGGCACCGGTGGCACGTCGACGGCGACGGTCCGCCGACGGCGTGACGACGAGACGATGAACGCTCGATTCGGAACTGCGGGAGCGGTCGCGCTCGCGCTGCTCGTCGCCGCAGGCGCGGACGCGCGGGCGCAGCTCGCCCTCGCGCCCGCCGTCGCCGTGGACGCGAGCGCGCGTCCGCTCCCGTCGTCCACCCTCAGCGCGCGGTTGGATGGGCGCTGGGTGCGCTGGTGGCGCGCCGACAGCGCCCCCGCGCGCTGGAGCGCGTCGCCCGCGCCGCTCGCCCGCGCCGCGCGCTGGTCCCGCGGCGCCGACGGTATCGAGTGGACCGAGCTCGCGCTCGGCGGGAGCGGCGAGGCGTGGCGCACGCGCGTCGTCGTCGCGCGGCTCGATCCGGCGCGCGTGGCCTTCCGCCTCGACACCGCCTTCACCGGCCGCGCGCTGCGCCGGCGCCCCGCGTGGACGGTGGAGGACCAGCGCGCGCGTCGCGACGTCCACTTCGCCGTCAACGCGGGGCAGTTCCGCGTCACCATGCCGTGGGGGTGGGTGGTGCTCGACGGGCGGGAGTGGCGGCACCCCGACACCGCCCCGCTGGCCTCCGCCTTCGTCGTCGACGCCGCCGGCCGCGCGCGGCTCGAGCACGGCGGACGTCCCGCGCCCGGCGACGCCCGCTGGGCCTTCCAGTCCTATCCCACGCTCCTCGCCGGCGGCGCGGTCCCCGTGCCGCTGCGCGCCCCCGGGCGCGGCGTGGACCTCGCACACCGCGACGCGCGCGCCGCGCTCGGCATCGACGCCGAGGGACGCGTGCTCGTCGCGCTCACGCGCTTCGACGCCCTCGGCGGCCGGCTCGACTTCGTCCCGTTCGGCCTCACCGTCCCCGAGACCGCCGCGCTCATGGGAGCACTCGGCGCCACCGACGCCGTGATGCTCGACGGCGGCATCAGCGCCCAGCTCCTCCTGCGCGACGCCCGCGGCCGCGCGCGCGCCTGGGAAGGATTGCGCGCCGTCCCGCTCGCGCTCGTCGCGACGCAGCGCCGCTGACCGCCGCCCTCACACCCGTTCCGTCACTCCAGGAGATTCGCTCATGCTTCGACGTTCGTACCTCCCGCTCGCCGCCTTCGGGCTCGCGCTGCTCGCCACCCCCTCGGCGGCCGAGGCGCAGCTGGGCGGAATGCTCAAGAAGGCCGCCAAGGCCGCCGCCACCAAGGCGGTCGAGACGCAGATCGGCGCCGACGAGCCGACGGCGGCGCGCGACGGCGAGTCCGGCGCGAGCGGCGCGCGCACGGCCACCGACAGCCTCTACGCGATCGTGCACCCCTCGTCGTCCGACCTGCAGACGCTCGACGCCGACCTGCTCGCGCGCTTCTTCACCGGCTACGCCGAGGAGCGCGTGCTCGCGAAGCGCGACGACGACTGCACGCAGCAGGTCTACGAGTCCGCGCAGTGGAAGGCGTGGCAGGACGCGCCGCAGGAATCGGAGGCCGAGGGGAAGGCGATGGACGCGAAGATGCACGCGCACATGAAGAAGACGTGCGGCATCGATCTCGACGAGCCGGACGTGCCGCGCATGCGCGCGATGCTCGCCGGGGCAAAGGCGTCGGGGCTCGCGCCGCGGCGGTACGCGATGATCCGCGAGCGCGTGCTCGCCTATGCGGCGCAGGCGGCGAAGTACAACACCGACAACTATCGCGGCTACAAGTTCAGCGGCGCGGAGAAGCAGGCCCTCGAGGCGCGTCGCGCCGACGCCATGCAGCTGCTGAGCGACGAGCGCGGACGGTGAGCGGGGCGAGGTGACGCCTCACCCGCCCGCGAAGGGCGGCGCGGGGCGATCCACCTCGCCGCGCACGTACCGTTCGAGGAGCTCCCGCGCCGCCGGCTCGTACGCGGCGGCGGGGGGAAGGCCGCCGTCGAGGAGCGGGCCGCAGTCGCGCAGCAGATGCGCGACCGCCGACACCAGCCACTCCGTGTCGCGCCGGTCGGTCACGCACGACTCGATCAGCTCGACGACGTAGGCGGCCAGCTCCTCGGGCGTCGGGTCGCCGACGGCGTTCCACCCGATCGCCGCGAGCGCGGCCGCGACGCCGGGGGTGGCGCCCGCGTCCTGCCGGTCTCGCAGGAAGCGCGCGCGCAACGCCGCGAAGCCGATCACGACGACCTCGTACGGCGGGGCGGCGCGTTACGGCTCGTCGCCACTCGGCCCGTAGATCTGCGGCACCGTCGAGCCCATCGGCCGCAGGTAGGTCGTGATCTGCCCGCGGTGATGGACGATGTCGAACAGGAAGCTCCAGGCCATCGCCGACGCGGACCGCTGGGCGCCGAAGAACTCCAGCATCCCGTCCCAGCGCGCGTCGTCGAGCGCGCGCCAGCGTGCGACGATGTCCGCGCTCTGCCGATCGTACGTCTCGGCGATCTCGCGCATCGAGGCGGGGATCGGCGGCGGCGCCCACTCCACGCGCCCGCTCTCGAGCGCGTCGATGATCATCTTCTCCTCGCAGACGATCTGCCACGCGATCTCCTGCGCGGTCCGCGACTTCGGATCGGGACGATAGTCCGACCCCTCGGGGATGCGCGCGAGGACGCGGCTGGTGGTCTTCGCTTCGTTGGTCCAGAAATCCGTGAAGAGCTCGCGTTGGGTCATGGAAGGGGGGGATGCGTGATGCGAGGCAGGGGGAGCGACGTTCGTCCTGCGCACCGAGAACGGCTGCGTCCTGCGGACTGACTGCTGCGACCTCCGTCCTGCGTTCTGCGTCAGGAGCGTCCCGAGGGGGTGAAGACGCAGGACGAAGGACGCAGGACGCAGCGTTCCGGTCGCATCTAGTATCGCAGCAGATACGCCTCCAGCTCCCACTGGCTCACCTGCGTGATGTACTCGCGCCATTCCTGCCGCTTCGCCTCGACGAAGTGACGGTGGATGTGGCGGCCGAGGGCTTCCTTCATCACGTCGTCCTTCTCCAGCTCGTCCAGCGCTTCGTTGAGGTCCTGCGGCAGGTCGTCGATGCGGAGGCGCCGGCGCTCGCGGTAGCTCATCTCCCAGATGTTCTCGTTCACCGGCTCGCGCCAGTCGGCGGAGCTCTCGATGCCGTCGAGCCCCGAGGCGAGCATCACGGTGAGGGCGAGGTAGGGGTTGGCCGAGGGGTCCGGGCTGCGCAGCTCGACCCGCGTGCCGGTCGCGCGCCGATCGGGGACGCGGATGAGCGGCGAGCGGTTGCGCATGCTCCACGCGACGTTGACCGGCGCCTCGTAGCCGGGGACGAGCCGCTTGTACGAGTTCACGAGCGGGTTGGTGATCGCGCACATCCCGCGCGCGTGCGCGAGCAGCCCGCCGATGTAGTGCAGCGCGGTGCGCGAGAGCTGCCACTCCGCGTCCGCGTCGTAGAACGCGTTGTCCTTGCCGCGGAAGAGCGACTGGTGCGTGTGCATCCCGCTCCCGTTCTGCCCGAAGATCGGCTTCGGCATGAACGACGCGACGAGCCCGAACTGCTGTGCGACGTGCTTGACCACCATGCGGAAGGTGGCGATGTGGTCGGCGGTCGTGAGCGCGTCGGCGTAGCGGAAGTCGATCTCGTGCTGCCCGTGCGCCACCTCGTGGTGCGCCGCCTCCACCTCGAACCCCATCTGCTCGAGCACGTCCACCATCGCGCGGCGGGCGTCCTCCCCCAGGTCGGCGGGGGCGAGGTCGAAGTACGAGCCGACGTCGTGCGTCTCGGTGCTCGCGCGTCCGTCGGGGGATGGCTTGAAGAGGAAGAACTCCGCCTCCATCCCCGCGTTCATCGTGAAGCCCATCGCCGCGGCACGGGCGATCTGCCGCTTGAGCACGCCGCGCGGATCGCCGGGAAAGGGCGTCCCGTCGGGGAGGTTGATGTCGCAGATCAGCCGCCCGATGCGCGCCTCCGGATCGCCCCACGGAAAGATCTGGAAGGTGGAGAGGTCGGGGGTGAGCAGCATGTCGCTCTCCTCCACGCGCACGAACCCCTCGATCGACGAGCCGTCGAACATGATGTCGCCGGCGAGCGCCTTCTCGAACTGCGACGACGGGATCTCGACGTTCTTGTTGATGCCGAGGATGTCGGTGAACTGCAGCCGCAGGAAGCGGACGTTGAGCTTCCGCGTCAGATCGAGGATGTCGCGGCGCGAGGCACCGCGGACGTCGGGGACGAGGGATCGGGACATCGAGGAGAGGGGGGAGCGGCGACCTGCGTCCTCCGCCCTGCATCATCGCGGCGATGACCGGGAGGCGCGCTGGCCGAAGGTTGGACCCGGACGGGGTCGGTGGTCAAGGCGAGCACGCTCCGTTCGCCCAGGACGCAGGTCGCAGGTCGCAGGTCGCAGCACTCTGTTCCCGTTCCCCCCTCGGCACGCCCATTGCCCTCGTCACCCGGCTACCACTTCAACTCAACGCCAGGAGCCTCAGCCATGCGAATCGACGAGATCATGACCCGCGATCCAGCGTGCGTCACGCCGGGCACGACGGTCCGCGATGCCGCGCAGCTCATGCAGCGTGAGGACACCGGGATCGTGCCGATCGTGGACGACGCGGGCGACCGCAAGCTGCTCGGCGTCATCACCGATCGCGACCTCGCCATCCGCGTCGTCGCCGAGGGGCGTACGCCGGACACCCGCGTCAGCGAGATCATGACGGGGAATCGCGTCGCCACCTGCCGGGCCGACGATTCGGTGGACGAGGTGCTCGGCGCGATGGGGCGGGAGCAGGTGCGCCGCATCCCGATCGTGGACGAGCGCGGCTCCCTCGTCGGCATCGTCTCCCAGGCCGACGTGTCGCGCAAGGCGCGCAACGACGGCAAGGTCGAGAACACGATCGAGCGGATCTCGGAGCCGACCGGGAAGCACAGCCAGTAGGGAGCGAGGGCGGGAAGCGGGTGGCGCGCTCGCCCTCCCGCTTCCCGCCGTCTGCCGGGGATTCCGAAACGACTTCGGGTCGCAGTCGTCGATGACGTGCGGCCCGGTCCCGATCGTGGAGACGGCTGCACTTCCCGATCCGTTCGGCAGCGTAGTCCCCATGAGCTACTCCATCGCCCCCGAGCTCCTCGACGACGTCTTCGTCCCCCCCTTCGACGAGGCGGATGCCGCGTCGACCCGGCTCCTGATCGTCGACGACGAGGACAGCATCCGCGGCCCCCTCGCCAAGTACATGGCGGCGCGCGGCTACGACGTGGCGACGGCCGCCTCCGGGCGCGAGGCGCTCGCCCATCTCGACCAGGGGAGCTTCCACGTCATCCTCTGCGACGTCCGGATGCCGGAGATGACCGGCCTCCAGCTGGTCCCCCAGGCGCTCGAGAGCGATCCCGACCTCGCGATCCTGATGCTGACGGCCGTCAACGACGCGCCGACGGCGACCGACGCGCTGTCGCGCGGGGCGATGGACTATCTGATGAAGCCCATCGAGCTCGCCGATCTGGAACGCGCCGTCCGCCGCGCCCTCCACCGGCGCACCCTCATGATCGAGGGGCGCCGCACCGAGCAGCTCATCCGCCAGGAGGTCCGGATCCGTACCGCCGAGCTCCAGCTGCGGACCGATGAGCTGGAGCGGGAGCGCGAGTCGCTCCGCCTCCTCACCGTGCGGATGGCGGAGTCGCTCATCAACGCCATGGAGGCGAAGGACGTCTACCTCCGCGGCCACTCGCAGCGCGTCGCCGAGCTCGCCGCGTCGATGGCCGAGGAGATCGGGCTCGATCCGGACGTGGTCGAGCAGGTCCGCCTCGCCGGCCGGCTGCACGACGTCGGCAAGATCGGCATCCGGGAGACGGTCCTGAACAACCCGGGCGCCCTCAGCCCGGAGGAGTTCGCGCACATCAAGGAACACGTGCGCATCGGTGTCGAGATCCTGGCGCCACTCGAGCATCTGGGCGCGGTGCTCACCTTCGTCCACGACCACCACGAGCGGTGGGACGGGTCCGGCTACCCGCGCGGGATCGCCGGGGAGGCGATCAGCATCGGTGGCCGCCTGATCTCGACCGCCGACGCCTACGACGCCCTGACCTCGCGCCGCGCCTATCGCGAGGCGATGTCCGAGGAGGAGACGATGACGATCCTCTCCACCCTCGTCGGCCGGCACCTCGACCCCCGCATGTTCGAGGCGCTCTCGAAGGTGCTCGAGCGGCGGCGGGCGCTGGTGTTCATCGACGACCTGCATCGGTAGAGCCGGACTGCAGGGGCTGAGGGCTGGGGGCGGGGGGATAGGTGTCGGGTGTTCGGTGTCAGGGAACACCCTCGGGAGGCTCCCCGTTCCTCCCCCGAGCGCAGCGAGGGGCCCACTCCAGCCGGAGTAGACCCCTCGTCTCGTTTCTCGGCGCTCGGACGTGCCGTCCCCAGCACCCAGCCCCTTAATGATGATGACGGTGCCCGTGCCCGTGCCCGTGCCCATCCCCGTGCTCGTGCCCCTTCGCGTGGCGCACCCACCCCGCGACCTTCGCGGCGCGCGCGCCGACCGTTTCGGGATCATCTGATCCTGAGATCAGTATCATTCCTCGACCGACCATCGCCGAGGCGAGCTCGCGAGCGACGTGCTCGGCGGGGCCGGTCGACGTCACGACCGCGCCGACGACGTCCGTCAGCGCACCGGCACGCGCGAGCGTCTCGGCCAGCGGCCGGACCCCACGCTCGCCGACGATCGCCACGAGCGCGTCCGATTCTGTCAACTTTTCGATAGAGTCCAGGACTCGATACTTGGCGATCTCCGGTTCCAGACTTTCCTTGTCCACGGCTTCACTCGCGGGAGCATCCGTCACCGGCGGATTCCGGCGAATCTCGACCTCGGTGAAGCGTACCGACTTCGCGCCTCGCGCGAGGGCGTCGAGCTGCGTGGCGCTCGGCCGGTCGGCGCCGTCGAAGAGAATGTAAAGCTTTGGCATGGGCGCACCTGAGGTGGGGCGTCGCGTCGGATTCGCGCGCGACGGACCATCAACGTAACATCGCCGCCTCCCGTATTCCGAAGGATGAACACGACGTCTTCTATTGCCGCGGCGGCGTGGGTCGCGTCGCTCCTCGTTCCGTCGGCCACCACGCTCCGTGCGCAGGCGACGCCGACCCCATCGGCCGCCGACACGATCCGTCTCTCCATGCCGGACGCGCTCGCGCGCGCCCTCGACGCCTCCGACGAGGTGCGACTCGCGCGCGCGCAGGTCGACGTCGCCGAGGCGCAGGTCGGCGTCGCGCGCGCCACGGCGCTCCCGCAGCTCCGCCTCAACACGACCTACTCGCACGCGTACGAGAACGCACGCGCGCAGGCGGTCGGCTCGGTGTTCAACCAGCCGAACACCTACAACGCGAACCTCAACCTCTCGCAGTCGCTCTTCCAGGGCGGCCGCATCTTCGCGGGCGTGCGCGCGGCCAACGCCGTGCGTCAGTCGACGCGCCTCGACGCGCAGGAGACGCGCGCGTCGGTCGCCCTGAGCGTGCAGCGCGCCTACCTCGCCGCGCTCCTCGCCGGGCGGGTCGCCGAGATCCAGGAGGGGAACCTGCAGATCGCCACCGAGCGGCTCGCGCAGGTGGAGCAGTTCTTCGACGCGGGACGCGCCGCTCGCTACGACGTGCTCCGCGCGCGCGTCGAGCGCGCGAACCTCGAGCCGTCGGCGATCGAGGCGCGCGGGGCGCGCGAGCTGGCGATCCTCGAGCTCAAGCGGCTCCTCAATCTCCCCATCGACGCGCCGATCGTGCTGACGACGGCGCTCGACGCCGACGCCGCGAGCGCCGCCGTCGCCGCGGTGGAGCAGGGCGCCACCGGCGCCGCCACGGCGACCGACCGGGCGGCGATCCGCGCCGCCGAGCTCGACGTCGAGGCGCGGAAGCAGGGGGTGCGCGTCGCGCGCGCCGACTACCTCCCGACTCTCTCGATCGGCTTCGCCAACGGCTACCAGGCCTTCCCTCCGCCGGGGATGGGCTTTCCGAGCCGGCTCGGCGCCGCGGCGGGGAACTTCTGCTCCCCGCCGGCGCAGGACCGCGTCTGTCAGAACGGCGGCTGGTTCTCCGACCGCTCGCTGAGCCTGACGCTCAGCTTCCCCGTCTTCGACGGCTTCCGGACGCGCAGCAACGTGGATCTCGCGCAGGCGCAGCAGCAGCTCGCCGAGGCGCAGCTCCAGCAGGAGCGGGAGCGGGTGGCGGTGGAGGTGGCGCAGGCCCGCACCGCGCTCGCGACGGCGCGGGCGACCTTCGATGCCCGGCGCCAGACCGCGCTGGAGGCGGACGAGGCGTTCAAGCTCGTCTCTCTCCGGTTCGCGCGCGGCCTCAGCACCCAGCTCGAGGTCTCCGACGCGCAGCTCGCGCTGCTCACCGCCCAGGTGGGCGAGGCACGCGCGACCTCCGATCTCTATCTCGCCGCGGCGGGGCTGGCGCGGGCGCTCGGGCGTCCGATCCCGCTCCCCGGCGGCACCACCCTCGACGTCTCCGAGGGCGCCTCGCGCCCCACCACCAACGTGATCTCCCGTGGCCGGTAGCTCCTCGAACTCCACGCGCGCGATGGTCGGCGCGCGCCTCCCTCTCGTTCACCCGTCCCGCCGGCTGCTCGGCGCGGGGCTCGCCGTGTGCCTCTGCGCGGCGGCCGCCTGTAAGAGCGACGCCGGCAGCACCGCCAACGCGGCGCAGCAGGGCGGCATGACCGGCGCGCCCGCTGGTGGGGGCGGGGGCGGCGGCGGCCGCGGCGGTCCCGTGGTGACGCTGGCCACCTCCGACGTCGCCGCGGTCACGCGGTCGCCGATCGAGGAGGGGATCGCCATCACCGGCGACCTGCGGCCGATCGAGACGATCACCGTGCGCGCCCGCATCGAGGGCGACGTCGAGCGCGTGCTGGTGCGCGAGGGCGAGTCGGTGCGCGAGGGGCAGCTCCTCGCCGTCTTCGAGAGCACCGAGCAGGAGGTGGGGCGCGCCAGCGCCGCCGCCGACCGCGCCGCCGCGCAGAACGAGCTCGAGACGGCGCAGTGGACCCACGAGCAGAACGAGCAGCTGTTCAAGGCGGGCGCGATCAGCGCCCGCGAGCTGCGCACCTCGGAGCAGGCGGTCGCGACGGCCAAGGCGCGCCTCGCCGCCGCCGAGGCGCGCACGCGCACGACCGGGATGGCGGAGCGCGACACCCGCGTCGTCGCGCCGGCGAGCGGCACGATCGAGCGCCGCACCGTGCAGACTGGTGAGCACATGTCGCGAGGGGCGGCGATGTTCACCCTCGTGCGCGGCGACCTCCTCGAGCTCGCGGCCGCGGTGCCGGCGCGCCAGGCGAACGGCGTGCGCGCGGGGCAGCTCGTGCGCTTCGCCGCCGACGGCCGCACCTTCGACGGCCGCGTGGCGCGCGTCAGCCCGACGATCGATCCGGCCTCGCGCGCGATCACCGTCTACGTCCAGGTGCCGAACCCGGGCGGCCAGCTGAAGGGGGGCACCTTCGCCACCGGCCGCGTCGTGAGCCGGACGATCCCCGACGCGATGACCGTCCCCTCGGCCGCCCTGCGGCAGGGGCAGACCGACGGGCGCCCCTTCGTCTATCGCATCGACGCGAACAACGCCGTGGAGCAGGCGACCGTGCAGGTGGGCGTCGTGGACGAGCGCCGCGGTCTCACCGAGATCACCGACGGCCTCCGCGAGGGTGACCGCGTGATCGTCGGCAACGTCGGCACCCTCGGCCGCGGGATGAAGGTCGTGATGGCCGGCGGCGGCGAGGGCAGGAGGGCCCAGTAAATGTTCCTATCGGACGTCTCCATCAAGCGCCCCGTCTTCGCGACCATGATGATGGTCGCGTTGGTCGTGCTCGGCATCGTGAGCTACGGCCGGCTGGGGATCGACGAGTACCCGGACGTCACCTATCCGGTCGTCATCGTCAACACCTCGTTCCCCGGTGCCTCCCCCGAAGTGATGATGCGCGAGGTCTCCAAGCGCGTCGAGGAGGCGGTCAACACCGCGCAGGGGATCAAGGAGGTCACCTCGACCTCGCTCGAGGGGAACTCGATCGTCCGCGTCCAGTTCAACCTCAACGTGGACATCGCGAGCGCGCGCCAGGAGGTGCAGGAGAAGGTCGCGCGCATCCGGCGGCAGCTCCCGGAGGAGGCGGAGGAGCCGATCATCCGGACCTTCGACCCCAACGAGTCGCCGATCATGAGCATCGCCGTGCAGAGCGGCGAGCGCTCGCTGCGCGAGCTCACCGACCTCTCCGACGAGGTGATCGCCCGGCGGCTGGAGGCGATCCCGGGGGTCGGCGGCGTGAACGGGAACGGGGGGAACGCGCGGCAGATCCGCGTGCAGCTCGACCCCGACGCGATGCGCGCCTACGGCGTGAGCCCGCCGATGGTGATGCAGGCGCTCCAGCGCGAGAACCAGGAGGTCCCCGCGGGACGCGTGCGGCAGGGGAACAACGAACGGCTGATTCGCATCACCGGCCGCATCGTCGATCCGATGGCCTTCCACGACATCACCGTCGCCGTCCGCAACGGGGCGCCGGTGCGGATCCGCGACGTCGGCACGGTGATCGACGGCGCCGAGGAGCGCCGCTCCGCCGCCGAGATGAACGGCGTCCCCGCCGTGTCGCTCGAGGTGCAGAAGATCTCCGGCGCCAACACGGTGGCGGTGGCCGACTCGGTCAAGAAGACGGTCGGCGAGCTCCAGCGGACCCTCCCGCCGGACGTGCGGATGACCGTCATCCGCGACGACTCGAAGCGCATCCGCGAGTCGGTCGCCTCGGTGCAGCACGAGCTCGTGCTCGGCGCGATCCTGACGATCCTCATCGTCTACCTGTTCCTGAACTCCTGGCGCTCGACGGTGATCACCGGCCTCACGCTGCCGATCTCGATCATCAGCGCCTTCTTCATCATGTGGGTGGCGAACTTCACCATCAACACGATGACCCTGCTCGCGCTCTCGCTCGCGATCGGTCTCCTGATCGACGACGCGATCGTGGTGCGCGAGAACATCGTGCGCCACCTCGAGATGGGGAAGGATCACGACCAGGCGGCCAAGGACGGCACCGACGAGATCGGCCTCGCCGTCATCGCGACGACCTTCGCCGTCGTCGCCGTGTTCGTCCCCGTCGCGTTCATGGGCGGGATGATCGGCCGCATCTTCTTCCAGTTCGGCGTCACGGTCGCCTTCGCCGTGCTCGTGTCGCTCTTCGTGTCCTTCACCCTCGACCCGATGCTCTCGAGCGTCTGGTACGACCCCGAGATCGAGCACGGGGGGAAAGAGAAGTCGCACGAGGAGATGCACGCGCACAAGCAGAAGATGAACCCGATCCGTCGCGGCGCGCTCGCCTTCAACGAGTGGTTCGAGCGCGTCGCCGACAAGTATCCGATCGCCCTCGGCGCCGCGCTGCGCCGCCGCGGGATCGTGATGCTGGTCGCCGCCTCGACGGTCGTGGGCGCCTTCCTCCTCGTCCCGAAGCTCGGCTTCACCTGGATGCCCGACGTGGACACCGGGGAGTTCAGCGTCGGCTTCCGCGTGCCGCCGGGCTCGCGCATCGAGTACACGACGGCCAAGGGACGCGAGATCGTCGCCTTCCTCAACCAGCTCCCCGAAGTCGACACGAGCTACACCTACCTGTCGGTGGGCGGCGGCTTCCGCGGCACCCCGAACAACGGGAACGTCGGCATCCGCCTCAAGCCGAAGAACCAGCGCTCGCGCTCGATGTTCGAGATCCAGAACGAGCTGCGCGGCCGCCTGCGGCAGATCCCCGGCATCCGCCCGACGATCCAGGGGCAGTCGAGCATCTTCGGCGGCCGCGGCCAGCCGATCCGCATCAACGTGCAGGGGCCGGAGATCTCGCGCCTCAAGCTCGCCGCCGACCGCGTGCTCGAGGTCGTGCGCAGTGTGCCGGGCGTCGCCGAGCCCAACTCCTCGGAGGAGGGCGACATCCCGCAGCTCGACGTGCGCGTGGACCGCCAGGAAGCGTGGCGGGCCGGACTCGGGATCAACTCCATCGCGACGACGCTCGCCCCGCTCTTCGCCGGCCAGCGCGCGTCGCAGTGGGAGGATCCGCAGGGCTACTCGCACGACGTCGTCGTGGTCTACCCCGACTCGCTGCGCGCGAGCGCGGCGAACGTCGCCGAGATCCCGGTGCCGAGCCAGAACGTGGACCCGCGCACCGGCCAGGCGCCCATGGTCCCCCTCGCGCAGGTCGCCGAGGTGCGCGCCGGCGTCGGGCCGCAGCAGCTCGAGCGGCGCAGCCTGGAGCAGCAGGTCACCATCAACGCCGGCGTGATGCCGGGGATGCCGATCGGCGACGTCGCCAACCAGGTGAAGCGCGAGATCGACAAGGTCGGGCTCCCGCCCGGCTACCGCGCCATCTTCACCGGCGACGTGCAGAACCTCGAGGAGACCAAGGGCTACGTGCTCGAGGCGCTCCTGCTCGCCGTCGTCTTCATCTATCTGATCCTCGCGTCGCTCTTCGGCTCCTTCGTGCAGCCGCTGGCGATCATGCTCGCGCTGCCGCTCAGCTTCATCGGCGTGGCGCTCGCCCTCCTCGTCACCGGCGGCAACCTCAACGTGATGACGATGATCGGCATCATCATGCTGATGGGGCTCGTGACGAAGAACGGCATCCTGCTGATCGACTTCGCCAACCACCTGCGGGAGGAGGGACGGGCGCGCAACCAGGCGCTGCTCGAAGCGGGGCGCATCCGTCTGCGCCCGATCGTCATGACCACGGTCGCGATGATCTTCGGCATGCTGCCGCTCGCGATGGCGCTCGGCGAGGGCGCCGAGGCGCGCGCGCCGATGGCCCGCGCCGTGATCGGCGGTCTGGTGACGTCGACGATGCTCACGCTCTTCGTGGTGCCGGTCGTGTACACGCTGCTCGACGACGGCGTGGCCTGGCTGCGCGCGAAGCGTGGCGCGACGGCGCCGGTGGCCGGCGTGCTGGAGCCGGCGCACGGAGACGATTGAACGACGGGTCGACGGCCGGGCCGTCATCCCGACCCGGAGCGCAGTGACGGGGAGGGAGCTGCGGTTGACGCCTTGATAGCTCGACAGCGTGACAGCGTGACAGGAGTGAGAGAACGGCGTCGTCAGGAGGGGATTCCTCCGACGACGCCGTTTCTCACCGCTGTCACGCTGTCACGCCGTCAAACTGTCCTCCGCCCTTGACGCGCCGCTCTCCTGCATTTATCTGCCCATCCGTCGTACGCCGCATCCCTCACAGGGCACACGTCGTGCAGCGCGCCGGAGCGCGCGCGCCCGCACGATCCGACGCTGGGCACACATCTCATAGGAGGCGGTCATGCCGCGTGGTGACGAGTTCGAGGAGCTCCGTTTTTCCGACCGGGACGACGACATGGACGATCTCGGGTACGGTGGCGGCTCCTCGTACGACGACGACGAGGACGAGGAGGATGGGGGGTGGATCTCCCAGCGGGATGACAGCGACGAGCTCTGGGATCGCGCCGACGACATCGATGACGAGGACGAGGGCGACGAGGACGAGGAGGAGGAGCTCGACGCGGGGCTCGACGAAGAGGAGGACATGACCTTCGGCACGCGGCCCAAGCGCGGAGGCGCCCGGCGCGCCGCCGGCGGTGGCGCCGCGAAGCCGGCGACCACCGGTGGCAGCGCGGCCGCCACGCCCGTCACCGACACCGCCGCATCGTCCACCGCGGGCGCGGTCGGCGGCGCGGGTGGCGCGAGCGGTGCCACGGGGCGCGGCAGCGTGAGCAAGGCCGCCGGCAAGACGACCGGCAAGACGGCCGGGAAGACGGCCTCGAAGTCCGGCACCGGGACGAAGGGGGGCGGAGCGCGCACCCCCGCCAAGTCGGCGGCCAAGAAGGGAGCCGCGAAGAAGGGGGCCGCCAAGAAGGCGACGGCGACGAAGAGCGCCGCCAAGAAGGGGGCGGCCAAGAAGGGCGCCGCGAAGAAGGCGACGGCCAAGAAGGGCGCCGCCAAGAAGAGCGCGGCCAAGAAGGGCGCCGCCAAGAAGAGCGCGGCCAGGAAGGGGACCGCCAAGAAGAGCGCGGCCAGGAAGGGGGCCGCGAAGAAGGGCGCGGCCAGGAAGGGGGCTGCGAAGAGCGCGAAGAAGGGTGGCGCGGCCAAGAAGGGGACCGCGCGCACCGGCGGCGCGAAGAAGGCCGCCGGCAAGAAGTCCTCGGCGAAGCGCGGCCGTCGCTGACGCCCGCACGACGAAGGGCCGGCTTCCATCGGGAGCCGGCCCTTCGTCGTGTCGGGGAGCCTGCCGTGTCGCACCGAGGCCCCGTGCGGTATCATCTCCCGACCCGCTCACCAGCCGGCGAGACCGAGCCATGACGCGCAGCCTCGAACGCCTCGTCCTCGATGCCCTGCCCCTGGCCGTGCACGCGGCCGACCTGGACGGCTGCATCACCTTCGCCAACGGCCCCTGGCAGCGGCTCGCGCGCACCAACGGCGCCGCGCGCGCCGTCGAGACGGAGCCGCTCGTGGGACGCCCCATCTGGGAGGCGCTCGCTGCCGTCGCGACGCGCGAGCAGCTCGCGCAGGCGATGGACCTCCTGCGCGCCGGGCGAGCCGGCAGCGTGAGCTGGGAGTTCCCCTTCGGCCCGCACGAGGACGAGCGCGTCGGCGTGCTGCACGTGAGCGCGCTCCGCGACGACCGCGCCGTCTCCGGCTACCTGTTCGTCGTCGCCGACGGCACGGCGAGCCATCGGTCGCGCGAGCAGCTGCTCGAGGCGGGGCTCGCGCTCGCCGACACGATCTCGCTCGACGGAGCGCTGCAGGAGATGGCGCAGCAGCTCCGACGCGCCACCGGGTGCGACGGCGTCGCCATCGCGCTCGCCGACGGGGCGGACGACGCCCCACGCCTCGTCCATCTGGCGGGGTTCGAGCACGACCCCGCGGCGAGCGCGGGGGCGATGGAGGGGGAGCTGGCGGTCATCTGGCGCGCCGCGCGGGAGCAGCGGCGCATCATCACCCGTCAGACCGCGCGCGGTCGCGAGCTCACCGCGCCTCTCCTCGGGAGCGACGGCGTGCTCGGCGTCGTGACGATCACCCTCGACTCGCGGGCGCCGACGCCCACGGTCGCCGAGTCGGAGCGCACGCTGGCCGCGATCGCCGCACAGGGGGCGGCGAGCATCGATCGCGCCCGGCAGGTGCGACGCGTCGAACGCCGGCGTCGTCTCGAGGCGATCGGCGAGGTCGCGACCGGCGTCGCGCGCGAGCTGCGCAATCCGCTCTTCGGCATCTCGAGCGCCGCGCAGCTCCTCCGCTTTCGCGTCCGCGAGGACCCGGTGGTCGAACGGAACGTGGGGCGCATCCTGCGCGAGGTCGAGCGGCTGAACGCGATGGTGACGTCGCTGCTCGAGTACGGACGCCCCGCGCCGCAGAAGCTGCGCGACGCCGACCCGGACGACATCTGGGACGACGTGCTGGAGACGCAGCGCGGGCTGCTCGAGGCGAAGGCGCTCCGCATCACCCGCTCGCGGTCGCGGGCGCACACGGTCGCGCGCGTCGATCCCGAGCAGCTCGCGCAGGTCTTTCTCAACCTCCTGGCGAACGCGGTGGACGCGGCCCCCGAGGGCACCGACCTCACCCTCACTTCGCAGCGGCTCCCCTCCGGCCTCTGGCGCTGCCAGCTGCACAACGGCGGGGCGCCGATCCCGGCCGACGCGCTGCCGCACGTCTTCGAGCTGTTCTTCAGCACCAAGCCGTCGGCACCGGGGATCGGCCTCGCCCTCGCCCAGCGCTCCTCGGCGGCGGCACAGCGCTTCGGGCGGTTCCTCGTGCGGGCCATGCCGGTCGTCCTCCACGTGCTCGGCGTGGTCGGGACGGCGGCGATGCTCTGGGTGGGCGGCCACATCCTCCTC
>Ga0182741_1001348_pt1 | contig 32500 bp, 25 predicted proteins | sample eDN5th37CBELigOP_FD_128874 | JGI IMG/M metagenome (GOLD analysis project Ga0182741, IMG submission 128874) | Enriched Organic Plus compost microbial communities from Emeryville, California, USA - eDNA 5th pass 37_C BE-Lig OP (version 2) (version 2) ... | reverse complement strand
GGTGACGACCTGGCCGACGACCTGGCCGCCCTGGGAGGCGACGGCGGCCGCGCCGATGGCGAGCTGGTTGGCCTGGCGGGCCGAGTCGGCGTTCTGGCGGACGGTGGAGGTCAGTTCCTCCATCGAGGCGGCGGTTTCTTCCAGGTTGGCGGCCTGCTGCTCGGTGCGGCGGGACAGGTCGGCATTGCCGGAGGCGATTTCGCCGGCGGCGGTGTTGATGGCGGTGGAGGCGTCCTGAATCCGGCGGACGATGTCGGTGAGCTGGGCCACGGTGGCATTGGCGTCGTCGCGCATGCGGGCGAACACGCCGTTCAGGACCTGTCCGTCGTCGCCGTCCATCCGCACCGTCAGGTCGCCCTGCGACAGCGCCGAGAGCAGCGTCGACACCCGCGCCAGGATCTGCGCGTTGGCGTCCAGCAGTCCGTTGATGCGCTCGGACAGGGCCAGGAAGAATCCCTGCTTGCCGGCGGTGCCGATGCGACCGCTCATGTCGCCCGCGGCGGCGGCCTGGACGATGCGGGTCACTTCTTCCTCGACCTCCACTTCCACGGTGCGATCCGCCCATTCGACCACGAAGCCCAGGCGGCGGCCGGCCTCGTCCAGCACCGGGTTGATGATCAACCGCATCACCCGCCCGCCCACTTCTATCTGCGCCTGGTGGGTGCCGCGCAGTTCCGCGAGCAGGCGCGACTGGTGCTCCGGCTGGCGATGGAAGATATCGATGCTGCTGCCGATCAGGGTGGACACGTCGAAGCGCGGTACATCGCGGCGGATCTGTTCCTCCACCTGCTTCAGCATCGCCAGCAGCGGGCGGTTGGCGTAGACGATGTTGCGATCGGCATCGGCGATCATCACGTGCGTCGTCACCTCGTCCAGCGCGGTGCGGATGCGCAGGTTTTCCTGCCCGGCGATCCGCTCGTGCCGAAGGCGCTGCTGCAGTTGGCTGCTCATCGAGACCAGCGCGGTGGCCAGCGATGCGGGCGGAAAGTCCATCCGGGCGATGTCTTCCGGCACCGGCTTCTCCGCCGCCACGTCGCGGGCCAGCGCGGCCAGCCGGCGCGGTCCGTGGCCCAGCCACAGCAGTTGCCGCCGCAATTGCACGGCCATGATCACCAGCAGCACCGTTTCCACGCCCACGTAGGCCGCGTGCAGCAGCACGATGCCGAATCCGCTGCCGGGCGGGAACACCGGCACCGGCCATCCGGCCCGCTGCATGAAGAAGAAGGCCACGTGGTGCACGGCGATGGCGCCGGCCGCGACCACGATCGGCACCCAGTCGCGGTAGTACAGCAGCAGGGCGATCATCAGGATGACGCCGAAGTGCGCTTCGACCATGCCGCCGGACTGATGGATCAGCACCGCCGACAGCACCATCAGCACCAGCGCCAGGGTCACCCGGCTCAATCGGGTTCCGGGAAACAGGCGCGCCTGCGCCGCGGCCACCAGCAGGCTGGGCAACACGACCGCCAGCACGGGTGTCCACTGATCGTTGCGCAGCGCCAGCAGCAGCGCGACCGCGCCGAGCGCGCCGGCCAGCCGCAGGAAGATGCGATCGGCATCGGCCGCCAGTTCTTCCAGATAGGCGTAGCGCTCGCGGCCGACGAGGCGGCCGCCGTTTCGGAATGAGTCTGCTGGGACGGACATGCGATTCTCCTTATCTGCACGGGCAAGTGGATCGGTCTACGAACGCGCGCGGCGTTTCCTCGCGGCGGAAGGACAGGTAGCGGGTGGCCAGCGGCGCTGCCGCCAGGCCGGTGCACAGGCCCGCGGGGCGCGCGGGGCCGGCGTAGCGCAGGCGTCCGTCCGCATCCAGGGCGATCAGGGAATGCGGCAGATCCGCGTCCGCGATGCCGGGCAGTTCGACCCAGCGGATCCGCCGTGCTCGCAGCGCGTCGCGCACGCTTCGGGTGTCGGCCGGGTCGTCGCAGGCGCAGGCCGAAGGCAGATGGAACACCACGGCGGCGCCGCGGTGGCGCTGCACGTCCACGTGATCGCGCAATGCGGCAAGCAACCCCGCGGCATCGGCGGACGGGGTGCGCAGGCCGGTTTCCAGCCGCGCCAGCGCCGGCACCATCGCGCCCAGCCAGAGCACGAGCAGCCCCGGCCCCAGCCAGGCAGGCACGCTCCTTCGCGTCGGTACGGCAGTGGATTCCATTGCCGGCCCTCCCCCAGGGCATCAATGGGTCATCTGGCGTCAGTCCCAGATATTCCCCATCGACCGCGCGGCCGGAATCTTTAAGTCTCCGCGGGATGCCCGGCCGTCGCCGGCCTCAACCGAACAGGCGCATCACCAGCCAGTTGATCGCCCCGCCGCCGAACAGCAGGAAGGCGAACAGGCTCAGCGCCAGCAGCAGCGGCTTCACCCCGGCCTGGCGGATCGCCCCGGCATGGGTGCGCAGGCCGAGCGCGGCCATCGCGGTCGCCAGCAGGACGGTATCGAGCTGCACGACCGCCGCGACCCACGCGCCCGGCAACAGGTGCAGCGAATTGAACAGGCTGACCGCGATGAACATCACCGCGAACCAGGGGATCATCAGCTTCGGCCGCGCGCCGCCCGCATCGGCGCCCGCTTCCGCGCCCAGGCGCGCGGACAGGATCAGCAGGAACGGCGCCAGCAGCATCACCCGGATCATTTTCTCGATCACCGCCACCGAGGCGGCAGCCTCGCTGACCGCCTTGCCGGCGACCACGACCTGCGCCACCTCGTGGATGGTGGAGCCGGCATAGACGCCATACGCATGCGCGTCGATGCCCAGGTGCGGATACAGCGCCGGGTACAGGAACATGCCGACGGTGCCGAACACCACCACCGTCGCCACCGCGACCGCCACCTTGTGCGCCTGCGCCTTCACCACCGGCTCGGCGGCCATCACCGCGGCGGCGCCGCAGATCGCGCTGCCCGCGCCGATCAGCATCGAGGTCTCGCGATCCAGCTTGAACAGGCGCGTGCCCAGCCACACCGCGAGCAGGAACACCGAAGCCACCACGATCACGTCGATCACCAGCCCGGCCATGCCGACCTGGGCGATGTCCTGCACGGTCACCCGGAAGCCGTACAGCACGATGCCCAGGCGCAGCAGCGTGCTCTTGGCGAAGTCCACGCCCGGCGCGGTGCGCGCGGCGATGCGCGGAAACACGGTATTGCCGGCGACGATGCCCAGCAGGATGGCGGCGGTCAGCGCGCTGATGCCCCAGCCCTGCACCCGCGGCAGGCTCGCCAGCCACAACCCGGCCGCCGCCAGCAGCGCGGCCAGGCCGAGGCCCAGCCACCAGCCGGACTGGCGGTGGGCGGGAACGGATAGGGAAGACAATGACGGGCTGGACATCGAAAAACCGGACTTTGGACGGGATGCTGGGCGGGGCCGTGCCACCGACGGACGGCACCTTAGTCCCGCTCCATAAATGAGTCCAATGCATATAATTCCCTCATGCATGAATATTCCTCATTCCATTAACCTGCATCTCCTGCGGGTGTTCGTCGCCGTCGTCGAGCAGCAGGGTTTCTCGCGCGCCGCCGAGACGATGTTCATCACCCAGTCGGCGGTCTCCAAGGCGGTCCGCGAGCTGGAGCACCAGCTCGATCTGCCGCTGATCGACCGTGCGCCCGGCGGCGCGCGCGGCATGCGCGGGATCCGCCTGACCGAGGGCGGGCAGGCGTTGTACGAACACGCGCGCGGCATCTTCGCGATGGAGCGGATCGCGCTGGAGGACATCCGCGAGCGGGTCGGCCTGCGCAAGGGCGAACTGCGCATCGGCGCCAGCACCACCGTGGCCGGCTATTGGCTGCCGGTGCACATCGCCGGCTACGCCCGCCGCCATCCGGACATCCGCACCCAGGTGACCGTCGCCAACACCGCCCAGATCGCCCAGGCCATCATCGACTGCACCGTGGACGCCGCCTTCGTGGAAGGCCCGGTGGACGACCCGCGCATCGATCGCCGCGTATGGCGCGAGGAAGCGCTGGTGGTGATCGCGCCGGATGATCCGGGCGCCAGCGGCCACCGCCTGGCGTCCGCCGCCAGCCTGAGCGGGCAGACCTGGTTGCTGCGCGAGGAAGGCTCCGGCACGCGCCGCGTGGCCGAGCGGCTGCTGCGCGCGCACGGAATCACCCCGAAGCACCAGGTCGAGATCGGCAGCAACGAGGCGATCGCGCGCGCGGTCGCCGCCGGGGCCGGCGTCGCCATCCTGCCCTCGGTGGTGGTGGAGGATCTGATCGCGATGCGCCGCGTGCGCACGCTGTCGCTGGACGGCCAGGCCGCGCTGAGCCGGCGACTGTACCGGCTGGAGCTGCACAACCGGCGCCGCTCGCCGGCGCTGGAAGCGTTCCTGGATCAGTTGCCCGGCGACTGAGGCGGGCCTTCATCGCGCGTGTACGCCGGCGTGCTGGAATCACACGGCAGAGCTCCGCCGGTGCACGCCATGAAAAAACGCCCCCGCAAGCGCGCCTATCCGCTGGACAAGATCCGCCGCTTCCTCGAACCCGGCCCGGTGGTGCTGGTCAGTTCGGCGCACGCCGGCCAGCGCAACATCATGACGATGGGTTGGCACATGATGATGGGCTTCGAGCCGGCGCTGTTCGCCTGCTATCTCTGGCGCGGCAACCATACCTACGGACTGGTCCGCCGCAGCCGCGAATGCGTGATCAACCTGCCCGGCTCGGATCTGCTGGACGCGGTGGTCGGCATCGGCAATTGCAGCGGCGCGGAGGTGGACAAGTTCGCGCGCTTCGGGCTCACCGCCGGCCCTGCGCGCAAGGTCGGCGCGCCGCTGATCCGCGAATGCCACGCGAACTTCGAGTGCCGCCTGTACGAACAGCGTCAGACCGCCGCCTATCACCTGTTCATCTGGGAAGTGGTGGCCGCCCACGTCGCGACGTCCCCGCGCCTGCCGGAGACCGTTCACTACCGCGGCAACGGCGAATTCATGATTTCCGGGCGCACGGTCAGCCGCCGGCGGGCGTTCCGTCCGGAGAATCTGTGAACCCTGCTCGCGCGGAGATCCGGGGCGCGGGCGAAACGGCGCGGCCGCTTCCACGGAGAGCGGCCCCCATCCCAACCTTCCCCCGCGAGCGGGGGAAGGAGCAGTGCCCCGGTTCGGGCGGGTCTTCCGCTGGCGGTCGCGGTGTGCCATGCGCGGAGACGTTTGGCGGTCACGGTGTGCGACGCGCGTGGACATTCGGCGCTCGCAGCGTGCCATGCGCGTGCACATTCCCAACGTTTGCGGATTGCAAAACGGCGCACGGATACTGCCCCCTCCCCCGCCCGCGGGGGAGAGCCGGGGTGGGGGCGAAACGGCGCGGCCGCCTCCACGGAGAGCGGCCCCCATCCCAACCTTCCCCCGCGAGCGGGGGAAGGAGCAGTGCCCCGGTTCGGGCGGGTCTTCCGCTGGCGGTCGCGGTGTGCCACGCGCGGAGACGTTTGGCGGTCACGGTGTGCCAGGCGTGGAGACATTCCCGACGTTTGTGGATTGACAGACGACGCGCGAATTTGACCGCAAGGCACGGAGTGTCCGCTAGGCTGGCGGGAACCAAGATGGCGTCGTCCCCACGACACGCCGATCCGCCATGAACGCATCCGCCCCGACCCGCCCGCGCCACCCCGCCGCCGCCATCCAGGACGACCCACGCTGGGCCGCCGTGGTGGCGCGCGATCCGGCCGCCGACGGTCGCTTCGTCTACGCCGTCAAGACGACCGGCGTCTGGTGCCATCCCGGCAGCCCGTCGCGCCTGCCGCGGCCGGAGAACGTGGAGTTCTTCGACACGCCCGAAGCCGCCGAGGCCGCCGGCTACCGGCCCAGCCGGCGCGCCGCCGCCGACCGCGGCGCCCTCGCCCGCCAGCACGCCGAACGGGTGGCGCACGCCTGCCGGCAACTGGAGAACACCGACGAGCCTCCTTCGCTGGCGCAACTGGCCGACACCGCCGGCATGAGCCCGTACCACTTCCACCGCGTGTTCAAGGCGGTGACCGGGGTGACCCCGAAGGCTTACGCGCTGGCCCAGCGCGCGCGCCGCCTGCGCGAGGGACTGGAAGGCGACGCCTCGATCACCGACGCGATCTTCGACGCCGGTTTCGGTTCCAACAGCCGCTTCTACGAAAGCTCGAACCAGCGCCTGGGCATGCGCCCGAAGGACTGGCGCGCGGGCGGCGCCAACACCGACATCCGCTTCGCGATCGGCCAGTGTTCGCTCGGCGCGATCCTGGTCGCGCGCAGCGAACGCGGGGTCTGCGCGATCCTGCTGGGCGAGGATCCGGAAGCGCTGGTGCGGGATCTGCAGGATCAGTTCCCGCGCGCGCACCTGATCGGCGGCGACGCCGGGTTCGAGGAATGGGTGGCACGGGTGGTCGGCCTCGTCGAGGCGCCCGGCATCGGCATGGACCTGCCGCTGGACGTGCGCGGCACCGCCTTCCAGGAGCGCGTCTGGCAGGCGCTGCGACAGATTCCGCCGGGCAGCACGGCCAGTTACGCCGACATCGCCCAGCGCATCGGCATGCCGCGGGCGGTGCGCGCGGTGGCGCAGGCCTGCGGCGCCAATCCGCTGGCGGTGGCCATCCCCTGCCACCGCGTCGTGCGCAGCGACGGCGCGCTGTCCGGCTACCGCTGGGGCGTCGATCGCAAGCGCGAACTGCTGCGCCGCGAAGGCGCGGCGTGACGCGGGTCCAGGCGCGGCCGCCCGGGCGTGTTACGTTCGCGCCCTCTCCAGCACACGAGGACGGGGCATGCGGACGATGTGGACACGCACGGTGGGCGCGATCTGCCTGGGAATGATGATGCTGCCGACGGTGGCGGCGACGCCGGGCGCTTCGCCCGCGGGCGAACGCGCCTTCGCCGACGTGGATCCCTTCATCGGCACCGGCGGCGAAGGGCACACCTATCCGGGCGCCACCGTTCCGTTCGGCATGATCCAGCTCAGCCCCGACACCCGCATCCAGCCCCGCAAGGACGCCTACGGCTGGGCGGCCGGCTATCGCCATGACGACCGCACCATCGTCGGCTTCTCGCACACGCATTTCTCCGGCACCGGCCATTCGGATCTGGGCGATGTCCTGCTGATGCCGATCAGCGGCGATGTCCGGCTGGAACGCGGCGATCCCGACCGGCCCGGCAGCGGCTACACCTCGCGCTTCCGCCACGAGGACGAAACCGCGCAGCCCGGCTACTACGCCGTCACCCTGGACGACTACGGCGTGCGCGCCGAACTCACCGCCACCGCGCGGGTCGGCGTGCACCGCTACGCGTTTCCACGCGGCAAGCCCGCGCACGTGCTGATCGATCTGCGCACCAGCCTGTACGACTATCCGGGCAAGGTGCTGTGGTCGCGCCTGCGGCTGCGCCCGGACGGCACCGTCACCGGCTTCCGCGAAACCCGCGGCTGGGCGCCGGGGCGGCAGTTGTATTTCGCCCTGCGGTTCTCGCGGCCGATCCAGGGCCGGCAGCTGCACGACACCGAGCAGGACGTGATCTACAAGGGTTTCCCGCCGCCGGGTGAAAAGGATCCCCGCCAGCGCGCGCAGATCGAGGGACGCCAGATCGTGGCCGCGTTCGATTTCGCCGATGATGCCGGCCCGCTGCTGGTCAAGGTCGCGATCTCGCCGGTGAGCGAGGACAACGCCATCGCCAACCTCGATGCGGAAGTCCCCGGCTGGGATTTCGATGGCGTGCGTGCGGAAGCGCGCCGGCAGTGGGCGCAGGCGCTCGGGGCGATCGACGTGGACGCGCCGGCGCCGCAGCGGCGCAGCTTCTACACCGCGCTCTACCACACGCTGCTGGGGCCGACCCTGTTCATGGACAGCGACGGCCGCTATCGCGGGCCGGACAACGCGGTGCACGAGGCCAAGGGCTTCACCCACTATTCGACGTTCTCGCTGTGGGACACCTACCGCGCCCTGCATCCGCTGCTCACCCTGGTACAGCCGGAGCAGCGCACCAACGACTTCGTGCAATCGCTGCTGGCCGCGCGCCGGCACAGTCCCTACGGCGTGCTGCCGGTGTGGGCGTTCCACGGGCAGGAGACGTGGTGCATGATCGGCTACCACGCGGTGCCGGTGATCGCCGATGCCTACCTGAAGGGCATCCGCGGCTATGACGCGGACGAAGCGCTGGAGGCGATGGTCGCCAGCGCCAACTACGGTCCCTATGACGGCATCGCCCAGTACCGCGAACTGGGCTACGTCCCGATCGACGAGGAAGGCGAGGCCGCGTCCAAGACGCTCGAGTACGCGTTCGACGACTGGACCATCGCGCGGATGGCCGAAGCGATGGGGCGCCGGGACATCGCCGCCGAGTTCGGCCGCCGCGCGGCCAACTGGAAGCACGCCTACGATCCCGCCACCGGTTTCATGCGCGCGCGCAAGCGCGACGGCGCGTTCCGCGAACCGTTCGATCCCGCCGCCAGCGGCTACGGCACCGACTACACCGAAGGCAACGCCTGGCAATACTCCTGGTACGTGCCGCAGGACGTCGCCGGGCTGGCGCAGGCGCATGGCGGCGAGGACAAGCTGCTGGCGCGGCTGGACCAGGTCTTCGACGCCAAGGTCGATCCGTCGGTGTTCGCCCACATGGAAGACATCACCGGCCTGATCGGCTGGTACGCGCACGGCAACGAGCCCAGCCATCACGTCGCCTACCTGTATGCGCACGCCGGCCAGCCCTGGCGCACGCAGGCGCGGCTGGGCGCGATCATGGCCAGCCAGTACGCGCCGCGTCCGGACGGACTGGCGGGCAATGACGATCTCGGCCAGATGTCGGCGTGGTACGTGTTCACCGCGCTGGGGTTCTATCCGGTCGCGCCGGCCAGCAACCAGTACGTGATCGGCCGGCCGTTCCTGCCGCGCGCCACCCTCAACCTGCCCAACGGCAAGCAATTCACCGTCATCGCCGAAGGGCTGGACGAGGCGCATCCCTACATCGGCCGCGCGACGCTCAACGGCAAGCCGCTGGATCGCGCGTATCTGGAACACGCCGAAATCGTGGCCGGCGGCGAACTGCGTTTCACCATGCAGGCCGAGCCGAACCGCGAATGGGGACGCGACGCGCGTCCCTATTCCATGAGCCGCTGACCGGAACGCCTGAGACGCGGGGCCTCAGAAGCCCCGCGAGAACCCCACCATCACGGTGGTGCCGCCGTCGACACCGCGCTCGACCAGCGGACTGTCGCGTAGCGCGGACGGCAGCCGCCGGTACTCGGCGCTGGCGATGAACAGCCACCGGTCCGCGAACGGCCGCAGCACGGTCAGACCCGCATGGGGCACGGTGGCGCTGCCCGGGCGGTAGCGCACCACGCCGCGCGCGATTTCCTCGTCCAGGGTGCCGTAGTAATAGTCGGCCAGATCCGAGGACAGCCAGCGCACGCCGATGCCCGGCGTCCATTGCCACCGGCCGGCCTGGAACGCACGGCGATACGCGAGCGAGGCCTGGTATCCCTCGCTGGTGCCGGTGACGTCCGCGCGCGCGTCCAGTTCCAGCTCACCCGCCGCGCCGCGCCAGCGGGCGCTCATGCCGACATCCGCACCATCGTCGCGATCCTCCAGCAGGCGCCGGTCGATGCCGCGCGCCGCGAGTTCGGGAATGCCGAAGTCATCCGCGTCGACGCCGTCGAAGCGGCCGGCGACGTAACCGTCGAGCACGAATCCGTTCCGCGAGAACAGATGGACGCCGGCCTGCACCCCGCGCCAGAAAAAGCGATCGCCTTCGTACGACACGTTGGGGAACACCAGCGTGCGGTCGTCCTCGCCCGCATAGATGCCGCCACGGCTGGCGACCGCGAGCCCGGCGCGCCAGCGCGAGTCCGATGCCCGTCCGGCCTCGCGATTGGATTCGGACACGACCTGGGCGGTCGCGGGTACGGCGGCGCTGGCAAGCAGGCCAAGGAATACGAAGGGACGGAACGGCGACATGCGGGCTCCTGCGGGGGGGGGGGGAAGGCGTGGGGACACGCGGGCCCGCACGATAGGCAGGTCCGCTTTAATCCGGTTTTAAGCCGCCCGACGGAAGCTTCGCCCGGCTTTTCACGGAACGGTCATGCCGCCGGTACCGACAATCGCCGTACCCCCATGGAGTCCCTCTCATGGAATTCCGCAGACCCCACGACAGCGCCAGCCTGGAACGTGCCAGCCACCAGGTCGCCGCCGGCCTCGCCTGCGACGATCCACCGGAGATTCCCAAGGATTTCGAAGCGTTCGGCCGGCAGGATTACCAGCGCCGGATACGCCTGCATCCGGATCTGGCATGGAACGACGCATGCCGTGCCTATGCGTTGGCGCTCGCCACCCATGCCAGCCACGCCGGGCGCACCGACGTGGAAGCCGACGGCGAACTGGAAATGCGCTGGGACACCTTGCTCGGCGCGCCCGCGGCGGCGTGGCCGCTGGCGCGCCTGCTGGTCCACGAAGCCTGGCGCTGGCTGGGCCAGGCATCGGGAACGGAAGCGGAGCCGCGGCGCAGTTGACCGAGCCCGCCCGGTCCGACGGGCCGGCTAGATCCGGGGAGGTGCCTGGCGGAAGTTACCGGCCGGCCGCGCGCGTGCGGTGGCCGGCATGCGATCGGCTCGCAGGCGGCCTCCCATGCGTTCCCAGACCGCACCCACGATCGCCATCACGGTGTCGCGATCCAGCCGCTCCCGCGGTGGCAGCTGGCGTTCGTATGCGCCTTCGATGCGCTCGGCGAGCGCGTCCAGCGGTTCGCGATGCCATCGCAGGTAAAGATCGTAGGCGAATCTGAAAGTCGGCTCGAAGCGGCGGAACGCCTCGTGTCCGCGGCGCCCCGGCATCGGGCCGCGATGCTGCCACTGCTGCAGTTCGGCCTCGACATCGATGACCTCGCACTTGTCCGTCCGACCGAGTCCATGCAATCCCATCCGCGTGTGCCTCCCTTCTCCGGCGGACCCCCGATATCCGCGCGCAACATGACAGCGACAGCAGAAACAACGCATTCCAAGACGGAACACCGGCCGCCGCCGGCACCGTTCGTCGGAAACACGCGGCGATGCCGCGCGTGAAGCCGAGGTCGGGCCCGGTAGCGGTATGGTGGTCCCGGTACTGAAGCGTCGTCTCTTCGCCGGAGCCTCCCATGCTGAAGAAAGTGGCCTTCACGATGTATCCGATCCGCGACGTCCCGCGCGCCCGCGATTTCTATGAAAACGCGCTCGGGCTGCAGGCCGGTTCGGTCGGCCACCAGGCGATCAGGTCTGGCTGGAATACGACCTGCCGGGCGGCGGATGCCTGGCCCTCACCAATTTCATCGGGAATCCGTCGCGCGGGGCGGCCGGCGGCATGATCGCGTTCGAAGTGGAGGATCTGGACGCGCTGATCGCGCAACTGAAGGCGCGGGGCGTGACCTTCCGCAGCACCGTCATCCACAGCCCCGTCTGCCGCGTGGCGGTGTGCGAGGACAGCGAAGGCAATTCCATCCTGCTGCACCAGTTGAAGCCGCACGCCGCGCATTGATGCGCGGCGCGCGCCCGGGCGGTGCCTCAGTACTTGAGGTTCAATTCCGCGACGTGCGCGCGGTTGGCCTCGTACAGTTCCTGGAATTCCTCTTCGGTCAGATCGTCGGAGGCGTAGACGGAGACCGGATCCCACGCATGGTCGGTCGGCAGCGGCGTGCGCGGCCCCGCCTTGCGCGACAACACGATGCCGCGGCGTTCGACCAGTTCGGGTAGATCGTCCCAGCGTTCGCGTTCGAAATCGTTCGTGCCGTACAGCAGGATCACATCGTTCATTGCTTCGCCATTGCTTGCCTGACCGGAACCGGCAAGTCTAGAAGCCTGCGCCGTGTTTGCAATGCGCAGTGCGCAAAGCAGCGTGCCAGCGGTGGCGCGTTTTCCGTCACGCCGTCGCCCGCCCGCGCGACGTCAGGCCCTGCAGCAGGCTGCCGGCCAGCATCGAGGCGACGAAGACCAGGGCGCCGTCCACGCCCGCCGCGGCCCCGACCAGCGCCGGTCCGGGACAATAGCCGGACAGTCCCCAGCCGATTCCGAACAGCAGCGCGCCCGCCACCAGCGGCCGATCGATCGCCCGCGACAGCGGCAGCCGGAAGCGTTCTTCCAGCAGCGGCCGGGGACGCCGCAACACCGCGCGATAGGTGATCAGCGTGGTAACGACCGCGCCGGCCAGCACGTAGGCCAGGCGCGGATCGAAGTCACCGGCCAGATCGAGGAATCCGAGCACGACGTGCGGATCGGTCATGCGCGACCAGGCCAGGCCGGCGCCGAACAGCGCGCCCGCCAGCAACGCGGCGAACCAGCGCATCATGCCGCACCCGACAGATGCCGGGTGGCATGGACGGTGGCGATGGCCGCGACCATGAACACGATCACCGCGATCAGCGAACGCAACGACAGCCGCCCCAGCCCGCACACGCCATGTCCGCTCGTGCAGCCATTGCCCAGGCGAGTGCCGAAACCGACCAGCACGCCGGCCAGCAGCAGGGTCGGCAGGCTCGCCGGCGAGGCCGCGGTCTGGCCGGTCAGGATCATCACCGGCACGCCGCCGGCGGCCAGCCCCAGCAGGAAGGCGATCCGCCAGCCGCGTTCGCCCGCGACCGGGGTGATCAGCCCGTTGACGATGCCGCTGATGCCGGCGATGCGTCCGTTGAACAACAACAGTGCCGCCGCGGCCAGTCCAATCAGGACACCGCCGCACAACGCCGACCACGGCGTCACGTTGCGCGCCCCAGTTGATTGAGTGGCAGGCGCAGATAGGCGATGCCGTTGGCGTCGGCGTCCGGCAGGCGGCCGCCGCGGATGTTCACCTGCAGGGCCGGCAGGATCAGCCGGGGCACCGGCAGCGTGGCATCGCGTGCCTCGCGCAGGGCGACGAAGGATTCCTCGCTGCGCTGGTTGCCGACGTGGATGTTGCCGTCGCGCTGCGCCGCCACGCTGGTCTCGGCGCGCGGCGCGCGGCCGGACGGATAGTCGTGGCACAGGAACACGCGGGTCTCCGGCGGCAGCCCGAGCAGCGTCTGGATCGAGGCGTACAGCTTGCGCGCGCTGCCGCCGGGAAAATCGACGCGCGCGGTGCCGGTTTCCGGCGCGAACATCGTGTCGCCGATGAACACGGCATCGCCGATCGCATAGCTGAGACTGTCGTCGGTATGCCCGGGCGTGGCGATCACCCGGATCTCCAGGCCGCCGACCGGCAACCGATCGCCGTCACGCAACAGGCGATCGAATTGATGGCCATCGGCGACGAAATCATCGCCCAGCCCGAACAGCGCCTTGAAGCGCGCCTGCACCTGCACGATGCCCTCGCCGATGGCGAGCGGCGCGCGCAGCACGTCGCGCAGGTAACCGCCGGCACTGAGGTGGTCGGCATGCGCATGGGTTTCCAGGATCCATTCGATCTCCAGATCGTGCCGGCGGATGTACGCCAGCACCGCGTCCGCCGAGGTGGTGGCGGTGCGCGCGCCCGCGGCGTCGTAATCCAGCACCGGATCGATCACCACGGCGGCGGCGCCGTCGGCCTCGGACACCACGTAGGTGAACGTATTGGTGTCGGCGTGGAAGAAACTCTCGACGCGGGGAGGAACGGGGACGTTCGGCATGGCCGGTTCCTTGCGCTTTATTTAAGTGTTTGCTAAATTAGCATCGCCTTGAATTCGAATCAACCATGCCGCCTTCCCACGATATGCAACGCATGAGCCGGCACGCGGAGGACGCGGCCGGATTGCTGAAAGCGCTGGCGCATCCCGCGCGACTGCTGGTGATGTGCCGCCTGCTGGAAGGGGAAGCGAGCGTTTCGGATCTGCAGGCGCTGTCCGGACTGTCGATGTCCGCGCTGTCCCAGCATCTGGCGGTGCTGCGCGAAGCGGGGCTGGTCGGCAATCGCCGGGTCGCGCAGTCGATCCTCTATTCGCCGTTGCCGGGCCCGGCATTCGGGGTCATGCAGGCCCTGTACGACGCCTACTGTGCGCCGACCGCCCGCGCCCCGCGCGCGCGCCGCCGCACCCGCTGATCATCACCGCACCGGACACGCCGGCGGGTCGCGCCGGGGCGCGGGAACGCGCACGGCGACCCTGCGCTCGCGGCCATTCGAGGCGCGGCGCGAGGGGTGGCCTGTGCGCCGGTCTTTCCATTCCCCGGCGGCAAGAGCAGCAGGGCGACGCGCGCCAACAAGCCACGCCGCGCCGCGACCGGCACCGCTCGGCACCGGCCACCGCTCCGCCGCGCATGGCCCTACGCCAGCATTTCCAGCAATGCGCAGACGGCCTGCCGCTTGCGCACCGGCATCCGCCGCAACAGCACCAGGACCCGCGCCTCGACATCGTCCAGCACCTGTCCGGACGGCGCGACCGCCGGCACTTCGAACACCGGATGGTTGCCGGCTTCGCCGCGACCGGTCGCCAGCCATTCGAAGGGCACATGGGTGGCCACGGCGATCAGGGTGAGGTGCTCGAGGCTGGGATGGGTGCCCCCTTCACGCTCCCATTGTGTGACCGCGCTCCGCTTTACTCCTGCCTTCTGCGCCAGTTCCGCCTGCGACAGGTTGGCGAGGACGCGCGCGCGGCGAATGCGCAATGCCATCGGAATCATCAGGAACTCCTTTCCGGCATGGGACCAATAGTCAGCGTTGCTGCCCCACAAGTGACACTGCCCAAAACTTGACCGGTTCCGCTTGCCTCCCCTTTTCGCGCCAACGTCGAGCGGTGCGAAATGAAATGACCGGCAAGCAGTTCTTACCGCATTTCCATTCCTGCCGTGTTGCTAACGCGACGGTCACGCATTAGTAACGACACCCGGGAATGTAACGACAGCGCGCCCATCTATCAACGACCCACGTCGCACTGTCGGAACGTCGGAACCGCCATCGCTGGCGTAATCCGGAATCCCTGGCGAGAAAACGATTTCAGATGGATTTGTACATCGACTACGGGGGGTAGTTTGATGGCTACGAAAGGCTTCGTGCAGCTTCATTTCCGCCGCTTCTTCCTGGTCGCCCTGCTGACCGTCACGGCCTTCGCGCTGGCGCCCGCGCCGGTGAAGGCGCAGACCGGCTGCACCACCGGTGCATGCATCTCGGCCGGACCGCGACTGGTCTCGGTCGACAGCACCCAGGGTCCGGTCCTCAACCTGCTGCTGCAATCCCTGCTGCCCGGCACCACGGTCAACGTGTCCGTGCTGGACTGGAACGCACTGGCGGGCGCCGACATCAATCTCAACGCACTGGTCACCCAGTTGGGGCTCAACCTGGGCATCAGCGACACCAGCCAGGTGCTCGCCACCGACATCACCCTGGCCCAGTTGCAGCTGGCGATGGTGCAGGTCCTGCAGGCCGACGGCCAGACCGCGGCCGCGAACGTGCTGGATGCATTGCCGCTGGACGTTCCTGGCCTCACGGGGCAGATCCGCCTGGCCGACCTGTTGCAGATCGACCTGCCGCAGGGTTCGCTGGCCGACATCGATCTGGACGTGCTGGATCTGATCACCGGTTCGGCCCAGCTTTACAACTTCCGCAACGTGGTGACCACGCCCGCGCCGATCACGGTCGACACCGCGGCGCTGGGACTGGCCGGGCTGGCGAATCTGCAACTGTGGCTGCAGGTGGTGGAGCCGCCGGTGATCGTCTGTGGCCCGGAAGGCACGTCGTTCCACACCAGCGCGATCCGCATCAAGCTCAACGTGGACGTGGTGCAGGGTTTCGACACGCAGGCCATCATCGATGCGCTCAACGCGGCCGGCCTCGGGTTGACCAACATCAGCCTGACCGCGGACGTGCTCAGGCTCCAGCTGTACGCCGACGTGGCGCGCGCCGAAGGCACGATCACCGCGATCGACTACGTCGCCGGCGCGGTGACGTTCCAGGCGCGCCCCGGCCTGGTCAATTTCTATGTCGGCACGGTCGACGACAGCCTGTTCTTCAACCGTTCGCACGTGGTGACCAATGCCGACGTGACGCCGGTGGTCATCAACAACCTGCAACTCGGCTTCCGCGTCAATCTGGCCGGCGTCGGACTGCTCGACGTGCAGGTGCCGCTCACCGTGACCGGCCGCGCGGCCGCAACCGGATCGCCCGACCTGCAGAGCTTCACCGTCAACGCACCCTTCCCGCAGACCCGCACCGCCAGCAGCGGCACGGTCAGCGCGGGCACGCTGATCGTCGATCTGCTCAACAATCTGGACATCGAAGTCAGCCGGGGCACGCCGGTGGTCACGCTGATACCGCCGCCGCCGCTGCCTCCGGTGGTGATCGCATTGCCTCCGGCGCTGGCACCGATCCTGGACGTCATCGTCGACACGGTCGAAGCGACCCTGCAGAACGCGGTGGTGCCGGTGCTGCAACCGGTCCTGACCACCCTGCTCGGCGGCGTGGTCGACAACCTGCTGGCGTTGCTCGGCATCAGCGTCGGCAATGCGGTGTTCACCGTCGAAGGCGTCACCCGCTCGTGCGTCGCCACGCTCGCGCTGGCGAAGATCCTGGCGCCCACCACCGACCCCGGCCGCTTCAACCTCAGCATCACCCAGGGCGCCACCACCGTGGCGTCGGTCAGCGATGTCGGCCACAACGGCACCACCGCGCCGGCATTGACCACGCCGGGGCTGAGCTACGACCTCGCGGAAACCGCGGGCACCGGCACGGTGCTGACCAGCTACACCACCACCTGGGCGTGCACCGATCAGGACGGTAACGCGATCAGTTCCGGCAGCGGCACCAGTTTCAACCTGACCGCGCCCGCCGCCGGGCCGGATCCGATCAGCATCACCTGCCGGATCACCAACAGCCGCAGCCTCCAGTCCGATGTCTCGGTCAGCAAGACCGACAACACCGCGACCTACACCCCGGGTGGCAGCGCCAGCTACGTGATCACCGTATCCAATGCCGGTCCCGACGCCGTCAGCGGCGTGGTGGTCAACGACACCCTGCCCGGCGGCGCCCGACTATCCGCGCCCTGGACCTGCGTGGCGACCGGCGCGGGCAGCAGTTGTCCCGCCAGCGGCGGCGCGGCGGGGGACGCGGCGATCAGCCTGAGCGTCAGCCTGGACGCGACGGGCACCGCGACGATCACCGTCCCGGTCTCCTTCAGCGCCGATCCCGCGGCGTACTGACCGCGCGCCACCGATGCCTCCGGCATCGCACCGAATCCACCTGCACGACCCGCTTGCCCGCGCACCCGGCGCCGCAAGCCACCGCGAGGAACGCCGTATGGACACCCGAGCGCTATCGACCTCCCGAACCGCACTCCCGGCACGCGCCGGCCACAGGCGCGCCGCCGGTGCCGCGGCGGTCGTGCTGGGATGGCTGCTGGCCGCGGGCGGCGTCGCCGCGCAGACCTACCCGGCGACGCTGGGCAATACGGTCACGGTGACACTGCCGCCGACGGTGACCGATCCGGACGCCGGCAACAACAGCAACACCGATACCAACACCCTCGCCGCCGAAGCCGCGCTCTCGCTCGACAAGAGCCTGCTGACCGCGTCGCCGGTCGTCACCGGCGGCACGGTGACGTACCGGATCGTGCTCGCCAATGCCGGTCCTTCGGCGGCGCTGGGCGCCACCCTGGCCGACACGGTTCCCGCGGAACTGGCCAACGTCACCTGGACCTGCATGGCCAGCGCCGGATCCACCTGCGGCGCCGCCAGCGGCACCGGCAACGTGTCGCTCACCGTCGATGTGATGGCGGCAGGCACCGTCACCGTCGACGTCACCGGTACCGCGCCGGCGACCACGCCTTCGACGATCGGCGCCAACACCGCCACGGTCACGCTGCCGCCGGGCACCACCGATCCGGATCCCGCCGACAACACCGACACCACGCCGCCGGTACCGGTCGCCGCACGTCCCCTCGTGGCCGTCGACGACAGCGCCGGCCCGGTCAATGGCACCACCGGCCAGGCCAACGTGGTCAACGTGCTCGCCAACGACACCTTGGGCGGCGCGCCGGTCGTGCCCGCGCAGATCGTCTTCACGCCGACCAGCACGGCGCAGTTGATCGTGAACGCCGACGGATCGGTGGACGTGCCCGCGGGCACCGCCAGTGGCACCTACACCACCACCTACCAGATCTGCGAAGCGGCCAATCCGGCCAACTGCGACACCGCCACCGTCACCGTGACGGTCGACGCCGCCGCCACCATCGATGCGGTCGACGACGTGTTGCCGCCGCAGGCGGCCGGCAGCATCGCGCTGACCGCGAACGTGCTGGACAACGACACCCTCGACGGCGGTGCGGCGGCCGGCCTGGTCACGCTGGCCTCCACGCCCGCGCCGCCGCTGAGCATCGACGCGGCCGGCGTGGTCACGCTGGATGCCGCGGCGCCGCCCGGCACGTATTCGATCACCTACCAGATCTGCGAGACCGCGATACCCGGCAACTGCGACAGCGCCACCGCCAGCGTGCGCGTGCTCGCGGCCATCGATGCGGTCGACGATGCCGCCGGTCCGGTCAACGGCACGGCCGGCGCGGCCTCGGTGATCAACGTGCTGGCCAATGACAGCGCGGGTGGCGCTTCCCCGGCGACGCTGGCAACGGTGAGCCTGGCAGGCACCAGCACCGCGGCGATCGTCTTCAATGCGGACGGTACCGTCAGTGTGCCCGCCGGCACCGCCGCCGGCACCTACACCGCGCCCTACACCATCTGCTACCTGGAGGCGCCCACGCTCTGCGACAGCGCCAGCGTGCAGATCACCGTGCTCGCGCCCGGCGCGCTGCTCGCCAATGACGACGCCTACGGCGGCATCGACGGCGCCGCCGGCAACCCGGACGCCGGCAACGTGCTGGACAACGACACCCTCGACGGCACGCCGGTGGCGCCGGCCGATGTCGTGTTGACGCCGACCAATGACGGCCCGGTCACCATCGCCGGCGACGGCACGGTGAGCATCGCCCCGAACACGCCGGCCGGTGTCTACACGCCGAGTTACCGGATCTGCGAAGCCGCGCTGCCGGACAACTGCGACACCGCCACGGTGACCGTCACGGTGTCGACCATCGACGCGGTGACCGACACGCTCGGCCCGGCCCCGGCGGGCACCGACGCGGGCAACGTGCTGGCCAACGACCTCGTCGACGGCGCACCCGCCACGCCCGGCGCGGTCACCCTGACCCAGACCGGCGGCGGCCCGGCGCTGACCATCGCGCCGGACGGCACCGTCAGCATCGCGCCCGGCACGCCGGCCGGCCCCGTCAGTGGCGGATACCGGATCTGCCAGGTCGCGCAGCCGGGCATCTGCGACGAGGTGACGATCACCGTCACCGTCGCGGCGGGCACGCTGATCGCGGTCGACGACGTGCTCGGTCCCGTCAATGGCGGCAGCGGTGGCGCCGCCACCGGCAACGTGCTGGACAACGACACCCTCGACGGCGCGCCGGTGACCGCTTCGCAGGTGACGGTGGCGCCGAACAATGCCGCGCCGATCACCATCGCGGCCGACGGCACCGTCTCGGTGGCCGCGGGCACCGCAGCCGGCACGTATGCCGCGAGCTACGTCCTGTGCGAGGTCGTCAATCCGGGCAATTGCGATACCGCCACGGTGTCGGTCGCGGTGACCACGCTCGAAGCGGTCGACGACGCGCTGGGACCGATCAACGGCGGCAGCGGCGGCAGCGCGGGCAACGTGTTGACCAACGATCGCCTCGACGGCGCACCGTTCGCCTCCACCGCGGTCACGCTGACCCCGGCCAACACGCCGCAGTTGACGATCGGCGCGGACGGCAGCGTGACCGTCGCCGCCGGCACCGCCGCCGGCACCTACACCGCCAGCTACCAGATCTGCCAGGTCGCACAACCGTCGATCTGCGACACCGGCAGCGTCAGCGTCGAAGTGATCGCCGACGCGGCACTGGACGCGGTGGACGACGGCTTCGGCCCGATCGACGGCGCCGCCGGCAGCAGCAACGCCGGCAACGTACTGGCGAACGATACTTTCAACGGCGCGCCGGTCTCGCTGGCCGACGTGGTGTTCACGCCGAATGCCAGCGCTCCCCTGGACATCGACCCCAACGGCGTGGTTTCGGTGCCGGCCGGCACGCCCGCCGGCATCTACACCGCCGATTACCGGATCTGCGAAGCCGGCAATCCGGCCAACTGCGACGACGCGCAGGTGACGGTCACCGTGCAGGTGGCGGCGGTGATCGACGCGATCGACGACGGCCCCTACGTGGTGAACGGTTCCACCGGCAACGCCAGCGTCGCCAACGTGCTCGGCAACGACACCTTCAACGGGGGCGTCGTCGCGCCCGGCAGCGTCACCCTGACCAGCACGGCGACGACGCCGCTCGCGATCGACGCCAGCGGCACGCTGTCGGTGGCCGCCGGCAGTCCGCCGGGGCCGCTCAGCGCCACCTACACGATCTGCGAAGCGGGCAATCCGGCCAATTGCGATACCGCCACGATCACCGTGCAGGTGGTGGTGGTGGACGCGCAGGACGACAACCTCGACCTGGCCAACGGCACCGCGGGCGGAACCGCCGGCAACGTGCTGGGCAACGATCTCGTCGACGGTGCAACCGCGTCCGGCGCGAACGCGACCGTGACCGCGACCGCCACCCCGCAGCTCAGCCTGGGCGCCAACGGCGACGTGATCGTCGCGCCGGGCACGGCGCCCGGCAGCTATCCCCTCACCTACACGCTGTGCGCGCTCGGCGCCCCGGCGATCTGCGACACCGCCACGGTGACGGTGGTGGTCGCCGCCGGTCCGCTGCCGATCAGCGCGGGCAACGACAGCGGAGCGGCCGCCGGTCGCAGCGGCGGCACCGCGATCGCCAACGTGCTGGCGAACGATCAACTCGGCGGCGCCACGCCGGCATCGGCCGACATCGTGCTGACGCAGACGGTCGCGCCCTCGCATCCGGGCATCGTGCTGGATACCGCCAGCGGCGCGGTGACGGTGGCGGCGGCGACGCCCGCCGGCAACTACACGCTGCAATACCGGATCTGCCAGGCCGCCGCGCCGTCGAACTGTGCCGACGCCAGCGTCGTGGTCACCGTCAATCCCGCGGCGATGAACGCGGTCGACGACACCGCCGGGCCGATCAACGGCCTGGCCGGCGCGAACGGCGTGGTCGATCTGCTCGCCAACGACACCCTCGATGGCGCGCCGGCCGCGCAACCGGATGTCGTCTTCACCGTGCTGTCCGCCGACCCGCCGCTGACCGTGCGCACCGACGGCCAGGTGGACGTGGCGCCGGACACGCCGGCCGGCAGCTACACCGTGACCTATCGCCTGTGCGAGCAACTCAATCCGGCCAACTGCGACCAGGCCACCGTGACCGTGCAGGTGCAGGCTTCGCCCATCGACGCGATCGACGACAACGCACCGGCGGCAATCGGCTCCGTGGCAGGCGGCCAGGCGATCGCCAACGTCGCCGTCAACGACCTGCTGAACGGTGTCGCGGCGGATCCGGCCCGGATCCTGCTGAGCCAGATCGCCAGCAGCCATGCCAACGTGCAGCTGCACGTGGCCAGCGGCGCGGTGACGGTGTCGCCGCGCACGCCGGCAGGCACGCATTCGGTGACCTACCGCCTGTGCGAACGGCTCAATCCGACCAACTGCGACACCGCCGTCGCCAGCCTCGCGGTCGCATTGCCCGCCATCGACGCGCAGGACGACACCCTGCCGCCGATTCCCGGCGGGGTGGCCGCGATCGGCGTGCTCGACGTGCTGGCCAACGACCGCTATGACGGCGGCGCCGCCACCGCGACCGCGGTCGTGCTCGCGCCGGTCGTGCAGGGTCCGTTGACCCTCCACGCCGATGGTCGCCTGGACGTGGCCGCCGGCACGCCGGGCGGCACCTACACACTGACCTACACGTTGTGCGACGCGATCAATCCGGCCAACTGCGACAGCGCCACGGTGACCATCGTGGTCAGCGCCACCGCGATCACCGCCGCGGACGACCCCGGCCAGACCCCGCAGGGCAGCCCGCTGGCGATCGCCGTGCTGGCGAACGACACCTACGCGGGCACGCCGGCCGACGCCACCCGCGTGCTGGTGCGGAACCTCACCACGCCCGCGCACGGCACGGCGGCGGTGAACGCCGACGGCAGCGTGACCTACACGCCCACCGGCTACTTCAGCGGCACCGACAGCTTCCAGTACGACGCCTGCGAACGGGCCGTACCCGCCAACTGCGCCACCGCCACGGTCACCGTGACCGTCCTGGCGAACACGGTCACCGCGGTGGACGATCAGGCCCGCGCGCGCCAGGCGCCCGTGGTGATCCCGGTGCTCGCGAACGATACGGTCGGGCATGCACCGCTGGATCCGGCATCGTTGACGGTGCTCGTCGCGCCCGCGCACGGCCAGGTGACCTGCGCGCAGGGCGCCTGCACGTACACCGCGACGGCGCGCTATGTCGGCATGGATCGGTTCGAGTACCGGGTGTGCGACGTTTCCGTGCCCACCCCGGTCTGCGCGCAGGCCGCGGTCGAAATCGAGGTGGAAGCCGAGCCGGTGGTCCTGCGCGTGATCAAGACCGCGGCGCAGCGTTCCGCCCGCATCGGCGATCTGGTCCGCTATACCGTGCGGATCGACAACGTCGGCGAAGTCGACGCGGAACAGGTCAGCCTGTACGACCGCCTGCCCGAAGGCTTCGTGCTGGTGCCCGAGTCGCTGCAGGTCATCGACGGCGACGGCGCCGGCGCGTTGTCCAACGCACGCCCGATCCGGATCGGCGCGCTCGACATCGCCGCCGGCCGCAGCGCCACCGTGATCTACGTGCTGCGGGTGGGCGCGGGCGTCGGCCCGGGCGTGCACACCAACCGCGCGATCATCCGCGACGGTGAAGGCGCCGCGCTGAGCAACGAAGCCACCGCCGACGTGGAAGTCACCGGCGATCCATTGCTGGACGACAGCCTGATCATCGGCAGCGTGTTCCATGACGCCAACGGCAACGGCCGCCAGGATCCGGGCGAGCGCGGCCTGCCGGGCGTGCGCCTGGGCACGGTCGAAGGCCTGCTGATCGAAACCGACCGGTATGGCCGCTTCCACCTGGCCGGCATCGACGGCGGGCGCTGGGCGCGCGGCCGCAACTTCCTGATCAAGGTGGACGCCGCGACCCTGCCGCCGGGCAGCCGCTTCACCACCGAGAATCCGCGCGTCCTGCGCATCACCCCGGGCATCCCGGTGCGCTTCGACTTCGGCGTGCAGGTGCCGGGCATGCCGCTGGGCGGCGGCACCGGCGAGGTGGACATCGATCTCGGCCAGGTGTTCTTCGCCGACGGCAGCGCGGACGTGCCGGCCGCGCACGCAGCGCTGTTCGAGCGGATCGCCGGACGCCTGCGCGACAGCGGGGGCGGCCGCGTGATCGTCACCGCGCAGGCGGACGATCTGGTGCTGGCCTTCCAGCGCGCCACCGCCGTCCGCGCGGCGCTGGACGCGCGGCTGGATGCGGAGTCGCGCCGGGCGACCGCCATCGAACTGCGCACCCGGGTCGACGGCCAGGCCGCGCTGGTCACGCTGGATCAGGACATCGGCCTGGGCCACCCGTTGTTCGACACCGGCAGCGCGGCCATCCGTCCGCAGTACCGGCCGCTGCTGGACGCCATCGCCGACCGGATCGAACGCGGGCCGGAAGCAATCGTGAGCATCGCCGGCCATGCCGATGCCCGCGGCACGGAAGCGCACGACCTGCGCCTGGGCCGACATCGCGCCGATGCGGTCGCGGCGGCGCTGTCCGCGCGGCTCTCGCCCACGGCACGCACGCGCCTGCGGGTGGAAACCGGGCCACCCACACCCACCGCGGCACGCGGGGAAGGACGCTGAGGGGGACATGATCATGGATATCAGCAAGCACATCCCGGGCTGCGTCGTCCTGGCCGCGTATGGCCTGTCGCTCGCCGGCACCGCATTCGCGCAGGCCACGCCGGCGGACGCCACCGCCGCCGACGCGGCCACGCCGCCGTTGCATTGCGACGCGCAGGGTTGCCGCAACGGGCAAGGCGCCCTGTTCCGGATCAGCGCGCACGGCGAGAATCGGCCCGTCGCGGCCGGCGTCGGTGCCGACGCGTCGGGACGGAACCGGCGGGTGGAAACCGTGACCGCGCAGGCCCACGAGGGCACCGGCCAGGTGCTGGCCCGGGGACAGGCGAGCATCAGCGGCCACTTCACCGTGGATCTGCCGCAGGGCGGCACCCTGTGGGCCACGGAGGATCCGGCACTGGGCCAGCCCATCCTCAACGTCCAGGCCGGTTCGATGGTGCCGTTCGAGGATGGCCGCATCACCCAACCGGTGCGCTTCCATGCCTACAGCAACTACGCCGCGTTCTACGACCGCCTGCAGGTCTCGATCTATCGTGGCGACGACGCCGACCGGGTCACCCCGCTGGCGACCGTCGATCTGCCGGTCGGCGCGGTGACCGACACGCGCTGGGACGGCACCCTGCCCGCCGGCCTGCGCCTGCAGCCGGGCGACGTCCTGCAGTACGTCGCGCGCGCGCGCGCGCCGGACGGCAGCTTCGATGAAACCCACCCGCGCCGCATCCAGTTGGTGACGCCCGCCGACTACGCCCGCGGCGCGCAGGCGCTGCGCGACGAGGTCGAGCGCAGCCATGCCGGCGACTTGGATGCCGCCGCCGCCGAGGCCGTGAGCATCATCGAGTCGATCTACGGCAAGAGCGACCTGCGCCTGCGCAACATCCCCGTCCACGGTTCGCGCGTGCGCATCCTCGGCCGCGACATTCCCGAGGGCATGCAGATCGTGATCGACGGCCAGTCGTTCCCCATCGATCAGGAGCGCAAGTTCGTCGCCGAATTCCTGCAACCGGTCGGCCCGCACCGCTACCAGGTGCAGGTGAAGTCTGCGCAGGGGGTGGTCGCCGACACGCCGCTGGACGTGGACGTCAGCGGCCGCTACGCCTTCGTCGCCGCGCTGGCCGATCTGACCCTGTCGCGCAACGACGCCAGCGGCGGGCTGGACGCGCTGGCCGGCGACATCCGCCAGGACGACGGCTTCCTGCGCGAAGGCCGGCTCGCCTTCTACGCCAAGGGCAAGTGGAAGGGCCGCTACCTGCTCACCGCGCAGGCCGATACCTGGGAGAACGAACTGGATCGGCTGTTCGACGGGTTCCTGGATGCGCGCCCCACGGACATCTTCCGGCGCCTGGATCCGGATCTGTATTACCCGGTGTACGGCGACGACTCGCGCACCTGGCGCGACGTCGACAGCCAGGGCAAGTTGTACCTGCGCCTGGACTGGGACCAGAACCAGGCGTTGTGGGGCAACTACACCACCGGGTTCACCGGCACCGAATACGCCCAGTACAACCGTGCGCTGTACGGCGCGGCGCTGCACTGGCGCTCGAACGCGGCCACCGCGCTGGGCGATCCGCGCAGCCTGCTGAAGGTGTTCGGCGCCGAGGCGCGCACCGCGCTGGGCCACACCGAATTCCTCGGCACCGGCGGCAGCCTGTACTACCTGCGCCACACCGACGTGCTGCCGGGATCCGAGCAGGTGGTGATGGAAGTGCGCGACCCCACCACCGGCCGGGTGGAGGCGAGGGTGAACCTGCAACCGGGCGTGGATTACGAGATGGATGACCTGCAGGGCCGCCTGTTCCTGACCCGCGCGCTGTCCCAGATCACCCGCGAGAACGTGCGCACCCTGACCCGCGACACGCCGCTGGACGGTTACCGCCAGGTGCTGCTGGTGGATTACGAGTACGTGCCCTCCGGCTTCGACACCGACGACGTCACGATGGGCGTGCGCGGCCGCCAGTGGCTGGGGGATCACGTCGCCGTGGGCGCGACCTATGTCGACGAGAACCGCAGCGGCGACGACTACTCGCTCAAGGGCGCGGATGTGACGCTGCAGGCCGGCCGCGGCACCTACCTGCGGATGGAAGCCACCCGCAGCGAATCCACGGTCGCGCCGATCTTCTATTCCGACAACGGCGGCCTGAGCTTCATCCAGCGCAATCCGGTCACCGGCGCGCGTGCCGGCGACGCGCGCATGGTCGAGGCGCGCGCCAACCTGCAGGAGCTCGGCTGGACCCGCCGCGAATGGTCGTTCGGTGCGTGGTGGCGCGACGTCGACGCCGGCTTCTCGATCGGCCGCCAGGACAACGGCATGGCGATCGAGGAATACGGCGCCGAATTCCTCGGCCACCTCAACGACGACTTCAGCCTGTACGGCCGCTACAGCCACGCCTCGCGGGGCGCGCAGGAACTGGAGCAGACCCAGCTGACCTTCGACTGGCAATTGACCGCGGACGGTCGCCTCGGCGGCGAACTGCGCCAACTGGAGGAACGCGACGACAACCGCGACGCCGATGCGACCCTGCTGGCGCTCAGCTACCGCCAGCGTTTCGGCGACACCTGGGAGCTCTACGGCGTCGGCCAATACACGCTGGACGACGACGACGGCCGCTACGCCCGCAACAACCTGCTCACCCTCGGGGGCAAGTACCTGTTCGGCGATCGTTCCAGCGTCGGCGCGGAAGTCAGCAGCGGCAGCCGCGGCCACGGCGGCAAGCTGGACGCCGAATACCGGTTGGGCCCGGATCACACGCTGTACGGCGCCTACCACTACAGCACCGACCGCACCGAGCGCGAAGGCCTGTTCGACAGCGCGCTGCAATCGGGCTGGACGCTGGGCCAGCGCTGGCGCCTGAACAACCAGGTCAACGTCTACAACGAGAGCCAATACCTGCGCGACAACCGCCGCGACGGCGACGGCATCGTGCATACCTTCGGCCTGGATTTCCGCCCGGCGCCGGGCTGGAACCTCGGCTTCACCGTGATGGACGGCGAACTCGACGCACGCGACGGCCGGGTCGACCGCCGCGCCTACAGCGTCAGCGGCGGCCGCACCGATGCGCGCACCGACTGGTCCAGCAAGCTGGAATACCGCCGCGACCGGGGCGCGGAACAACGCACCCAATGGGTGACCACCAACCGGCTGTTCCTACGGGTCAACGAGGACTGGCGGCTGGCCCTGCGCGCCAATTACGCCGACACGAAGGACGATCTCAATCCCGCCGCCGGCGCCCGCCTCGCGGAAGCGAACCTCGGCTTCGCCTGGCGCCCGCACGACAACACCCGCTGGGCGGCGTTCGGCAAATACACCTATCTGTACGACCGAGCTTCGCCCGGACAGGAAGACGCCGATCAGAACGATCAGCGCTCGCACGTACTGTCGTTCGAGGGCATCGCGCAGCTGGACGATCGCTGGCAGCTGGCGGGCAAACTGGCGGCCCGCTGGGGCGAATACCGCATGGGCCGCGGCGCCGGGGCCTGGCTGGACAGCCGCACCGACTTCACCGCGGTGCAGGTGCGCTACCACCTGATCGGACGCTGGGACGGCCTGGCCGAATACCGCTGGCTGAAGGTCCGCGACGGCGGCGACCGGCGTGGCTGGCTGGTTGGCCTGGACCGCCAGATCCGCGAGAACTTCAAGGTCGGCGTGGGCTACAACTTCACCGACTTCAGCGGCGATCTCACTCAGCTCGACTACCGCCACAAGGGCTGGTTCCTCAACGTCACCGGTTACTACTGACGTGCGGCCGGCGGCCGGTGATCCCCTCTCCAGCCTGCCGCCGCCGCGCGTCGGTTTCGGAGTGCGCGGATGGTTCGGCCCTCTGTTCGTCGAGAGTGGAGGGATGGTCTTTTAGCGCGGTTCACATGCTGCGGGGAGCGCCCCCATCCCGGCCTTCCCCCGCAGGCGGGGGAAGGGGGGAAGACGGATGCCTGATCTGTCTTTGGCTGGTGGCAAGAATCAACGCTGCACGAACCAGGCTCCTATCTCCACCGCACGCAGGGAACCAACGAGCCTCGGATCCACCCCCTCCTCCGCTTGCGGGGGAGGGACGGGGTGGGAGGCAAGCAGGGAAAGGGACGGAACGCCAACGTCAGCGCCAAACGAGCGACGCCAAATCCAGCAACCCTCAACGCTCCCGACGCCCGATCACTTACGGGCCGGCACCACCGGCCTGGCGCGGGCGACGCAGGAACGCGATGAACTCAGCGGCCGGCAGCGGCCGCGAGAAATACCAGCCCTGCGCGTAGGCCACGCCGCGCGATCTGAGGTAATCCAGTTGCGCCTGCGTCTCCACGCCTTCGGCGACGATGTCCAGTTCCAGTCCCTGCGCCATTTCCACGATGTGCGCGGTGACCAGGCTGGTCGCGGCGTCGAGGCCGATGGTGTCGATGAAGGACTTGTCGATCTTCAGCGCATCCAGCGGCAGATCCTGCAGGTGGCGCAGGCTGGAATAGCCGGTGCCGAAATCGTCGATGGCCACCGAATGACCTGCGGCGCGCGCCTGCGCCAGCGTCACCCGCGCCGGCTCGATGTCGATGAAGCCGCGCTCGGTGGCTTCCAGCCAGATCTGATCCGCGCGGATCCGCGTGCGCGGCAGCACCTCGCCCAGCACGCGCAGGAACCGGCCGCTGCGGATGTCGTCCGCGCCCAGGTTGAGGGCGATATGCAGCGAGCGGTCGGCGGCCAGCTCGGTTTCCAGATCCGCGACGATGCCGTCCAGCACCTGATCGGTGATCGGCGCCAGCCATCCGCTTTCCTCCGCCAGCGGGATGAACGCGTCCGGCGGCACCAGCGTGCCTTCGCGGCGCCAGCGCACCAGTGCCTCCGCGCCGACGCACCGGCCGCTGCGCAGATCCATGATCGGCTGGTAGTGGACGAGGAATTCGCGCCGCCGCACCGCGCGTTCCAGCTCGGCCAGCGGCGACAGGCGTTGGCGGATGAGCCAGGTCGAAAGCGCGGCCAGCGCCGCCAGCACGATCAGCGCAAGCGGCAGCAGCTTCAATTGTTCTTCCCGCAGGTATCCGGTGATCCCGGCCAGCGGGCGCACCGCCACCGCCTCCCAGCCGTCACGCCGGGACACGCCGTACAGTTGCCCCGCCGTCGTCCCGCCGGGAACCTCCGCCGCCACCCGCGCCAGCAGCGCCGCCGTCGCCGGCGAACTGGCGGTGAGCGAATGGCCGTCCGGCGTGCGGATCGCGATGCGCACGTCGTCCTCGGCGGGCACGTCGAGGAACCGGTCGGGATTGATCAGCACGCTGTAGTCGCCCCGGTGCAGCACCAGCATCGGCGGCGCGTCGCGCACGCGCGGCTGCACGTGCGTGCTCACGCCGACGCCGTTGCCGAGGGTGAAGTCGGCACGGGAGCGCGGGATGTACTCGTCCAGGTTGCCCCACGAACTGCACGCCAGGCGTCCGTCGCGGAAGTAGGCCACGTCCTCGGCCGAGCGGGCGCCGAGGGTGACGCGCCGCAGTTCCTCGATGTGCCGGGGCGAGCACGGTGCCTGCGTGGAACGCGCCAGTTCCTCGAATGCCCGGTCCACTTCCGCGAACGCGCGCAGGTTGTCGTCGAGGGCGCTTTCGGCATACAGCCGCAGGCGCGCCTGTTCCTGGCGAAGGCCGGACTGCCAGCCCAGATAGCCCATGCCCGCCAGCGCGGCCAGGCTTGCGGCAACGGCCAGCCCGACACCGAGCAGCAATACACGTTCCCTGTACATGCGGCGTTCCGGTTCTGCGGGAGCACAGATTAGGCCGCGCATTCCGCGCTGCCAACCGCGCTCCCCGCCCCCGGGCGCCGACGTCAGCGCCCGGCCGGCAGCGAACAGGCCACCCGGGACACGTCCATGCCGTTTGCTTCGCCGCGCCGGGCGGAAAACGGCAGGCGACCCGGCTGCGACCCGCCCGGCATCCACGCGTGACTGTCGTGGCGCGGCTGGTTCACGCCGTCGGGCGGGCGCGGTCCGGTCAGCGGCAGGCAAAGCGGCGCGGATGCCGCGCGCGACGGGCCGCGCATCGCCCGCGTGCCCGCCTGGACCGGCGCCGGATCAGGGCAGGGTCGCCTGACGCGTGTCGGGCGCGTTCCGCGACGGCCGCTGCACGCGCAGCGCCTGCAGCCGGCACACGTCCACGTTCTCGTAGACCATGCGCTGGCCGGTGCGGAAGGTGAAGCGCACGTCGTAGCGGCAGCCGCTTCCGCGCAGTTCGACCGTGGAGGAATCGCCGCCGCCGCGGACGGCTTCGCCCAGGACCACTTCCTGGAACGCGCCGCTGCCGGGTTCGGCCACTTCCAGGCGGTCAATGCTGTCGTGCGCGCGGTTGACCAGGACCAGGTAGCGCAGGCCGGCGGCCGGCGCGGGCTCCGACGCGGCGGCACCGGCGGCGGAAAGGATCATCGATGCCGCGACAAGCGCGGCCATCGGGAAGGAATGACGCTGACGCATGGTGGAATCTCCGGGCAGGCGGTCGCCGTCATGGCGGCCGTTGCGCGCATCAGGCGGCGTTCCGCGCACTCCCGGCAACGGATCCGGGACGAATCGTCGTGGTCGCGCTCCCAATCGTAGCCAGGCGCCCCTCGCTTTTTGTTTGCGCCGAAGTGCGCTTAGGATGCCCTGCCCCTTGCCACCGACCCGCTGCGACGGCCGCATGAAGATCCGCCTCGGAAACATCGAAATCGGCCTGGCCCGCTACTTGGCCCTGTGGTTGCCGATCACGCTGGTATTCACCGTGCAGGGCGTGGTGAACGACCTGGCCTCTGGCACGCTGTGGGCGCTCACCGACTATCTGCGCTGGTCGATCATCGTCTGGTACACCTGGGCCGCGCTGGCGCCGTGGGTGTTCCGGCTGGCCGAACGCCATCCCGTGCAGCCGCCGTACCGCGCGCGCGCGCTGATCTTCCATCTGTTCGCCGCCAGCGGTGTGACCCTGCTGTCGATGGTGGCGGGCGCCTTCATCTCGACCTTCTTCGAACCCAGCTCGTTCGGCGAACAGCTCGGCCAGTTCTTCACCAAGTACATCACCATCGGCGTGGTGACCTACTGCGCGCTGGTGGCCATCCAGCACTCGCTGCGCTTCCAGGCCGAGAAGGCCCGCCGCGAACTGGAGGCCAGCCAGCTTGCCACCGAACTGGCGCAGTCGCGCCTGCAGGTACTGAAGACCCAGCTGCAGCCGCATTTCCTGTTCAACACCCTGCACGTCATCGTCACCCTGCTGGACGAGGACAAGGTCAGCGCCGAGGACATGCTGTTGCGGCTGAGCGATCTGCTGCGCGCGTTCCTGGAGGATTACGACGGGCAGGAGATCACCCTGCGGCGCGAACTGGCGCTGCTGGATCTGTACCTGGGCATCCAGCGCAGGCGCTACGGCGATCGCCTGACGACCCGGATCTACATCGCCCCGGACACGCTCGACGGCGCCGTTCCCAGCCTGCTGCTGCAACCGATCGTCGAAAACGCCATCCGCCACGGCATCGGCCTGCGGGTGGGCGAGGACCGCATCGAGATCGAAGCGCGCCGCGAAGGCGGCGATCTGCTGCTGGAAGTACGCAACCACAACAGTACGCTGGAAAGCGCGGGTCGCCCCGGCGGCCACGGCATCGGCCTGTCGAATACCCGCCTGCGCCTGCGCGAGCTGTATGGCGAGGAGGCCGGTCTGAGCCTGGACATGATCTGGCCGCAGGGCGTGTCCTGCCGCATCCGCCTGCCGTTCCGCCCGCTCGTCGAAGCGGAAGGACCACCCGAGCACGTTCCCGCATGAGCATCGGCGTGCTGGTGGTGGATGACGAGCCGATCGCCCGCCATGCGATCGTGCGCCAGTTGCGCGCGGATCCGGACATCGATCTGCTGGGCGAATGCGGCGATGGCGCCTCGGCCGTGGCCACCATCCGCGCCCAGTCGCCGGATCTCGTGTTCCTCGACATCCAGATGCCGGCGATGACCGGCATCGAGGTGATCGACGCGATCGGCCCGGCGCGGATGCCGGCGGTGGTGTTCGTCACCGCCTTCGAGCAGTACGCGGTGAAGGCGTTCGAGACCAACGCGGTGGATTACCTGGTCAAGCCGTTCAGCCGCGAACGCTTCGCCGCGACACTCGCGCGCGCCAAGGCTCGGTTGTCGGCCGGCCGCGCGGCGCAGGGCGGCGAATCGCAGCGGATCCTGCAGGCGCTGGAGGACCTGCGCCAGCGCGATGCGTGGCTGCAACGGATTCCGGTGCGGGTCGACGAACACGTGGTGCTGGTGCCGGTGGACGACATCGTCTGGATCAAGGCCAACCGCAACACGGTGGAACTGCACCTGGCCGATCGCGTGCACGAGCTGCGCGAGACCATGACCACGCTGGCCGAGCGCCTGGATCCCCGCCATTTCGCCCGCATCCACCGCTCGGCGATCATCAACGTCCGCCGGGTCAAGGCGATCCATCCGTGGTTCAACGGCCATCACGTGGTCACCCTGGATACCGGCCAGGAACTGCGCATGAGCCGCTACCAGCACGAAGCCTTCCTGCGGCTGGTGACCACGCGGCCGGTGGAGCGATAACGCGGATCGCCCCGATGCGCGATCCGCGCGCTTCGCGAGCGAACGCGCGCGTATCAGGGCAGCGCCTGCCGGGTGCGTGTCCGCGCAGTCCGTGCCGGAAGCGGTGTCTCCCCCGCAACGCCGGCGATGACGAACACCGACACCGCTTCGGCCAGGCCCTGTGCCTGCTGCTCCATGCTGCGCGCGGCGGCGGACGCCTCCTCGACCAGCGCGGCGTTCTGCTGGGTGGTCTCGTCCATCTGGGTGATGGTCTGGTTGACCTGTTCGATGCCGGCGGATTGTTCC
>Ga0182741_1001345_pt1 | contig 32571 bp, 21 predicted proteins | sample eDN5th37CBELigOP_FD_128874 | JGI IMG/M metagenome (GOLD analysis project Ga0182741, IMG submission 128874) | Enriched Organic Plus compost microbial communities from Emeryville, California, USA - eDNA 5th pass 37_C BE-Lig OP (version 2) (version 2) ... | reverse complement strand
GTCGGGCTCCACGGTGCGGAGGGCGCGGGCGAACTCGCGCCTGGTGAACCTGAGCTGCTTGACCAGCGGATGCGTCATGCGACAGGCCTCCTCCTCGTCGGCCCGCCCGCCGGCGCCGGCGATCGCCAGCACGTTAGACCGCCGGGGCCTCCCGCGTCACCACCGCCCTCAGCCGAAGAAGCGCTCGAGCGTCGCGAGCGGGACGACCTCCGTGCCGGCCACGACGCGGTCCCTGAGGTCGTCGGCGACCGCGCGCAGGCCGGGCTCGTCGCCGCGCGTCCTGAGGAACTTGAGGTGCACCGCGGCTACGAGCTCGACCTGCCTCAGCCGCAGCGCGAGGTCGATCGCCTCCGCGCCGCCTGCCGGCAGGGGCGCCGCGCTCACGAACCCTCGCAGGAAGGGGCCCAGGAAGCGCTCCGCCGCCTCGGCCCCGGTGATGCCCTCATGGGCGCGCATGAGGTGGCGCACGCCGTAGTAGAGCGGCATGGCGAGGTCGAAGGCGAACGAGCCGTAGCCGCGATCGTCGAAGTCGATGGCCGTGAGGGTGCCTTCGAAGACGAGCAGGTTCCCGCTGTGCAGGTCGGCGTGCACGAGCCCGCCGTCGAGCCCGGGTGAGTCAGGGCGAAGCAGCGGCGCGCCGCGCGCGACGACCTCGCTGGCCGCGGCCACGAACGCGGGGTCCTCGGCCTCGAGCTCATCCGCCCTGAACGCGTAGCTGTGATCCGCGAGCGCGTGCCGGCGCGGCCCGGGCGGCTCGTAGCCCCGCGCCTGCGCCTGCATCAGGCCCAGCAGCCGGCCCCAGCGCTCGAGCAGGTCGTCGGTCCAGCGCGAGGCGGGGACGAGGTCCCCCGGCGCCCTCGCGAACGCCACGACCACGTGCCCGCTGTCCGGCAGGACCTCCACGTAGCGGCCGGTAGCGGCGGGCACGGGCTCGGAGACGCTGACGCCCGCCTCCGAGAGCGCCAGGAGCCAGTCGACCTCGGCCTGCACCAGCTCCGGTGTCCGGTGGGAGGGGTCGATGACCTTGAGGACGCGCGGCGCGGCGCCGGCCTCGAAGGCGTACACCTCGCTCTCGTACGCGCCCAGGGAGCGTAGGCCGTCGGCGGTCACGCCGTAGAGGCGCGCCGCGTCGTCGAGGTGGCGGGGCGGCCTGCCGGGCGCCTCGGGCGCGGGGCTCTCGTGCGAGCCGCCCGCGGCGGCGTCCTGCGAGGGGGACGCACCGACTGGGGCGGCGTCTTCGGTGCTCACCCGCCTTGTTTACCAGGGCTGGGCCGCGCTCATCGTGCGACGGCGGGGCCGAGCGGACCGGTGCCCGCGAGCGGCGGTCCCGGGCGCGCATCGCATGCGCTTCCCACCGCTTACCGGCGGTGGCCGCCCTACGCCGGGCTGTGAGGTCGCCCGCAGACGTCGTCTCATCGCACCCTCCTAGACTGCGGCCATGCATACGGGCTCGACTCCACGCGCGCGGGCATGGCGGTCGCTGCGCGCTCTCGCCGGCGCCGCCGCCCTCGCCGCCGTCCTCTCCGCCTGCTACCCGACGATCACCATCCAGGCCGACCTGCCCGTGGTCACGGTCCGACCCGCGAGCAGCGGCGTGCTGCTGTACGTGCGCGTGCCGGCCGACAGGCCGCGCGGGGGCATCGAGGTCGTGCGGACCGACGGCCGGAGGTTCCACGTCCCTCCGGGCCACTACCCGCCTCCGGGCCAGTGCCGCGTGTGGAACCCCGACCTCCCGCCGGGCCGCCAGTCGCCGCCGGGACCGTGCGGGGTGCTCGAGAGGCGCGTGCCGGCCGGCAGCTACCTGATCTACGGCTGAGCCGGGCGGGCGCTCGGGGCACCTCGACGGGCGGCCCGGACGCGAACCCGGCGCGGGACGCGAACGAGCCGGCGCCGGCGCGTAAGCCGCCCGTCAGGCCGCGCGTGTGATGATCCCGTGGCGCGCCCGCGACATCCCGGTTCGCCGGCGACGACCGCCCGCAGCGCCGCTGCCGCGCCGTCGCGCCGCCCGCCGGAGCCGGGCCCGCCCCGGAGGAGTATGTCAGCCGCCTTCCGCCTCGCCTTCGCCCTCGTCCTCTGCGCCTCGGGAACCGCGCTGGCCCAGGCGAGCCGGCTCGAGCCGGGCGACCTCCGGTTCCAGAGCGGGGAGCTCTACGACGTGCACGAGCTTCAGGGCCTCGCGGGGCAGACGCTCCAGGTCCGCCTCGTGTCGGACGAGTTCGACCCGTACCTGGTCGTGGTCGCGCCGGACGGGACGGTCCTGGTCCAGATCGACGACGCTCCCGGCCTCGGCCTGAACGCGGCCGCCGAGCTGACCCTGGCCGCGAGCGGCACCTACCTCATCGTGGTGACCTCGGCCTTCCCCGGCGAGTCGGGCGGGTACACGCTTACGGTGACCACCGCTGGGTCCGCGGTCGCGCCCGGTCCCGGGACGAAGGCGACGATCGGGGCGGGGCAGGCGGCTGCCGCGCCGACGGCCCCGGCGAGCCCCACCGCTCCCGGCGCTCCCAGCGGCGCGGCGACCGGCACCGCTCCCGCTCTGCCCACCCCCGCCGAGGTCCTGCCCGCCGGCCTGCGCGAGTCGCCCCCGGCGCTCGCCGGCTCGCCGGTGCCCGTGGCCCAGCCGCGCCCCGGCTACGTGACCGGCACGGTGTTCGACACGCGAGGCCGCCCCCTCGCGGGCGCGGGCGTGCTCGTCCAGGGCACGGCCTTCGCCTCGGGCGAGCAGGTGTCGTTCGAGACCGTCACCGGCGCCGACGGGACGTACGCGGTGCGCGTGCCCGACGGCCGCTACCGCGCGAGGGCCTGGGTCGACGTCCGCTACCAGGGCGTCCTCTACTCGCGCCTGCTGCACCCGCTGGCCGGCAGCCCGAGCGCCGAGGTCGACTCTTCCGTGGGCGGCACCCTCGACTTCCAGTGGGCGCTGACGGGCAGGATCGACCCCTACGGCACGGACTCGAACGCGTACCACGGCGCCACCATCGAGCTCGGCTACTGCGGGCTGCCCGCCGACGCCTACTGCTCGCGCGCCTACCAGGCGTTCCCAGACCGGCCCATCGCGCCCGGCGGCTCGACGGTCCTCGTCACCCTCACGCCGGTCGCGCCCCTCATCGACGGCAGCCCGGGCCGGCCGATCACCTTCGACTTCACCGTCGCGCCCCAGGACCCCGACTACCCGCGCGGCGGCGCGCCCAACGCACCCGCCGGATTCGAGGCGGGCGGCGGCGGGAGGGTCGTGCTCGGCCGCGACTGGGAGTACCGGCGCGAGCACCTCTACGACGTCCCCGTAGGCGTGTACGACGTCAGCGCCGTCGCGGTGTTCCCCGACGGGCGCACGCAGGGCATGCTGCTCGGCCTCTCGCCCGACGACGTCGAGCACGCGAGCGTGCGGGTGACATTCCGACCCTGGGAGGGGTTCAGCGGGCGCTCCTACAGGGCCGGCGGCCTCTACGAGACCGAGGTGTTCATCAGGGACTGAGCCGCGGCCCGCCGGCGGCGCCTTCCCGACGCGTCCTGGGCGGCCCGGCCCTCGCGGCGCCCGGGCGCCGCCGCTATAGTGCTCGCACCACACAAGGCGCGGCCCGCGGACCTCCGAGCGCGGGCGGCGCCGGAGGGGGCCTACATGCAGCAGGTCACCGGTTACGTCCTCGTCGTGGTCGGGCTCGTCCTCTGCGTCGCGCAGGCGTTCGCCATGGTGCGCGACCTCCTGGCGCCGCCGCCGGCCGCGCAGCGCGACGCGGCTCAGGTGAAGATCGTCGACCTCGTGAAGCTGCTGGTCGACAAGGTGCCGGTCGCGGCCGTGGGGGTGCTGTTCGTGTGGCTGGGGGCGGCGATCCTCGGCTGGCTCCAGTGAGCCGGACGGCCGCCGGGGCGGCGATCGTCGCACGCTGACCCGCCGGCGTGGACCCCGTCGGCCGTCAGGGGGACCTGGTCGCCGAGGACGCGGGCGGCTCGGGCTCGTTCGCGGTCGTGCTCGCCCCGTCTGAGGTCGTACGCCCAAGGTCGGTGGAGCACATGGGGCCCGGTGAGGTAGGCCTGAGCCGAGATGACGACGGTGCTGCCTGTCCTCGTCCTGGCGCTCCTCGACAGCGTGAACCCCTCGGCCCTGGTCGTGACCCTCACGCTCCTCTCGCGCGGGTCCCGCTTACGGGCCGTCCTCGTCTACGTCGCGGGCATCTTCGCCACGTACCTGACGCTGGGTGTGCTCCTCGTGCTCGGCCTTGGCTCGCTGATCGACGCGCTCGGCGGCGCGCTGGAGTCGCCCGCTGCCGGGGTCGTGGGCGCGGTCATAGGCGGCGGCCTGCTGCTCTACGCGGTGCTGGCGCCCAACCCGAAGGACGGCGGCGGGGCCGGCCGCGAGCGGGCCGTGGAGGGCGCCCGGGGGCTGGCGGGCCTGTTCCTCCTCGGCGCGGTCATCACCGTCCTCGAGCTGCCGACGGCCCTGCCCTACCTGGGCGCGACGGGGATCCTCGCCCAGTCGGGGCTGGGCTTCGCGGCCTGGTTCCCCGTCCTGCTCGCGTACAACGCGGTCTTCGTGCTGCCGCCGGTCGTCCTCGCCGTCGCCTTCCTGTACCTGAGCGAGCGGGCCAGCGCACGGCTCGTCGAGAGGCTCCGCCGAGGGGCACGAGAGACGACCCTCTGGATCTACGGCCTCGTGGGCTTCTACCTGCTCGCGAACGGCCTGTCGCTGGCGGGGGTTATCTGAGCGAGGCGCCGCCTATAGGCCCTGAGAACGACGAGCTCGCCGCCGGCTTGGGGGAGGCCTCAGGCGGCGAGCTCTGTTGGCGCCGGCTCACCCGTTGCCGCGCGGGTGGCCGGCCGAGGAAGGGGTCTCGTCGCGGCCCCGCTCCCCACCGTGGGAGCGGGGACTCAGGTCTCGCCCGCGTCGCCTAAGGTCGCGATCGCGCTACCGCGACGAGCCGGTTCCGCCCTCGCTGTCTGATACGCCCGCGGCGCCCGAACGGATGCGGGGCGGCAGACGCGGGCCGGCACCCGCCGACCGCTCGGTCCGTCGAGCGCCGCTTGGCTCACGGCAGGATCACGGGGTCGATGAGGATGCCGCCGTGATCCGCCGTGGTGGTGTCCATCTCCACGTAGCTCTCCACGGTCGCGGCGTCGGTCAGGTCGCCCCAGCGGTTGTGACTGGCGTCCACGACGATCCTCAGGCCCTTCAGCCTGGCCACCTGCGGCGGGCCCGTGAACTCCATGTCGAACCTCCCACCACAGCGCTCGACGCGAGCTGGCGTTGTCGTCGGCTGCAGGTCAACGGCCCTCGGGCGGCGGCCGCTAAGACGCGAACTGCGTCATAGCGGCCGCCGCCGCGCCTAGTCGGTGCGGATGGGGCCGACGGAGACGACCACCCGGCTCGTGCCGTACTGCTCGATCAGCAGCACGTCGAACACCTCGTCGACGTCGGTGATGTCGCCCCAGCGGTTCATCGTCATGTCGAGGACGACGGTCGCGTCGGCGGCGATGAAGTGCCCGCCCTGGCCCGGGCTGCTCATCGGGAAGTCGAAGACGTTGTCCTTGATCGCGCCGGTGGCCTCGGAGTCGCTCACCTCCAACAGGACCGCCGCCCCGAAGCCGGTGAAGGTGTTGCGGCGGACGTCCAGCTCGGTCTCGGCGCCGTACCTGATCCTGCCCGCGAACGCGACGCCGCGGTCCGTGGGCTCTCCCTCCACGGCGAACGTGTTCTCCGTCATGGTGAGCTTCGCGAGCGACCAGACCTCGATGCCGCGGGGGTCGTCGCCGCTGAGGCGGAACTCGTTTCTCGTCAGCGTCGCGACGCCTTCGTCCCACATCGAGAGCAGAGGGTGGTTGGCGGTGACCCGGTTGTCGCTGAACACCAGCTCCAGGTCGTCCGTATCGATATCCATGTGGTCGTTGGGAACCGAGAAGCGGTTCTGTTCGACGAGCGCCTTATCGAGGTCGTAGAAGACGAGAAGGATCCCCGTGGAGGACGCGATGTCGTTGCGGGCGACGGTCGCCTCCCCACCGGGGTGGTCTTCCGGGACGCAGCGGACCAGCGCGTGACCCCTCGCCTCCGACGGGTCTCCCGCCACGACGACGTTGTCGGTGATCAGGCAGGGCTTCTCGCTGTCCAGCCAGACGTCGCCATCTCCGCCCTCTGTCATCGTCACGCGGTTGCCCGTGATGACGCCCGGACCCGTCTCGCCCTCGTACGACCGCGGCCCCACGTAGATCTCGGCCTCGCCGGCGCCCTCGATCACGTTCTCCGCCACCGTCGCCGTGCCGTCCGTGAAGAGTCGGACCTCCGCTCGCGCGTCCTCGCTCGCCGACCCCACCTCCACGGCGTTGCCCGACACCTCGAGCGGCCCGTTCTCCGAGCTAGCAGTGACCGTGACGTCACGGCCCGAGCGGAAGGCGTTGCCTACCACCCTGAGGTAGGAGCCCTCGTCTCCGGGGCCCCAGAGCTCGACCTCGACGCGCTCGCTCGCCGCGATGCGCTCGTTCTCGAGGAGCTCGAGCGCGCCGCCCCACGCACCGAGCCTCGCGACGCCGGCGAGCTCGTTCGGTACGCCGTTCACGGGTGCCTTCGCTACGGCCTCGACCACGCTAGCGCGCACCGCGAGCCGGCCGAGGACCGTCGGCTCGGAGAGCTGGCGGCCGGTCGCCTGCACCGTCACGTTGCCGTCCTCGGCGCGCAGGGTCGAGCCGACGACGCCGAGTTCGGCCAAGGCGCCCACGTCGACGACGGCGTAGCCGACGACCGTGGAGCCCTCGATGGCGGCGTCGCCCTCGGCGGCGCTCAGCCGCACCTCGTGCCCGGCCAGGTGCGTACCGCGCAGGACGAGCTCGTCGAGGGCCGTCAGCTCGGCTTCCCCCGTGACGACCACCCTGCTGTCGAGGAGCGCCAGGCGCCCCAGGCCGGCGGCTGAGCCCGGCGGAGTGCCGAACGAGGCGCCTGTGAACGACAGCCGCTCGAACGTCACGTCGGTCGTGCCCTCCTGCGTCGGCACGAGCGGCGCGGGCTCGAGCGACCTGGGTCCCATGGGCCTCAGCGTGACGTGAGCGCCTTCGAGGGTGACGTCAGCGAGCCCGGCCGCACCGTCCACGCCCGTCGCCACGACCACGCCGCCGCCGGGGTCGAGGGCCATCGTGGTGCCGTCGGGGTGGCCGTACAGGTGGACGCGGTCGACGACGAGCTCCTGCCCGGGCATGGCGATCACCCCTGGCGGCAGCAGCACGTGCGCTCCCGGCCCGGCGTCGTCGAGCGCGGCCTGCAGTTCCTCCGGCGCGCCCGAGAAGGCGTGGCCCACGAAGAACCTCGCCTGCGCCTCGCCGCCGGACGCCGGCCTGACGCGCAGGTCCTGCCAGGCGGGGGCCGCCTCCTGAGGGACGGTGAAGGTGACGCTCTCGGCGCTCCACGCGGTGGCGGCGACCTCCAGGTCCCCCAGCAGGAGCACCCCGGAGCCGCCGAGGCCGCTCCCCTCGAGCGTCACCTGCGTGCCTGGAAGGCCGGCGATCGGGTCGACTTCGTGGACCGTCGGGCTCGGCGTCGGCTCGGTGTCGGGCGCGTTCGTGCCGCACGCCGTCACGAGAGCGACGCATAACGACAACGCGGCGATGCGCTGCTTCATCCTGGTCCCCTCCGTGGGCCGGGGGCGCCCGGCCTCGGCGGCGAGGTTGCCCCTGCGGGCGTTACGCCCGCGTTACGTGCCCCCTGTCGGCGCGCCGAACGGCGGCACCGCCGGGGGCGCGCTCAGGGCGCAGGGACCTCCACGGTCACGCCCTCGCCCACCTGGCGCGTCGCGGAGACGCTGACGACGCGGTAGGCGTCGCCGGCCTGCCCGCGGGGGTCGACGAACTCCGGCTCCTCGAGCAGGCCGCTCACCTCGACCCAGGCGTCGCCCATGCGGCGCGACACGACCCAGGCCGTGCCGGGCTCCCCGGCCCGCCACGCCAGGCGCACGCCGCCCTCCTCGCGTAGCTCGGCCGTCAGGCCCGTCGCGGGGGCGGGGCCGGCGAGGCTCCAGGCGGCGGCCGTGCGCACCTCGGATAGCTCCGACTCGTTGCCGGCCGCGTCCACCGCCTGCAGGGCGTAGTCGTACGCCCGGCCGGGCAGGACGTCGCGGTCCTCGAGGGTCGTCACCGCGGGGTCGAGCCCGTCGGCGATCGCCTCGAACGCAACGGCACCGGCCGGCGAGCGCAGCACGCGCACGAAGGCCACGTCGGCGTCGAGGTCCCGCAGCCAGGCGAGCGTGACGACCTCCTCGCCGCCCGTGACGCCGGCCCACAGGGGTGCGGAGGGCGGCGTGAGGTCCACGACGCGCCCCGACGCCTCCGCAGACGGAGGCCCCGCCACGTCGCTGGTGTTCACGGCGCGCACGCGGAACGCCACGTCGAAGAGCGTGTTCGCGGGCACCGGCACCTCGAGGCTCGTCCCCAGCGTCTCGCCGACGAGCGCCATCGCCTCGAACGGGTCGCCGGGGCGGCCGGCGTAGACATGGTAGCGGCCGACGTCGTCTTCGGGAGGGGCCTGCCAGCTCACGACCAGCGACGCCTCGCGCGCGGCGACGTCCAGGTCGGTGGGCGCGCCGGGCGGGTTCGGGTTCACCGCGCGCTGGGCCCAGACGGGGCTGACGGCGGCGGTGCCGTCGGCAGCCACGGCGGCGACGTAATAGTAGAGATCGGTCCCGCCCCTCAGCCCCTCGTCGGTCCACGTGCGCGCCAGCGGCGACAGCGGCGGCGACACGGGCACCGGTTCCTCCTGGGGGGAGGGCGCCCGCAGCACTACGAGGCTGGCCACGTCGTCGCTGGGCTCCATGGCCCAGTGCAGCGTGACCGTCCTGTCGCCGGACTCGGCGCTCGTCACCACGGGCTGGGGCAGGGCCAGCGCCACGGTAACGCGCACCGTCACGGTCTCCGAAGGCGGCGTGAGGCGGCCGAAGAGGTCGCGCCCGACGACGCGGTACGAGACGGTCTCGCCCGGAGCGCGGCCCTGGTCGACGATCCAGAACGGGGCCTCCGCCTCGTCTGGGCTCGGCAGGGGCGTCCACTCCTCGCTGAGGGGCGCCGCCGTCCCGTCGGGGCCGATCACCTCGGCGCGGTAGGCCACGACCAGCTCGTCCTCGGCCGGGCGGTCCCAGACCAGGCCCAGGTCGGCCCCGTCGACGGCGGCCCGCAGGCCGGTCGGCGCGCCCAGGGGCGGGGTGGAGCCGACGGTCACGGTGGCGGTGCCCACCCTCAGCCCGTCCGCGGTGCTCACCTCGTAGCGCAGGGTCTGCCCGACCTCGACCCCGTCGTCGTGGTAGAGCACCCCGAGCGTCTGCGCCAGCTCGGGGTCCAGCGCCGCGCGCACGGTGAAGATGGCGCGCGTCAGCGCGAAGCCGACCTCGTCGTCCGCTCTCGGCGCGGCCGGGTCGTAGGCCGCCAGCGCGGCCCGGTACGTCTGCGGGTCGACCAGGGAACGCTCCGGCGGCAGCGGCGACTCCACGGTCCACGTCGCTTCCGTCCCGCCCGGGCCGGTGCGCTCGACCACGAACCCGCCCGCCGGGAACGCGTCGCCCGGCAGGTACCAGCGGAGCGACACCCTGGCGCCCTCGCTGACGACCGCCACGCCGTCCATCGTCCGGGCGCCCTGCGCGGCCGCCGTCGCCGCGAGCAGGAGCGCCACGAGCGCCGCGCCGAGGCGCGCCAGGGCGGAGGGCGGGCCGCGGCGCTCCGGGGCCGGCCGCGGGCCGGGCAGAGCGAGGACCGCCGCCTCCCGGCCCGGGAGGACCGGCGGCCCAGCCGTACGGTGCACGCGCGTACGCGCCATCAGAGCGTCACCCCCACGTTCTCGATCGTCACGTCGATGTCCGGCACCACGGGGAGCTCGATCTTCACGTGGAAGTCACCCCGGAACTCGGTCGGGTCCGGAGCGGTGAACCGGCCCTCGGCCCAGACCGTAACGCCGAGGCTCGCGCTCTCGCCGCAGATCGTGCCGCCGGCTCGCGCCCAGCCGCTGGCGCTGAGGGACGCCGAGAGCTGGAAGGCCGGGTACGTCTGCAGGCCGAGGGCGCCGCCCCAGCCGAAGCCGGCGTTCGCCCAGACGCTCCAGTCGCACAGGAGCGCCGACCCGCTGTCGGAGAAGTCCCAGCTGAAGCCCCTCTGCACGCCCACCCACACGCCGCCGGCCGGCAGGCCCACGTTCGCGTCGAGGATCCCCGGGGTCCTGATGTAGCCGGCGACGAAGTAGCCGCGGCTGTCGCTGGGGATCACGTACATGGAGAGCGGCGCCGACCTGCGGCCCAGGGCGAGGTAGTACTCGCCGTCCGCCCACGACGCCTTGAACTCGATCGCGCCGCTGAACCGGACGATCAGGACGCCGGCCTCCCTGATCTCGGCCGGGCTGAGGCCGGAGCAGTCGATGCCGACGAGGGCGTACGACTGCGGCCCCGCGCACATCGCGCCCGTGATGCCGCTGCCGTTCACGACGAGCCTGCCGGCGATCTGCGACGGCACCGACGCGCGCTGGCGGTAGCCCTCGTCGAGGTTCTTGCCGATCCAGCCCTGGCCGGCGAGCTGCATGTCGCCGCCCTTGCCGAGGTTCACGACGAGGTTCGCGTCGAGGTGCCAGACCTTGCCGTAGAGCTCGGAGACCCTGCCCCCCTGGACCGGCGACCCGATCAGCGTGCCGGCCAGGAACGAGACGGGGAGGTCGGGGTCGTAGCACTCGAGCGCCCTCGTGGCGATGCTCGGCAGCTTCGCGGCGGCCGGGTCGCCGTCGTCCACGCGGCACTCGCCGCCGCCCACGTCGATGCGGAGCTTCGAGGCGATGCCGCCCCTGAAGGCGTAGAAGGCCAGCACGTCGACGCCCTGGACGTTGACGTTGACCGGCGTCCCCGTGTTGGCCAGGTCGACGCCGGCCGAGACGAACCAGAAGGCGTCGGGCAGCGCCCCTCCCGTGTCGATCACGCCGAAGAGGCCGATCGCCTCGACGCTGATCAGCTCCTCGACGGTGAGGGAGCCGGCGCCGGTGAACGAGAGCGCGAGGCGCTGCGTGTCGACGACGCCGCCGACGACGAGGTCGAAGCTCACGGGCGAGCCCTCGAAGTCGCCGAAGCTGACGCCAACGCCCTCGAACGCCCAGCGGGTCTCGCGGCCGTCCTGGTGGTAGTACCAGGACGGCGCGGCCTTGGCCTCGACCACGTCGGCCAGGCGCAGCTCGCCCCTGAGGCCGATGGCGTAGGCGCCGCCCTCGCGCTTCACGCCGACCTCGGCGCCGGCGCCCAGGTAGGGGAAGCCGTACATGTCGAGGGTCGGCACCTTGGCGAGCGTCCGCCACTCGCTGCCGCCCAGGTCGACGCCGCCGTCGGGGTGGATCGTCAGGTCCTTGAGCAGGAGCTGGAGCTCGTGGAGGTTCAAGAGCGTCTCGGCGGTGGCCACCGAGTCGTCGTATAGCCGGGCGAGGTCGCGCTCGGCGTCGGTGACGCCGGGCAGGCCGTCGATCAGCGCGTCGCCGGCGCTGGTGTCGAGCGTGTTCGGGTCGGCGGCGAGGTCGCCGTCGAGCGCCCACAGGGCGTTCGGGAAGCGCAGCGCCAGGACGCCGTTCGGCTGCGGCACGAACGTGCCGAGCCCGCCCACGACCGCGGTGCTGCCGTAGTCGTGCGCCACCGGCGCCAGGGTCCGCGGCCGCCACCTGCCGCCCGTCGGGCTCACGGCCGGCTCGAACGCCACGAGCACGTCCTCGCCGAAGAACGGCACGTACACCTTCCCGTGCGGGCGCGTGAACCTCACGACCTGGCCGTCGACGACCAGCAGCTCGAGGTCGGTGACCTCGGTGAACCGCCAGCCGCCGATGTGCAGCTCTCCGTTCGCGTCGCCGACGGCGCCCGTGAGGTAGGTGGTGGCGCCGGCCGAGGTCCAGGCGAGGTCGCCGGTGAAGGTCAGGCTCGAGCCCGCGGACCCGCCCTCGGTGAGCGCGAGCTCGGCGTCGTGGTAGAGCACCCCGACCCAGGAGCCGCCGGCCGCGGCAGGGTTCGGCCTCCCTACCTCCTCGTAGGCGCGGTACGCGTGGGCGAGCGCCGTCAGGCCGTCCTCGCGCATGAGGTCGTAGTCGCTGGCGGTGCTGAGGTCCAGCATCGCGCCGCGCTGGCCGGTGCGGAACGTCCAGCCGGTGGCGCCTACCTGGGCGCCGGGACCGCGGGTCATGATCGTCACCATGAACCCGTCGCTTGGCGAGCCGGCGGGCATGAGCACCTGCGAGAACGTCTGCTCCTCGCCCGTGGGCAGGGTCACCACGCCGGCCAGGCGCGGCATCTCGCCGAACGGCCGCAGGGTGATGTCGGTGAAGGCGAGCCCGACGCCCAGCACGGCCAGCGGCAGGTCGGCCTCGTACCGGTCGGCGACGAGCTCGGCCGTGCCTTCCATGACCGTGCCGCCGAGCAGGCGCAGGTGCTCGAACCGCACGGGGACCGGGTCCTGGAGCCGGCCGCCGATCACGAAGTTGACGAGCTCGCCCTCGCCCGAGACGTCGTTCGGCGAGAACGGCGGCACGAAGCTGCCGTCCTCCTGGGGCCCGCTGCCGGGCAGGGGGTCGAGGCGAGTGACGCGGACCAGCCAGCCGTCCGAGGTGAAGAAGCTGAGCACCCTCGGCGGCAGCGTGAGGCGGTCCTGGGCGACGAACGGCTCGCCGCCGAAGGCCTGCACGGAGAGGTAAGCCTCGACGCCGGGCTCCGTCACGACGACGTCGGCGGCGCCGTGGTCGTCCGTCTCGACCTCGAAGCGGCGGCCGTCGCCGAACGCGACGACGTGCACGTGGTTCGGGGTCGCGCCCCTGACGTGCATGGTGACCTCTCCGGTCTCGAGGTAGGCCTGAAGGTCGTAGCTGTGGCTCAGGCTGCCCGCGACCGTGACGGCGCTGGGCTGCGCCGTGGCGACCGGCTGGGCGTCGAGGCCCGGGACGTCGACGTAGAGGGAGACGCGCCCGGCGCCGGGGAAGGGGTGAGCGACGGTGAGCCGGCCGTCCGCCGGCCCCACGAAGCGCTCGACGCGGTCTCCCGGCAGTTCCAGCCGGTAGGGCAGGCCCGGCATCAGCTCGCTCACGTACACGTCCGTGGGCACGAGGTAGGGCACCACGTCGGTCTCGAGCGCCAGGGCGCCCGTGGGCTCCGCCACCGTGAGCTCGAGCGCGTCGCGCAGCTCGGGCGTGCCCAGCACGGGGTCGGCGAGCTGGTCGGGGTAGCGCGCGTAGAGCTCGAGCCTGACGTCGGGCCCGACGAGGTAGGCGGCCAGCGGGAAGCGCCACACGCCCGGCTCCGGCAGCGCGGCCGCCTCGCCGATGCGCAGCCGGTAGGGGGCGTCCGTGCGGCCGTTCACGACGACGTCGTAGCCGTAGTCGGGCTCGAGGCCCGAGGCCACCACCGTGATCGTCTCGCCGCTGAGGACCTGGTCGTGGACGTGCTCGATGGCCAGCGACTCGTTCCCGCGCGGCCAGACGACGGTGGCGGAGGCGGTCGCGCGCACGCGCCGCTGGTCGCCCGACAGGTAGGTGACCAGCGTGAACGTCACCTCGCCCTCGCGGAACGCCTCGATCGTGCCCGTCGCCGTGCCGTCGTCGTCGGGCGCGAGCGGCACGAGGCCCACCTGCGGGCTCTCGGCCACGTAGACGAGGTCCTTCAGGAGGCCGGTAGCGGAAAGCGTGAGGTCGAAGCGGGCCTCGCCGGGCACCGGCGTGACGGTGACCTCGAGCTCCTCGGTGGGCAGGGGGAACTGCGCCGCGACGCTGAGGCGGTGGAGCAGCACGTCCTGCCCGGCCTCGGCGAGCCGCAGCTCGAGCGCGAACGTGCTCCGCGGCAGCTCGAAGGTGTGCTCGACCTCGAGGCTCCCTGCGGCGTCGGCGGTGAGGAGGTCGAACTGGCCGTCGCCGTAGTCGAGGCGGTAGGTGAGGCCCGGAGCGAGCCCAGAGGCGGCGACGCTCACCGGTTCGAAGAGCGTGACGACCCCGGGCGCCTCGAGGTAGCCCGCGGCGCCGATCGTCGTGACGCCCTGCGCCAGGAGCTGGTCGTCGGGCAGGCGGCGCAGGCTCACGGTGAAGGCGCCAGCCGTCGTGTAGACGTGCGCGTACTCGCCGTCCTCGTCGACCACCTCGACGCTGCCGTCGCCCCAGGAGAGGCGCGCGCCGTCCGGGGCGTTACCGGCGAGGCCCTCGATCGTGAGGCCCACGGGCTCGCCGACGTCGCCGACGGGGTCGAGGTCGAAGGTCAGCGCGCCCGTCGTGACGTTCACGAACGCCGTGACCAGCGTGTCCCCACCCCAGTCGAGCAGCCTGACCGCGTAGACGCCCGGCGCGCCGTAGGCGTGCTCGTACTCCTCGACCTCGAAGCCGCCCAGCACCTCGAACGCGCCGTCGCCCCACTCGAGCCGGCCGCCCTCGGGGCCGCCGACGACCGTGGCCGTGACCGTCTCGCCCACGAGCAGGCTCGTGGCGCTGAGGTCCAGCTCGGGCTCGGGCCGGACGTAGAGGTACTGGGTGTCCATGAGGTAGGCGTCGCCCATCGCCTCGAGCCGGAACTCGAGCGTCTTCAGGCCGGGCGTGGTGTAGACGTGCTCCAGCGCCACCGTCGGCCAGCCGAAGCGGTCCACGTCGTCCCACGTGCCGTCGCCCCAGTAGAGGGTCGGGTCGAAGTCGAGGCCCGGCTCGAAGTGCACCAGCACCTGTGCCGTCTCGCCGACCATCACCTCGCCGGTGAGGACCTCGATCTCGCCCTGCGGCTCCCAGCTCTGGGCGGCGGCGAGGCCGGTTAGCGCCGCGAGGAGGACAGCCACGATGGCGAGGACGCGGGCGTTGGGGTGAGCGTGTGGTGTCATCGTGTCTCCCCGAAGCCGTACCTGAGGCCTAGGTCGAGGCTGGCGGCGGAGCCGCCGCCCGTCGTCGTACGCCCCTCGAGGCCGAGCTGCAGGCTCAGGCTCGCGTCGTCGCGCCTGAGCACCTCGAACGCGGTGACGAGCCCGCCGGAGAGGCTGAGCGCGTCGGCGTAGCTCGCCTCGGCGTCGACGTCCACCGTCAGCGCGCCGAGCTCGACACGGAGGTCGCCGTTCAGCGCCGCCGAGAACCGCCGCTGGTAGCGGAGGCTCGCCGCGAGCGACCCAGTGACCGGCCCGCCGCCCGCGGCCACGGCGGCCACGCTCGCCGAGAGGTCGGGCCGCAGCTCGCCGTCCGAGCGCCAGATCGCGCCGCCGTCGAGGCTGCCCTTCAGCGAGAAGCCGGCCGCCTGCCACCTGACGGAGAAGCGGCCGCGTGCGCCGTGGCCGCTGCCGCCCTCGTCCAGCTCGCCCCGGTAGCTGGCGCCGAGCCTGACGTCGCGGGTGAGCGCCACGTCGGCGCCGAGGCCCCAGCGGTACGAGGTCCTGCCGTCGGCCGCGCGGCTCCTGTCGGCCTCGGCGCTGAGCGTCACGGGCTCGAGCCGCCTGGTGCCGAGGCTGACCCTCTGCGAGTCGGCGCTGCCCGTGCGCCTCACGTCCCAGCCGGCGCCGACGCTGAGGTCCTCCCGGTCCGTGAGCTCGGCCGCCAGGCCTGCGTCGACCTTGAACCTGACGCCGGCGCCCGCGCGCGTCTCGTCGCTGGCGACGTCGAGCCGCAGCGACGGCCGCAGGCTGCGCGAGCGCGGACCGCCGAACGCCGCGCCTGCGCCCACCCCGAACGAGACCGTGGTGCGGTCTACGCCCGTGGCCGGCACCAGCAGCCGCGTCGACTGCACCGAGGCCCGCCAGTCGACCGAGGAGAAGCCCGCGAACGGGTCGCGGTAGCGCTCGTTCGCGCTGAGGCGCGCGGTGAACACCTGGCTGCCGGCTGCCCCCTCCGTCGACTGCACGGCGAAGAGCGCCTGGAGCTGGGGCGCGCCCTCTGGCTTCGCCACGACCAGCGCCTGGAGGTCGGTGCTCGCGCCCACGTTCGGGTCGGTGCCGTCTGACGGCGTCCGCTCGTGGGTGATCGAGAGGAGCTCGCTGCCCTCTCGCACCTCGAAGCTGACCCCCTGCCGCCTGATGCCGACGGGGTCGAGCGTGAGGCTGAAGACGCGCGAGCCGACCGAGAAGGCGATGTCCGCGCGCGCGATGGGCCCGAGGTTCGGCGCGGCGTCGCCGCCCAGGAGCGCGAGGGCGTAGGAGACGCTGAACTCGCCCCGCAGGTCCGTGACCCCGTGTCGCGGGACGGACCCGTCGCCGCCTCCTGGCCCCGCCTGCGCGAGCACCGCGGGCAGCAGCGACGCGAGACTCGTGAAGAACAGGACTAAGAGTCGCCTACCGATGCGCCCTCGCGGCGCACCGGTCCCCACTCAGGACCCTTCAGCGCTCGTTTGAAGCACCTGAGGAGGATATGAGCGCACCGCGCTAGGCGTCAGAGAACCGGTTCACATGTGGTCGTGGCCGATATGACCTTCAGGTCGTTCGAGTGGCGCGATAGCCCGCGGTCGATGGTACGTGTCGGACCATCGGGAGCCACCGTTTCGCGAGATGGGTTCTTTGGGTTAGCGTGCACCGTCATCTAACCGACAGGTGATCAGTCGCGATCCGCCGCGACCTTCGCGCCTTGACTGCATCGGGGGGACTACGTGAACCCACAGAAGCTCGAAGCCTCCGTCGCGTTCATGCGCGATAACTGGCACCTCATCACCGACGACGAGAGCGCCTACAAGCCGAGGGCCGCTGAGAGACTGGCACCCGTCTTCGAGGCCGCCGCGGCCGGTGACCCAGCGTGGCCCGATTCCCTGAGGAAGGAGTTCAGGCGGTACAGCCAGCACGTCGGTTGGAGGACGGCCGGGTCGTTCGAGAGGTACGCCGCGGCCCACCCTGCGGCGGTGGGGAGCGCCGTGGCCGCACTGAGGGAGCCCTCCGACGCCGACCGCTTCTGGGAGGCCGCGCTCGCGCCCGTGGGCGGCCTGTCCGGCCTCGCGGAAGGGACCACGCAGCTGAAGCAACCCGGCGCACGCGCATCGATCGCATCTCTCGTCCTGTTCAGCCGGGACCCGTACACCTACCCGGTGTTCCGACCACGCATCTCGGGAGCCCCGCTACAGGCGTTGCTAGGTGAGCCTCTCGACGAGCGGACGATCTCGACTCGCTTGGTCTCGTACTACTCAGGTCTCGACCGGCTTCGCGGCATCTTGCGAGACCGCGGCCTGAGAGTAGAGAGCAACCTTGACGTGCAGGGCGTCCTGTGGGTGCTGAACTACCGGAACTTCGTCTGGCCTCGCGCGAAGCCATCGTCTCAGCAGGGTCGCGGTCGGGCGGCCCTCCGACCGGCGCGCCTGCTCGGCCCGTTGGGGCGCCAGCTGGAGGGTGGATGGACCGCGCACCCTCGAGCGCAAGAGTTCTGTGACAACGCCCGTGCGGTAATGGACGGGCCTGAGTTAGCGTGGTCGGCCCAAGCAGCCGTGCGCGGCGGGGTACGTACAGTGAACGCATCGCACGTCACGTGCGTCGTTAGGTGTCGCGCCCACGAGAGAGCATCGACGCTGGGTCGCCGGCGAGTACTCAGTTTACGGTCAGGCATCGAGGTTCGAGACTCGTCGTGCGGTCTCGGTAAGCGCTCGCGTCACACGCTCTTCCGGAGACGATGGGCGTGGTTGGAGGTGACAGATGGGGGAGCCTTCCACAGCCTTGGAGGACAAGCTGTTCGTCGAGTACGAGGAGGGATGCCCTCCAGCGCCTCTTCCGGCCTTCGCGGTCTGGGCGATCCGCTTGGGCCGCAAGCTGTTCCGAGAGGCGGCGAGCGGCGAGCGGCGCTACGTGACGTTGGTCGTCCCAAGCCTGCGGTTCGTCTCGACGTTCATCGCCATCGGCGTGCTCGACGCGGCGTTCCGGGAGCACGCGACGAAGCCTGCCTTCAGTCCGGGCGACACCGTTAGCTACTTCGATCCCGCGACCAACCGTGTGACCATCGGCGAGTACCTGGGTAGCGAGGAACGTCCGTTCCGCGGGCAGAAGGTTCTCTATCACCTCGTCGAGGTGAAGGGAGGAGGCGTGCTGGGGGTCCCTGACGGCCACGGCTGCATCAAGCCGACTGAGGGCACCATCAGCGCGAAGCTACCGCGTGCGACAGGCTTCGAAGGGCAAGAGCTCCCCGACTGGCTCCCGGCCGTGGGCGAGGTATACGGCTACGACGGGATCGTCCAGTGGCTGGCGGAAGCTTCCACCACGCTTCAGCTAGTCGGCGTGAAGAGCCAGATCGAGCGGGACGCGAACGAGTCGTTCCATACGTGTACTGGGGGATGCCGCTCACAGGTGCGGCTGAAGAGACTGCTCCTCTGGCCCTCCCTCGGGCCGTGGAGCTCGCCGGTATCGCTCCTCGCCGCTGGCTCGACCACGAGACCTGGAGCAGCTCCGATCACGGTGTTCGAAGGTGCGACCGCGGTCTCTTACGAGCTCGAGCTGCGACGTGACGGGGTCAAGGTCGCGATCATCGCGCCTGTCTCGCCGCGCGCCGAGGAGGTGCTGTCCGAGCTCCACACGAGGCTGCAGTTCCACGACCCGGACCCGTCCTGGAGACCTGGAGACGAGTGGCCCTCTGGGATCGAGTGGAGCTGTCATCTCGTATGAGGAAGACGACCAGGATCGGTGCGGTCGCGGGCGTGTGGGAATCCAGCGCGGCGGCGGACCACACCGTAGTGCAGGTCAGGGGCCCTTCATGGGAGAGCTACGTCGGTTCGGTCCGTGCACTGCTCTCGGTGTTGGACCGTGAAGACCCGGATGACGCCGCGCTATCTCGCGCCCTGAGGGTCACCCTGTTCCGCATCACGTACACCGCCTGCTCTCCCACAGAGCTGTTGGACGGGCTCGACCTACCGGAGATGCTCGCTTTCAGGCAGCGGGTGGGAGTCAGCGAGGCAGGCGCTGTACAGGCAGCGCTGGACGAGCTGGTGCGTTCCTCGATGGACCACCCGTTCGCTGAGTGGCTGAAGGCGCACGGGACCTCCCGGAGCGGTCCCGTGGTCTTCGTGGCGAGGTACGCCAGCTACGTGCCCCTTCTCACCAGGTGCCTCAGCTCCGTGAAGGGCGTGAAGGTATGCACCCCGAACCAGCTGGCGGACCTCGAGAGGGTGGGCAGCGTCGTCGTGCCGGGTTCGGCACACAAGTACCCCAGCTGGCTTCAGGCCTTCCCGCGGGGGCGGACCTTCTGGCTCGTGTGGCCGTGGTCTAAAGGTTTGACGTCGGTCCATCGTTTCCTTCCTGCCGGTGGAGGCGGGCGCGGCGCCACCGAGGTCAGGAGGGAGACTTGGGCGCCCCCCCGGGATGGGACGATCCCTATACCGCCGCCCGCGGTGTTCGACGAGGACGACGTCGAGCCTATAGATTGGCGCGACCTATACCGGAGGCTCCGGAGCCGTCGCGGGCGAGAGCAGCACGACGACGGCGGTGACGAGCTAGAGGTGGTCGTGGCCGACGTGGGGGAGGGGCAGGTCGTGTTGCTGCCGGCTGACCCCGGCCTGCGAACCACCGTCTTCGACCCGGAGACGATGACGGTCAAGAGCCTGTCTCAAAGGGAGATCAAGCCTGGCATGTTCATCGTCGTCAGAAGCCGCGCCGGGCGCGACCAGCTTCGCGAGCTCGTCGAGAGGAGATTCCTAGCCGACCCAGCGAAGATGCAGCGTTCCCTGGCCGAGTGGAAGACGCGCCTGAGGCAGAGGCTCCGCGCCAGCGGACGCGAGGCGGTGCACCGGGCGCTGCGCGCGCGCGGGGTAGGCGTCGTGGAACAGACGGTAGCCACGTGGGCCGGGGACCTGACCTACGGGCCCGGTGACCACGAGACCTTCAAGCTCCTGATGCTGTTCCTTGACTTCTTCGATTACGACGAGAGATGGGCTGTCCTGGAGGCTTACCGGGAGGCTGGGCGTCGGGCGGGCAAGTACGTCAGGGAGCGGCTCCTCTCGCAGGTCGAGCGCATGCCGCCAGGCGCCGCGGCCGACAGCCGCGTGCTCGAGTTCGAGCTCGAGGGCCTGGAGTCCGGGAAGCTGCATCTCTACAGGGTGGAGCACTTGGAGAGGGAGCCCGTCGTGGCGTCGACTCGGGACGTGGGCCGTGTTCTGGACTCTTGGAGCATCTAGGCCCGGTGGGCCCGCGTCGTCCTTCGGCAGACGTTCCTAAGCCGTGTAGAGGGGGGTAGACCATCACCACGAAACGGAAGCTGGCGCGTGATGTCGTCCTCGCGGAGGTGAGGAAGGAGCTGGTGGGGCCGGACCCGAGAGGCGCTCCCCTCACGTTGCCGTTCTCGGGGGAGCCCGTGGACGCCTACGGAAGCTACGTCGACGCCGAGACAGGGGATGAGGTGCTGGCGGTCCAGAAGCCTCTGGAGCGCTACGGGGTCGCCGTGCTCTTCCCGAAGGGCAGAAGGGTGGTAGCGGACGAGGTGGACGTCGTGGACGCTAACCTCCTCGTCGACGTAAGCGAGCTGGGAGAGGTGGACCGGGCGGCGCCACCGAAGGGTCTCGACAAGCTCGAGGAGAGGTCGACCCGGGACTCGCCAGGCCTGGACGACGATGACGAAGGCTCCGACCTCGTGGACGCTACGCTCCTCGAGCCCTCGAGCATGGCGGTGACGTTCCGGGTCCGCTCCGGGAGGGGCGCGAGGCTGATCGCGCGGCTGCCCACTCGGGAACACGGTACGGGCTTCGCCGTCAACGGTCGCTACGAGACCGTGACCGTGAAGGCCAGGAAACCCGAAGGGCAGGTCCAGGAATACGAGTGGTGGGTGCGACGGCAGGTGACCGGACACGCCGAGTTCGAGTTACCCGAACGGCTCGAAGGCACCGACAGGGTCCGCCTAGATCCCGTCGAGGCGTCGATGGAGGGCGCGAGCCCACTAACGCTTCGCTTCGAGGCGTACGTGCGCCGGTTCCCGGGAGGTCAGGCTGACGACCTGATCGTGACCGTCGCGCTGTCCAACCGGACGGACCCTGCGAAGCAGAGGAAGGAAGGCGAGGGCGAAGGTTCGCCCACCGCCAACGGTCGGAACTGGCGGGACGCGGCCTGCCTGTTCCAGGCCTACTTCGAGGTGCTCGTGGAAGGCGCGGGCGAGCTCGTTCCACTGCCTGGCGGACATGCACGGGACGAGGCCGCGGCCACGTTGGACCTCATCTACCACGACGCCAAGGCGTACGCCGTCGGACACGGGTGTGCGGCCGACTGGCACCTAGAGGGCGCCGAACGCGTGGTAGTCGCGACGCACTTCCCCATGTACGAGGTGCCCAGCATGACCCCCGAGCTCCGGCGTGCCGACGGCACCCTACTCGAGGTGTCTATGCGGGACCTCGCCGACCCAGCCACCGCCAGGAACGGTGGAGGAGGCCTCAGAGACGTCGTGATCGAGTACGAGCGTTGGCTGGACGCTCGTGAGGCTGAGCTCCAGACGTTCGAGGGTCGGGAGAGGACGGCCGCGGAGAGACACCTCGCCGCCGGCCGGGAGGCGTTGGCCCGGATGCGAAGAGGCCTGGACCTCCTGGCGGAGGACCCGCTGGTGTCCGAGGCCTTCAGCCTGATGAACGAGGCGATGCTTCTGCAGCAGCTCGCGTCGAAGGCGAAGCCCCGTCGCTACAGAAAGGGTGACGGCAAGGCAGCGGCGGGCTTCGAGCCCGCTTTCAGGTCGCCGAGCGTGGTCGACGTGCCCGAGGGGCTCGGAAGGTGGCGACCGTTCCAGGTCGGCTTCCTCCTGACCGCGCTCGACTCCGTCGCCGACAAGGGCTCGGGCGAGCGGGACCTGGTTGACCTGATCTGGTTCCCGACGGGCGGCGGTAAGACGGAGGCCTACCTCGGGCTCGTCGCGTTCTCGGCGCTGCTGAGGCGCCTCCGCGACCCGAACGACGCGGGAACCGACACGTTGATGCGCTACACGCTGCGGCTGCTCACGGCGCAGCAGTTCCAGCGAGCCGCCTCGTTGGTGTGCGCGCTGGAGGTCCTACGGAGGCGCAGGCCCGAGGCCCTCGGACATGCGCCGTTCGGCATCGGCCTGTGGGTGGGTGGCGCCAACTCGCCTAACAGGTGGCAAGACGCTATCAAGGCGTTGAGCAGACTCGGGCGCGCCAGCGACGAGTCGAGGAACCCGTTCCTCGTGACCGAATGCCCATGGTGCAAAGCGCAGATGGGGCGGGTGAAGTCGGGCAGCTCGGTGGTCGTCCTGGGTTACCGGAGGCTGGGTCAGAAGGTCTACTTCGCGTGTCCTGACCCTAGGTGCGAGTTCAGTTCGCGGCTGCCGCTGCACGTCGTGGACGACGCCCTGTACGAAGATCCCCCGACGATCGTCATCGGCACGGTCGACAAGTTCGCCCAGCTGGCCTGGAGCGAGAAGCCGCGCCGGTTCTTCGGCATCGGCCTCGACGGGAAGAGGTTCGCGTCGCCGCCGAACCTGATCGTCCAGGACGAGCTGCACCTCATAACCGGCCCATTGGGGACCATGGTGGGCGCGTTCGAGCCGCTCGTCGAGCACCTATGCACCCACGGGCTGGGAAGAGCGGCGCCGCCCAAGGTCGTGTGCTCCACCGCGACGGTACGGAACTACAGCGACCAGGTCAGGTGGTTGTTCGGCCGCAGGCGCACGGCCGTGTTCCCTCCGCCGATGTTCTCAGTGGGGGACTCCTTCTTCGGGGTGTACGCCCGCACGGAGTCGGACGAGCTCGCCCCTGGGCGGCTGTACGTAGGCATCAACGCCACGGCCTTGCGGTCGCACATGGCCATCCAGATCAGGGTGTACGCCGCCGTGCTTCAGGCAGTGATGGCCCTCCCCGAAGCGGAGAGGGACCCGTACTGGACCCTGTTGGGGTTCTTCAACACGCTAAGGGACCTGGGCTCGACCGTGACCCTGCTCCGTGACCAGGTTCAGGGGCACCTGTACGCCATCTGGCGCCGCCGGGGCCTGCTTGGTGATGCTCACAAGGGGGAACGCAGGTCCCTCTACCACGTGGAGGAGCTCACGGGGCGCCTGTCGAGCGACGAGGTGCCGAGGGCCCTCGAGCGACTGACCGTGCCGTACGGGGACGAGGCTGGGGCGGTCGACGTCTGCCTCGCCTCGAACATGATCGAGGTCGGCATCGACGTGGACAGGCTCGGTCTGATGGTCGTCACCGGGCAGCCGAAGACGAACGCTCAGTACATCCAGGTCACCGGTCGCGTGGGGAGGGACTGGAGGAGGAGGCCCGGCCTCGTGTTCACGGTCTACTCGCCCACCAGGGCGCGTGACCGCTCGGTCTTCGAGTCGTTCCGGACGACCCACGAACGCATGTACGCGAGCGTGGAGCCGGCCAGCGTCACTCCGTTCTCCTTGCCTGCCATGAGGAGGGCGTTGCATGCGTCCATGGTCGGCTTCGTCAGGCAGCTGCTGCCGGAGGACGAGCTGTCGTCGCCCGCTGAGGTCGACCTCACCCGCCTGGAGGCTTACCGCTCCCTTATGAGGCACAGGCTCGAGCTGGTCGACCCTTCGGCAGCCGGGGACTTCGAAGCGCTCTTCAGGAGACGCCTGCAAGAGTGGCGCTCGCCTGGGCCGGGGAAGTGGCAGAACTACGTTGACCTCGCGGACGAAGACGTGCTCCTGTCGCCACGGAGCCGTGATGGCCGTCCGGATGTCGGCACTCCGTGGGCCACCCCGACCTCGATGAGGAACGTGGACGCCGAGTGCGTCGTCGACGTGAAGGTGGCGTTCAAGGCGGAGAACGTGGGGGCTTGAGGTGGGCGACAGGGTTCGCCGGTCGCAGCTGATCTACTCGGGTGGCGTAGGAGCGTTCACCGTGCTTAAGAGCGGCGCTAGTGTCCTCTGCGCCGGACTCGACTACTGGTTCCTGGACTCCGACGGCAACCCCGCCATCGACGCGGCGGCGGAGTGCAAGGTGAACGACTGGAGGCTCGAGGCCAGACTGGGGGTCCGAGAGCTTCGGGCCCCGCCTGCCAACGCGGGCGAGTTCGAGGCGAGCGGCCCCAAGGTGGGCGTGCCCTACTTGCTGTTCCCGCTATGGCACGTGTGCCCGCGCTGTCGGCGCCTGAAGAAGGTCTCCGCTCGCGGTACCCTGGCGCACTACTGTGAGGAATGCGCGAAGGACCGGGGGCGCAGGCGCGGGCCGAGGCTCGTTCAGGTGCCGTTGGTGGCCGTGTGCCCGAAGGGCCACCTGGAGGAGTTCCCGTGGGACCGGTGGATCGAGAGCTGCACGTGCGCGCAGGGCGGGACGTACCGGCTCAAGCAGGCCGGCGGGACGGGCCTCGGAAACTACAGGCTCGTGTGCGAGGGTTGCGGTAGGTCGCGTACGTTGGCGGGCGCGGTCAGCGAGAAGGTCTCTCTGGGGCCCTGCGGTGGCAGGCGGCCCTGGCTGGTGGACGGTGACGAGCCAGGTTGCGGTGAGGAGCTGTACGGCGCCCTCAGGAACGCCTCGAACGTCTACTACGGGCAGCTCGTCTCCTCCGTGCACCTACCGAGGCGCATCTCGTCCCTGCCGAGGGAGGTGAGGCAGGTCTTCGACTCGTCGGCGGTGCGGAGCCTGGTGAGCAGCCTCTCCTCGGCCGGCTTGGCGGTGGCGCAGATGGTGCAGGTACTGAAAGGGCAGTTCCCAGAGTTGGCGACCCTGCCGGAGGACCAGCTACGTGTCGGCATCGCCGAAGCGCTCGACTCGGGCGAGGTCGAGACGGACATCAGCGAGGTGGACTTCCGGCAGATGGAGTACGAGGCGCTGTCGACCGAGGTCGACGACGCGAGGCTGAGGGTGAGGCCGGTCGACGTCGGAAGGTACGACTTCGGCCCAAGCGTTCCCATCGCGGGAGTGAGCCTGGTCGAGGACCTGACGGTGACGACGGCCCTCGTCGGTTTCAGCCGCCTGCTGCCGGACGCCGTCGACCGTGCGAGGGGCCAGCGCCTGTTGTGGAAGCGTTCGCCTTCAGACACGAGGCGCTGGCTACCCGCGGTACAGGTCAGAGGCGAGGGAGTGTTCATCCAGTTCGACGAGCGCGCCCTCGAGGAGTGGGAGAACCGGCCAACGGTGAAGGCGCGCGTAGCAGACCTGTTCAAGCGTGCGGCGGCGACCAGGCTCGCGGCCAGCCTGGCCCCGTCGCTCCTCGCCCGGTACGTCATGATCCACACCTTCTCGCACGCGCTCATGCGGCGGATGGTGTTCGCCGCCGGTTACACGGCCACGGCCCTGGCGGAGAGGATCTACGCCGTAGCGCCGTCTCCAGACCGCGAAGGCCAGCAGGCGGGCGTGCTGATCTACACGGCCTCGGGGGACTCCGAGGGCAGCCTCGGCGGACTCGTCCGACTGGGGCGACCCGGCAACCTCGAGCCTCTGGTCTTCGAGGCTCTGGAGGAGGCCGCTTGGTGTAGCAGCGATCCCATCTGCATGGAGCTAGGCGGAGCGGAAGGACAGGGTCCGGACGGGCTCAACCTCGCGGCTTGCCACTCCTGCACGCACGTCCCCGAGACCGCCTGCGAGAGGTTCAACGTCCTCCTCGACCGGGCCCTGCTGGTAGGTTCCTTCGATGACCCTGAGATGGGTCTGATGTCTTCACGGTGACGAGCGATCAGCGGTGGACCTTCCTGCTCGGTGAGCTTGGCGCGGCGGGCCGACGGGAGCTAGGGCGCTACATGTGGCACGAGGGAGACGAGTACGTCCGCTTCTTAGCCGAGTTCTTCCTCCGGCGAAGCAACCGGTCGACCGTCCAGCGTCACCTGCTTGGCTTCCTGGACACGTTCCCCAGCTTCGAGGACCTGGCGGACGCCGACCCTGAAGACGTCGTGGCGGCGGCGCGCTGGGCGGGGCTGAGGAAGAGGGTTGCCCGACTACCCGAGGTCGCGAGGGAGTTCCTCTCGCGTGAGACGTGGTCCTCGGACGACCTAGAGCACTTGCCGCATCTCGGACGTTACGCCTCCCAGGGCATCGCCCTGTACGTGCTCGACCAGCCGGCGTTCCCCGTCGACAACAACGTGCGAAGGGTGGTTGGGCGCTACCTGGGGCTGAAGAGCGAAGAGGAGGTCTTGGGTGCCGCGGCGGTGATCGTGGAGCGTGTGATGACGGAGGGGGGCGTCGGCTTGCTGAAGGACGTGCACAGGGGAGCGTTGGCGTTGGGATGGCGGCCGTGCGCGAGGAAGCCCCGATGCGAAGCGTGCCCGTTGGCGTGCGCTTGTGATCACGCGCTGGGACGACGTACGGGGAGCGCTGTGGCATGACCGACCGGCCTTCGTTCGCCGACGAGGAGGCCGTGCTCCGGCGGGCACGCTCCCTGGTGGGTAAGACGCTGCGCGAGCTGTACGGCGCCGTACCGGAGGTCTCCGGCAAGGGAGGGTTCGGGACGCTGCTGGAGTCGCTGCACTTCGGGCTGGCCCCCAGCACCGAGTCCGCGCCGGACTTCGGGGAGGCCGGTCTGGAGCTGAAGGCGGCCGGCCTGGTGCGGGAACGGGACGGCTGGAAGGCCAAAGAGCGTCTCGTCCTGAACGTGATCAACTACGAGCGGCTGGTCGAGGAAGAGGAGTTCACCACCAGCTCCTTCTACCGTAAGAACCGGAGGATCCTGCTCGTCCTTTACGAGTACCAGTCAGACACCAAGCCCGCCGACCTCCGCGTCTTGGCGGTGGGCGTGGTCGACCTGGAGCGGCTCGACCCCGCGTTCGCGCTGATGGTCGAGCAGGACTGGAGGGCGATCCGCGACGCGGTTCGCGCCGGTAGGGCCCACCTCCTCAGCGAGAGCGACACGTTCCTCCTCGCCGCCTGCCCGAAGGGGTCGAAGGCCGGGAAGGAACTGAGGAAGCAGCCCAACGGCCCACCGGCACAGCAACGCGCCTTCAGCTTCAAGCCCGCGTTCGTCTCGGTCCTGGCCCGGGCCGTGCTGGACCAACAGGCCGCGGCGAGGGAGCACATCGTGGAGGACCCGTCGGAGCTCGAGCGCCGCAGGTTCGAGGAGGTCGTCCTAGGCCGGTTGAACGCCTACTCAGGCATGACCGTCGAGGAGATCCGTCGGCTGGTGGACCCGGACATGACGCTCTCTGGCAAGGCGAGGTTCGCCGACCTCACCCGGCGGATGCTCGGCGTGCGCTCGCGACGCATCGTGGAGTTCGACGCCGCAGGCATCGAGGTGCGGACGGTGCGGGTCGAGGGATCGGGCAGGGTCAGGGAGTCGGCGTCCTTCCCGGCCTTCCGTATGCGCGAGCTGGTGCGCCAGTCGTGGCGGGACTCTGACCTGCGGAACCAGCTGACCCGCCGGCTGCTGTTCGTGTTCCTCGTCGGTCCGAAGGACGCACCTCGCTTCTCCCACGCGGCGTTCTGGTCCCTCACGGAGGAGGACCTGGAGGAGGCCCGCAGGGTCTGGGTGGAGACCGTTCGCCGTATCCGCCAGGGTCGTGTGCGTGGCCTCCCGAAGAAGAGCTTCAGCTCTCTGGTCCATGTGCGACCGCACGGGCGGAACAGCCTGGACGTCGACGAGGCCCCCGACGGGCAGAAGGTCACGAAGCAGTGCTTCTGGCTCGACTCGAGCTACCTGGCCAAGGTCTACGCCGCTACCAAGCCGGTGCCTTAGGGGTCACCCGGCGATCGCCTGGCGGCTGTAGGCTGGGCCCGCTTGATCCCCATGACCCCGGCGGGTAGGATGGCGCGATGAAGCCGATACGTGTGGCCGAACTGTTCGCCGGGGTGGGTGGCTTCCGTATCGGCCTCGAGGCCGCGAACCGAGAGCTCGGGTTCGAGGCCTACCGGGTCGTGTGGAGCAACCAGTGGGAGCCCGCGACCAAGGTCCAGCACGCGTCAGACGTCTACGTCAGGGTGTTCGGACCGAAGGGGCACTCGAACGTGGACATCTCCACCGTCCCGGCGGAAGCGGTGCCAGACGTGGACATGGTCGTCGGCGGCTTCCCCTGCCAGGATTACTCGGTCGCGACCACACTGCAGAAGGCTGGCGGCCTCGCGGGTAAGAAGGGCGTCCTGTGGTGGGAGATCCACCGGATCCTCCGCGATAAGACCCCGCGTCCCAGGCTCCTGTTCCTCGAGAACGTCGACAGGTTGTTGAAGAGTCCCAGCGGGCAGCGCGGCAGGGACTTCGCTGTGATGCTGGCGTCCCTGGCCGACCTCGGGTACGCGGTCGAGTGGAGGGTGATCAACGCCGCAGACTACGGCATGCCGCAACGGCGGCGGCGGGTGTTCATCCTCGGGTACCTGGAGGGGACGCCGGTGAACGACCGCGTCGCCTCCGAGGACGCCACACGGTGGGTCCTCGGCGCTGGGGTCCTGGCGAGGGCGTTCCCAGTGAAGCCGTCGGAAAAGCTCCTCACCGAGCCGCTGCACATCGAGGGCGACCTCGTCGAGGTCACGAACCGGTTCAACGCTGGGCCCGGTCGTCCGTCGCCGTTCCTCGAGGCGGGTGTGATGTTCGGACGCACGGTGACCACGATGAGGGTCGAACCCGAGTACTCAGGGCCTCGGATGACCCTCGGGGACGTCCTGGTGCCAGAAGATCAGGTCCCCGCCGAGTACTTCATCGACGAGGACGTCGAGAAGTGGCGCTTCCTCAAGGGACCGAAGGTGCTCGAGAGGAAGAGCCGGACGAACGGTCACGTGTACCGCTACGCAGAAGGCGGCATCCCGTTCCCGGACCCGCTCGACCGGCCTAGCCGGACGATCATCACCGCCGAGGGCGGCAGGACCCCGTCGCGGTTCAAGCACGTGGTCCAGTGCCCGAGCGGTCGACTGCGGAGGCTCGTACCGGTCGAGCTCGAGCGTCTGAACATGTTCCCCGACGACCACACGGCTGGGGTGCCGGACTCCCGAAGGGCGTTCCTGATGGGGAACGCTCTCGTCACGGGCATCATCGAGAAGGTCGGGCGGCAGCTGGTCAGCGAGCTGGATGTGCGCACGACGAAGCCGACGCGGCGCGCTCGGAAGGGGAAGGCGCTGGCCGTGCTCGCCGCTGGGGACGATTGATCCTAGTCATGCTGGGGCCGTGGACGGGTCCGGCTGGGGGTCGCTGAGGCCTGGCAGGCCGCCGCTCGCCACGCGGTCCGAGAAGGCCGGGTCAGGTGCCGCGGTGCCTCACCCTTCACCCCCACTGCACCCTGGTCACGAGGGCGGTGAGCGCTACGTGCACGTCCTCCGGTCCACGCACGCCCATGCCAGCTAGGGCCTCGGCCCCGATCACGCGCGCGAGTCTCTCGTAGTCGAGCGCAGCGGTGTCGTGGGGTTCAGCGCGGCCAAGAGGCGGCCGCGAGCCGAGATCGCGCAGCAGCGCCTCCACCAGGTCGGCGATCCGCGCCATCTTGTCGTAGTCGAGCGCTTCTGGCACGTCCGTCGGCATGTGGTAGTGCTCCCACTGACCGCAGGTGAGGAACAAGAAGGGGTGGCCGGCGCGGTGGAAGGCGGCGTGGTCGCTCATCTCGGGCATGTAGCGATGGGGGACTGAGACCACGGGCAGGTACGTGTCGGCGTGTCGCGCGACGAGCGCCGCGAGCTCGGGATGGCTCTCGCAGCCCATCACGCCGACCGCTTCGCGCAGGTGAGGGATCGCGATCGCGTGGCCGACGAGGTCCATCACGAGGACGGCGTCGATCGGTTCGACCATCTGCTCCCTTACGAACGCCATCGATCCCATGTCCCGCGTGTGGAAGTACGGCGGCTCCTCGGCGTCGAACAGCGCCACGATCACGCTGCGATCGGCGGGGCGCTGCGTCAGGCGCTGAGCGACCTCGAGCGCGATCGCCACCGCGGCCGCGTTGTCGTCGGCGCCGGGCGTGGTGCGGACGCTGTCGTAATGGGCGGCCATGAGCAGCGGGGGTGCGTCGGGGGGCGTCCGAGCGGGCGCCACGGCGATGAGGTTGACGAACCCGGTCGGGTAGGGCAGCTCGTAGCCGTCGCCGGAGTAGGGCGCGAGACCGGTCTCCTCGAGCCTGCGCCTGAGGTGATGGCGCGCCATCGCGTGCCCTTCGGACCCGACGTGCCTGGGCCCGGCCCGGCAGAGAGCGTCCACGTCCGTGCGCAGGCGGTCCACGACGCCTTCACCGTCTGCCATCTGGAACCCCCCTCGAAGACGTGTGTGTCACCGTAACCCAGGCGGCTCCTACGTGAGCGCGGCTTCGTTCACGACAGCAGGTCGGGGTACGGATCGGTTCGTGGCGAGCTTGACGCCGGATGGGTTTGCACCGCAAACTAGTCTGCATGACCGGTCGTGAGACGACCTTCGACGGCGAACTCGGTCGCCTCGCCTCGCTGACCCGCCGCTACGCGCGGTTCTCGGTGTCCGCGGGCGGGCTAGGCAGCGTGCTGGGCGGCGCACTGGTGATCGTCGCGTACCTCGTGGGCGCGCTCGTGCCGGAGCCGAGCACGGGGGTGCGCTTCGCGCTCGCGTCGGCGCCGCTCGTGTGGATCGCCGTCAAGGAGCTGCTGCGGAGCCGCTACTACCAGCGCCACGGGCGGGTCGAGGAGGCGCGCAGCGGGGCCGACGAGCGGCTGCACCTCGGCCTGACGCTCTTCACGGCCGTGGTCTCAGTGGGGGTCTTTGCGTTCGTCGTGGCCAGGGCGTGGCCCGGGCCGTTCGACGCCGGCACGGTCGGGTACCTGGCGTACGTGGCCGCGATGCCGCTCCTGGTGTGGCTGTTCATGCGCACGCCGCTCGAGTTCGTCGCGGGCGTGTTCCTGGTGGCGCAGGCGGCGCTGATGCTCGCCGGCGGCAGCTACCGGCTGGGCGAGCAGCCTCAGGCGCCGGTCGCCGGTGTGGTGCTGGTCGTCCTGGGCGTGCTCCAGCACCGCGAGTTCCTGAGGCTCGAGCGCGACCTGCGGAGCCTGCGGGGGAGCGCGTCGTGAGCACCAGGGCCGCAGTCGCCCGCCGAGGGAGCGCCGGGTGAGGCGGAAGAGGAGGGATGCCGCCGGCGAGGAGGCCGCCGACGGCGCGGCCCGCGAGGTGCGCGCTCGGCGCGGCGCCGGCCAGGGTGCCGTCTCGGGCGCTCCCGACGAGGAGGCCGCCCAGCGCCCCACCGCCACGCGGGCGATCCTCGGCCTCGACAGGCTCGTCCACGAGCCGGCGCGCCTGGCCATCCTCACGGTCCTCGCCGAGGCCGACGAGGTCGAGTTCCGCTTCCTCGAGGGCGTCACTGGGCTCACGAAGGGGAACATCTCCAGCCACGTGTCGAAGCTCGAGGCGGCCGGCTACGTGACCGTCAGGAAGTGGTTCAAGGGGCGCGTGCCCACGACCAGCTACAGCATCACGCCCGCCGGAAGGGCCGCGCTGGAGTCCTACCGCGCCGCGCTGAAGGCCCTGGTGGGCGGCTGACGCGCGGGAGGTGAACCGATGAAGAGGCTGAACATGACCCGGGCTGCGACGGTCTCGCTGGCAGCAGCGCTGATGGCCGCGACGCTCGCGCTCGCCCAGCCCGGCGCCGAGGACGCCATCGAGCGGGGCAGGGAGCTCACCGAGGCCTTCTACGCGGGCGACCTCGCGCCGATCGCCGAGGCGTTCAGCGACGAGCTGTCCGACGGCATCGGCGGGGCGGAGGGCCTGGCCGCGTTCCGCGAGCAGGTGCTCGCGCAGCTCGGCGAGGAGGTGCAGGTGCTCGACGAGCGGGTCGACGAGCTGCCGGGCATCGGTACCTACACGCGGCTGGCGCGCTTCGAGCGCTTCGGCGGGCCCGTGATGGTCCAGTGGGCGCTGGGCGAGGAGGGCGCCATCGTCGGGTTCCTGGTCCAGGCGCTGCCGACCTCGGAGCCGGCGCCCTTCAGCTACCTCGAGCACGAGACGCGGGCCGACCTGCGCCTGCCCTTCGACGGCGAGTGGTTCGTGTTCTGGGGCGGCCGGACCGTCGAGGAGAACTACCATGCGGCCTCGCGCGACCAGCGCTTCGCGCTCGACCTCGTCGTCGTGAGGGACGGCAGCACGCACGCGGGGGACGGCGCCGCGAACGAGGACTACTTCTGCTGGGGGCAGCCGGTCCTGGCGCCCGGCGACGGCGTCGTGGTGGCGGCGGTCGACGGCGAGCCGGACAACGTCCCCGGCCGGTTCGGCGACGAGCGGCCCCTCGGCAACCACGTGATCATCGACCACGGCACCGGCGAGTACTCCTTCCTCGCGCACCTGCGCGAGGGCTCGGTGCGGGTCCGGGCCGGCCAGCGCGTGGCCGCCGGCGAGCAGGTGGGCGAGTGCGGCAACTCGGGCCGCAGCAGCGAGCCGCACCTGCACTTCCACCTCCAGGACTCGCCCGAGTTCGGCATGGGCGAGGGCATGCCGGCGCAGTTCCAGCGCTACCTGGCCGACGGCGTGCCGGTGGCGCGGGGCGAGCCGGTTCGCGGCCAGGTCGTGGCGCCGAGGCAGTAGCGGACCGAACCAGACCAGACCGAGGAGCCGCGCATGCCCAAGGCGCGCGAGGCGCCGGCCGTGAACGTCCACGAGGCGAAGACGCGCCTCACGCGCCTCCTGGAGCGGGCGCACGCGGGACAGGAGATCGTCCTGGCGAAGGTTCGTCTGGGCGGCGCCCCTCGCGGAGCGCCGCCCCGATGGCCTAAGGGACGACCGTCAGAGCTGGAACAGCAGGACTATCGACAGCAGGAAGATCACCCAGAGGACCGGAGGGACGTCCGAGACCTTGCCGAGGAGGAGCTTCAGCAGCACGTAGACGAGGAAGCTCAGGACGATGCC
>Ga0182741_1001342_pt1 | contig 32645 bp, 34 predicted proteins | sample eDN5th37CBELigOP_FD_128874 | JGI IMG/M metagenome (GOLD analysis project Ga0182741, IMG submission 128874) | Enriched Organic Plus compost microbial communities from Emeryville, California, USA - eDNA 5th pass 37_C BE-Lig OP (version 2) (version 2) ... | reverse complement strand
GCTCCTCGTCTCAGGCTCCTCGTCATCATCTCCTCCTGGCAAATCACAGGAGCAGTGAATCAGACATTGTTCATCGCGTGAATCCTCAAAGCGACCCGGTGTTCGTCAAATTTGCTCTAGACGGGGCCGGGCCCGGCAGGCCGTTGATCCGCATGGCGGCAAAGCGCGCGCGCAGCCAGCGCGCGGCTGGGCCGCTGGGGCGCTGCTTGTGCCAGACCAGTTCCAGCGCCACCGGCCAGTCGGCGCCGTCGAATTGCAGCGGCGGCGTCACTAGGTCGTCGCGGACCGGAGAACTCTCGATGATATGGTCCGGGACCAGCGCCCAGCCGATGCCCTGCCGGACCATTTGCAGGATGACCCAGTGGCTTTCGACCCACCAGACCTCGGCCGCCGTGCGCAGGCGCTGCTTTTCCGGCCCCTCGCTGCGCACCGCCACCATCAACTGGCGGTGGCGCTTGAGTTCTTCCCAATCGACGAGCGTATGCGCCAGCGGATGATCCTTGCCGCAAACGAGCTTCAGGGGCACCCAGCCCAAGGTGTGAAAGGCAATCTCGGTCGGCAGGATTTCCTGGCGCCACATCACACCGATATCGGCCTTGCCGTCCAGCACCAGCCGGCTGACATCCTCCATCATCGGGAACAGCAGTTCCAGCTCGACATGCGGGAAATGCGCGGCGAAATCGGCGAAAAGCGTGCCCAGGGGCTGTTCGGGGTAAAGCTCGTCGATGGCGACGACCAGCCGGTGCTCGACATGCGCGGTCAGGCTGGCGGCGACGCCGATCAGGTGCTCGCGGCGGTCCAGCACTACCCGGGCCTCGGCCAGCAGCCGCTCGCCCGCCGGGGTCAGCACCGGGTTGCGCCCCTCGCGGCTGAACAGCGCGACGCCCAGGTCGTCCTCCAGGTTCGAGACCTGGGTGCTGATCGCCGACTGCGCCTTGCGCAGCGCCCGCCCGGCCGCCGAGAACGAGCCGTGCTGCGCGGCGGCGACAAAGGCTTCCAGTTGGTCCAGCGATACGGTCATCGATCCATCTCGTTTTCAGATGGAAGCTAACTTGGCTCTGCGGAGAATCAAGATAGAAACGGCGCAACACGCAACAACGGAAAGAATCGGATCATGACGATGCGCAGTTTCCCCGACCGGGTGCGGCATGCGCTGATGTTCGAGACCATCGGCCTGGCGATCATCACCCCGGCGACGGCCTGGCTTTACGACAAGCCGATGCTGGACATGGGTGTGGTGGGGGTGGGGGCGGCGACGCTGGCGACGGTCTGGACCTTTGTCTTCAACCTGGGCTTCGACCATGCGATGCGGCGGCTTCATGGCCATACCCGCAAGGCGCTGCATCACCGGCTGCTGCATACGGTGCTGTTCGAGGGCGGGCTGCTGGTCATGCTGTTGCCGCCGATGGCCTGGTATCTGGGCATGACGCTGTGGCAGACGCTGCTTTTGGACCTGTTCATCGTGGCCTTCTATCTGGTCTACAACTTCGTCTTCAACATCGCCTATGACCGGATCTTTCCGCTGCCCGACATGCCGCGCGGGCAGCCGGCCTAGCCGGGATCGCGGGTGATCTCGTCCAGCAGGAAGGCGCGGAACCTGCGGATGCTGGGCCGGTTGCGGCGGCCCTTGGGATAGACCAGCCAATAGCTGCGGCCGTTCTGCGCCACCAGCGGGAAAGGCTGGATCAGCCCTCCGGTCGCCAGTTCGAAACGGAAGAAGCGCGGCGTCAGCAGCGCGACCCCGTAACCCTCCAGCGCCGCCCGCGCCTCGTGCAGGTCGGTCGAAAGCGTCAGGCCCGGCTGGGGCGGGGTTTCCCAGAAATCCACCCCCGCTTCGCGCATCCAGACCGCCCAGTTCGGGTCCACCCGGTCCAGCAGCGGCAGTTTCAGCAGGTCGGCCGGCTCGTGCAGATCGTGCCTTTTCGCCAGTTCGGGCGACAGTATGGGCGTGTATTCGATGGGCATCAGGAAATGCGTCTCGAGCCCCGGCCAGTTGCCGTCGCCGGCGCGGATCGCCACGGTGATGTCCTCGCGCCCGAAATCGACCAGGTTGTCGGCAGTCTCCAGCCGCACGGCCAGGTTCGGGTTGTTCATCTGGAACTTGCCCAGCCGCGGCGACAGCCAGGCCCCGGCAAAGGTCGGCACGGTCGAGATCGACAGGGTCGAGACCGAATCCGCCGAAGGGTCGGCATAGGCCTCGCGCAGCATGTCAAAGGCGTCGATGGTGGGGCGGGCGAACAGCGCCCCGGTCTCGGTCAGCACGATGCCGCGCGGCTTGCGCAGGAACAGCGGCGTCGCCAGCCGTTCTTCGAGCAGGCGGATCTGGTAGCTGACGGCGGCCTGGGTCATGCCCAGTTCCTCGGCGGCGCGGGTGAAGCTTAGGTGCCGCGCCACCGCCTCGAAGGCGCGCAGCGCGGCGAGGGGCGGGATGGACATAAGGCTGCCTTATGGGTGCTTGCCGAGGCTTTGTTGGTCAAACCGGCGCCAGACTAGCATGATCGCGTCATGGATCAACCATGACACCGAAAGGAGGGCTGAAAATGTCCGACCATCCTGCATGCGACCGTGAACGCCCTTTCCTGCCGGTCCTGCCGCGGCTGTTCGCCCTGCTGCGGCGCGATAAGCCCAGCCTATCGCCTTGCCTGGACCGGATGGCGGCGCTGGACCATCCGGCGACGCGCCGGGCGCTGGCCGATCTGCCCGAGCATCTGCTGCGCGACATCGGCGTGACGGATACCCGCAGCGACGCGGCCACCCCCTCGCAGGACGGCGAGGCGTTGCGCCGTCATCTGTGGTAGAACCGGCCTGCCACGCGCGCCCTTGAAAGCTTGGCGCGCGGGGCAGCCGGATGTCCGGGCCGGCGCTCAGCCCGCATCGGATTTGCAGCGCAGCAGGGCCAGGACGAAGACCGCCGCCACGCCCGATCCGGCATAGAGCGCCGGGCTGCTGACCAGGCCGCAAATTCCGAACAGGCATCCCGCCAGGACGGAAAGCGTCGCCACCATCACCGAGACGATCAGGACACCCATACTGCGGCCGTCGCTGTCGCGCAGGTCCGTCGAATATGCGGGAATTCTTTGGGCCGGTCGCCGCCTGTCATTGCTTTGCATGCCTGTGCGCACTGATTCGCGCATCTACGAAGCAGACCATATAGACAAAAGCCTGGCGGGATCCCGACAAAAGCGCCGAAACGCATCGGGGCGCTTCGACGCAGGGGCAGGCGCGGCCTGCCAAGCCCGGATCAAAGATGGATCGCGGCGAATTTCTTTTCGTCGATGCCCAGGCGGCGCAGGTCGGCTGCGGCGGGGCGGCGATGCGCTTCGGCCGCCGAGGCGACGGCGATGGCGGCCCGCAGGGTCGAAAGGGCCGAGGTGAGCGAATGATAAGCGCGGTGCATTTTTCTGCCTGTCTTCTAGGTTTCATCGAATATTTCGATGACAGACAGATGGGCCTCGCCCGGCCTTTCTGCAACGCGGCAAAACGGCAAGGCGGCCATGACGCCAGCACATGGCGGGCCCGGCCCTTGTCGGGCCGGGCGGGGGTCAGTCCTCTTCGCCGGCCAACTGGCTCAGCATTTCGCCCTTGCCGCGGGCGCGCAGGATCAGCGGCACGATCAGCGCCAGGGCTGCGATGCCCAGCAGCACCGCGGCGATGGGCGATTGCACCAGCGTCGTCCAGTCGCCCTGGCTGATCGACAGCGCCCGGCGCAGCTGCTGCTCGGCCATCGGGCCCAGGATCAGGCCGACGACGATGGGCGCGATCGGATAGCCGAACAGCCGCATCACATAACCCAGCACGCCGAAGGCCAAGAGCATCCCCAGCTCGAAGGCCGAGGGGTTGGCGCCGATGGTGCCCAGCGTCGCGAACAGCAGGATGCCGGCGTAAAGCCAGGGCTTCGGCACCGTCAGCAGCTTCACCCACAGCCCGATCAGCGGCAGGTTCAACACCAGCAGCATCGCGTTCGCGATCAGCAGGCTGGCGATCAGCCCCCAGACCAGCGTCGGGTTGGTGGCAAACAGCAGCGGGCCGGGCTGCAGCCCGAACTGCTGGAAGCCCGCCAGCATGATCGCCGCCGTGGCCGAGGTGGGCAGGCCCAGCGTCAGCAGCGGCACCAGCGTGCCGGCCGCGCTGGCGTTGTTCGCGGCCTCGGGGCCGGCGACGCCCTCGATGGCGCCATTGCCGAATTCCTCGGGATGCTTGGTCAGCTTCTTTTCGGTGGCATAGGACAGGAAGGTGCCGATCTCGGCCCCGCCCGCCGGCATGGCGCCGATGGGAAAGCCGATGGCGGTGCCGCGCAGCCAGGGCTTCCACGAGCGCGCCCAGTCGCGGCGGCTCATCCAGACCGAGCCCTTGACGGCCGTCACCTCGTCATCGACCTGCACGCGCTGGCCGGCGATATACAGCGCCTCGCCCAGGGCGAACATGGCGACGGCCATGGTCGTCACCTCGATCCCGTCCAGCAGTTCGGGCATGCCGAAGGACAGCCGCGCCTGGCCGGTCAGCTGGTCGATACCGACGCAGGCCAGCGCCAGACCCAGGAACAGCGAGGTCAGCCCGCGCAAGGCCGAATCGCCGAAGGCGGCCGAGACGGTGACGAAGGCCAGCACCATCAGCGCGAAATATTCGCGCGGACCGAAGACCAGCGCCAGCTTGACGATGCTGGGCGCCAGGAAGGCCAGCAGCAGCGTCGCGATCAGCCCGGCGATGAAGGATCCGATGGCGGCGGTGGCCAGCGCCGGTCCGCCGCGGCCCTTGCGGGCCATCTTGTTGCCTTCCAGCGCGGTGATGATCGAGGCGCTTTCGCCCGGCGTGTTCAGCAGGATCGAGGTGGTCGAGCCGCCATACATGCCACCGTAATAGATGCCGGCGAACATGATGAGCGAGCCGGCCGGGTCCAGCCGGTAGGTGACAGGCAGCAGCAGCGCCACGGTCAGCGCCGGGCCGATGCCGGGCAGCACGCCGACGGCGGTGCCCAGCGTCACGCCGATCAGCGCGTAAAGCAGCATCATCGGGTCGGCGGCGGTGCCGAGCCCCTGCATCAGGAATTCGAATGCGCTCATGGCTCAGCCCCGCGGAAAGACCAGATGCTCAAGCGGCCCGGCGGGCAAATGCAGCATCAGAAGTTGCGAGAAGATCGCCCAGACCACGAAGGCGAAGACGATGCCGATGGGAATGGTCATCGCCAGGTTGCGCTTGCCGAAGGCCCGCGCGGTAAAGGCGAAGAGAATGCCCGTGGCGATGGAAAAGCCCGCCGCATGCAGCAGCATCAGCTGCAAAGCCAGGCCCGCGATGATCCACAGGATCGGCAGGGCATTCTGGGGCGGGCGCTGCGGGAAATCGCCGCGCAGGGCCTCGATGGCGGTCCAGGCGGCCAGGCCGATCAGTGCGAAGCCCACGACGCGCGGAACACTGGCCGGGCCGATGCCGGAATAGCCGCCCAGATCGGCCAGCCGCGCGCTGTCCCACAGCATCACGGCCCCAACCACCACCAGCCCGGCGGCGATGACCAGCGCCGCCGTATCCCGGCGGCGCGGCGGTTCATGGCGATTGCCGCTCATTTCACCAGACCGATGTCCTTGAGGATCGCCTCGGTCGCGGCGACATCCTGTTCAAGCTGGGCCTCGAATTCGGGACCGGCCAGATAGGTATCCATCCAGCCCTTGTCGGAAAGCTGCTTTTGCCAGTTTTCCGACTTGGCCATCTTCTCGATATCGGCGGTGACCTTGGCCTTCTGCTCGTCCGACAGGCCCGGCGCGGCGGCGACCATGCGCCAGTTTTCCAGCGTCACGTCCAGCCCGGCCTCTTGCAGGGTGGGCGCATCGACGCCCTCCAGCCGCTCGGGCGAGGTGACGGCCAGCAGCCGCAGCGTGCCGGCCTGGATCTGGGCCTCGAACTCGCCCAGCGAGGAGATGCCGGCCGTCACCTGGTTGCCCAGGATCGCCGCCAGCGCCTCGCCGCCGCCGGAATAGGCGATGTAGTTGATCCTGGTCGGATCGACGCCCGCCGCCTTGGCGATGAGGCCCACGGCGATATGGTCGGTGCCGCCGGCCGAGCCGCCGGCCCAGCTGACCGCGCCGGGATCGGCCTTCAGCGCCTCGATCAGCCCGTTGATGTCCTGGATGGGCGATGCGGCGGGAACCACGATCGCCTCGTATTCGCCGGTCAGCCGCGCGATGGGGGTCACGTCCTTGAGCGAGACGGGCGAATTGTTGGTCAGGATGGCGCCGACCATGACATAGCCGCCGACGATCAGCGCGTCCGGGTTGCCCTTGTTCTGGCTGGCGAATTGCGCCAGGCCGATGGTGCCGCCGGCGCCGGGCACGTTCTGCACCTGCACCGATTTCGAGATGCCTTCCTCTTGCAGCACGGTCTGCATGGTGCGGGCGGTCTGGTCCCAGCCGCCGCCGGGGTTGGCCGGGGCGATGATGGTGTAATCGGCCATGGCCGGCAGGGCCGTGGCCGCCGCGAACAGGCTGGCGAGAACGAATTGCTTCATGGTCTTCCTCCGCATCGAACCGGGCGCATCTGCGCCGGTCCCGTTATCCGTTTTTCTGGCTCTGGCCCGCATCTCTCCCGGAATGCGGGCGTCCTCCGCAGGCCCGCGCGCAGGCGGGCCCTGTGCCTTTCCAGCACAGAAAGCTGTCATGGACCTGACATCGCGGTGAAAATTATTCCCCGGCCAGCGCCTTGTTCCAGCGCGCCAGCAGCCTGGCCCGCGTCGCCTGGTCCAGATAGGCCAGAAGGCCGGGGCTGACCGGCACCGGCTTCAGCCGCAGCCCGGCCAGATCCTGCATGCCGCCCGCCGGGCCGGGCTGGCCCGCCACCTCCAGGCTGACGGCCGACAGCCGCAGGGTGCGCGACAGCAGGCCCTGCCCCTCGGGCGACATCAGGAAGGCCAGGAAATCCGCCCCCAGCCCCGGCTGGCGCGCTGCCGCCGGCACCAGCGCCACGCGCGAGACGACCACGGTGAAGTCGCGCGGCAGGATCACCCCCAGGTCGGGATGCCGGCGCGCCCAGTCCGAGGCATAGGAGCCGAGCAGGTTGTAGCCGACCGCCAGCCGCCCGTCGGCGATCTGTTCCAGCAATTCGGCCGAGGTCGGGAATTGCCGCACGCCCGCCCGGCCCATGGCCTGCACCACCGACCAGATGCCCGGATAAAGCTCCTGGTCGCGGGCCAGGAACAGGTAGCCCACGCCCGAGCGTGCCACATCATAGGTGCCGATCCGGCCCTGCGCCTCGTCCGGGTGCTCGGCCATCCACTGCATCAGGTCGGCGCGGGTGGCGGGCGGCGGGTGATCGGCGAAGCTGGGCTTGTGATAGGCAAAGACTGCGGGCTCGAAGGTCAGCGCATAGGCGGTATCGCGCCAGTTCGCCCAGTCCGGCCAGCCGGGCGTGTGCGGCGTCTGGACCGGCCGGGCGAAGCCGTCATTGGCCAGCTTGACCTGCAGGTCCATGGCCGAGGAAAAGGCGAAATCCGCCGTGGCGCCGCCCGCCTGCGTCTCGGCGACGATGCGGTCGTGCAGCTCGGTCGTCAGCAGGTTCTCGTAACGCACGGCGACGCCGGGATGGATGCGCTGGAAGGCGGCGACCAGCGGCGCGGCCAGATCGTCGTCGAGCGAGGAATAGACCGACAGCTCGCGCCCGTCGCCCTGCGGGGCGGGAAACAGCGTCAGCTGCGCCGATGCCGCGCCGGGCCACAGCGCGACTGCGGCGGCGATGGCTGGCAAAAGGCGGGCAAGCGGGCGCATGATCGGCGACTTTGCCAAAGCGGCAGCCCGTTCACAAGCCCGCGCCGCCCCGCTAGGCTGCGGGCGGAAGGGGGAAACATGCGCATCCTGCTTGTCGAGGACAACCTGTCTCTGGCCGAGGGGCTGACCGCATTGCTGCGGCAGTCGGGCTATGCGGTGGACGTGGTCCATGACGGCGCCTCGGCCGAGGCGCTGGCGGCGGCGGAAAGCTTCGACCTGGTGATCCTCGACCTGAACCTGCCGCAGATGGACGGGCTGGAGGTGCTGCGGGCGATGCGGGCGCGGCGCAATCCGGCGGCGGTGATGATCCTGACCGCGCGCGGCGCCCCCGAGGAACGGGTGCGCGGCCTGGACCTGGGTGCCGACGACTACATGGTGAAGCCCTTCGACATCGGCGAGTTCGAGGCGCGCATCCGCTCGCTTCTGCGCCGGCAGGCGGGGCTGCGCAACTCCACCGTCAGCTTCGGCGATCTGGTGCTGGACCAGACCGCGCGCAGCTTCCTGCTGGCGGGGCAGCCGCTGGACCTGCCGGCGCGCGAACGCGGGTTGCTGGAGCTGCTGATCATGCGCGCCGGCAAGGTGGTGGCGCGCGAATCGATCGTGCAGTCGCTGACCTCGCTGGAGGACGACCTGTCCGCCAACGCGATCGAGCAATATGTCAGCCGGCTGCGCAAGCGGCTGGCGCCGGCCGGGCTGACGGTCAGGACGGCGCGGGGGATCGGCTATTTTCTCGACCGGGCGGTGCCGTGATCCGGCGGCCGTTTTCCCTGCGCCGCCGGCTGCTGGGCTGGCTGCTCATGGGAACTCTGGCGCTGGGCACCGCCGCGCTGATCGACACCTGGCGCGAGGCGGTGCGCATGGCCAATGCGCTGGCCGACCGGGTGCTGGCCGGCTCGGCGCTGGTGATAGCCGAGCGCGCCTCGCTGGACGAGGACGGGCGCATCGCCATCGAGATCCCCTATGGCGCGCTGGAGATGCTGAGCTCCGCCGCGCAGGACCGGGTCTTCTATCGCGTGGACGGCCCGCCCGGCCATATCGTCACCGGCTATGGCGACCTGCCGATGGCGCCGGCGCGGCCGGGGGGCGGGCCGGCCTATGCCGACGGCGTGTTCCGGGGCGAGCCGGTGCGGGTGGCGAGCCTGGCCCGCGCCGCCTCGACCGGCATCGACGAGGTGCCCTTCGTCGTCACCGTGGCCGAGACCACCAATGCCCGGCGCGAGCTGACGCGGGCGATCCTGATGCGCTCGGCCCTGCGGCTGGCGCTGATGATCGCGGGCGCGGCGCTGATCGTCTGGGTCGCGGTGACGCTGTCCTTGCGCCCGCTTTACCGGCTGGGCGAGGAGATCGCCGCGCGCAGCCCCGACGACCTGAGCCCGATCGGGACGCCGGTGCCCTCCGAGGTGCGCGGGCTGGTCGGCACTGTGAACGGCTTCATGCGGCGGCTGGGTGCGGCGCTGGACGGGATGCGCAACTTTACCGGCAATGCCGGGCACCAGCTGCGCACGCCGCTGACCGTGGTGCGCACCCAGCTGGCGCTGGCGGCGCGGGCGGCAACGCTGCCCGAGGCGCAGGCCGCCGCGGCCAAGGGCGATGCCGCCGTGGCCCATGCCGAGCGCATCCTGGCGCAACTGCTGCTGCTGGCGCGGGTCGATACCGCCGAGGGCGCCGCGCTGGCCGCGCCGCTGGACCTGGCGGCGCTGGCCCGCGACCTGACCGCCGAGCATATCCCCGCCGCCGCCGAGGCCGGCATCGACCTGGGCTTCGAGGGCGAGGGGCCGGTGACGGTCCGCGCCGAGCCCTTGCTGCTGGGCGAGGCGCTGAGCAACCTGATCTCGAACGCGCTTTTGCATGCCGGCCGTGCGGCGGTGGTGACGGTGCGCGTCTGGCGCGCGGGCGGCGAGGCGGTGCTGGAGGTAGAGGACAGCGGCCCCGGCATCCCGGCCGAGGCGCGCGCCGCCGCCGTCAGCCGATTCGCGCGGGGCGAGACCGCGGGGCCCGGCATGGGCCTGGGCCTGCCGGTGGCGCTGGAGATCGCCGGCCTGTTCGGCGGCCGGCTGGTGCTGGACGCGGGGGCCGGCGGGCGCGGGCTTCTGGCGCGCATCACCCTGCCGGCGGCGGCCCCGGCCCGGTCCGTGCAAGAAAATGCCGGGCTTGGCACGGAACCCTTGCAATCGTGACCCGGATTCGCCATCTTTTGCGCGTTCGCGCCTTCGTGAACGCAGTTTGATGGCCGGGCCCCTCTGGCGGACGTGGCGGCACGTTCGTGATGTCGGCATCCATCTTTGACCAGCCGCCTGGACTTGTTCTTAACATGCAGCAAGGAAACAACCCGCCCTTGGGGGGCTCGACGAATGGAACCCATCGTCCCACCCTGCACTATTTCAAATGGTCCTTCATCGTCACCGTGCTCGGCCTCGCCCTGGGCGCGGTGCTGGGATGGCAGACGACCGGAACCGTCGGCGGCACGCTGACGATCTTTTTCATCTGCGCCGTGCTGGCGGTGCTGGAAATCTCGCTTTCCTTCGACAACGCCATCGTCAACGCCAACAAGCTGAAAGAGATGACCCCGAAGTGGCAGCGCCGCTTCCTGACCTGGGGCATCCTGATCGCCGTCTTCGGCATGCGGATCGTCTTTCCGCTACTGATCGTGGTCATCGCCGCCAATATCGGTCCCTGGCAGGCCATGGTCCTGGCCGCAAGCCAGCCCGACGAATATTCGCGCATCATGCACGAGGCGCATCTGCCCATCGCGGCCTTCGGCGGCACCTTCCTGATGATGGTCGGCCTGAGCTTCTTCTTCGACCATGAAAAGGACGTGCATTGGGTGCGCTGGCTGGAACATCGCATGCAGCGTTACGCCACCGTCCGCGGCATCGAGGTCGCGGTGGTGCTGGTCACGGTGCTGATCTTCTCGCGCTTCCTGGAAGGGGCCGATTCGCAGGTGTTCTTCCATTCCGCGATCTGGGGCCTTCTGACCTTCCTGCTGGTCGAGGTGCTGGGCGGCCTGCTGGACAGCTCGCAAGAGGCGATGCAGGCCGGCGCCAAGGGCGGCATCGGCGCCTTCCTTTACCTGGAAGTGCTGGACGCGTCCTTCAGCTTCGACGGCGTGATCGGTGCCTTTGCGCTGACCCATAACCTGTTCGTCATCGCCATCGGCCTGGGTATCGGCGCCATGTATGTGCGCTCGATGACCATCATGCTGGTCGAGCGCGGCACGCTGGCCGAATACCGCTTCCTCGAACATGGCGCCTTCTATGCCATCATCGCGCTGTCGGTGATCATGTTCGTGCAGCCCTTGGTGCATATCCCCGAGGTCATCACCGGCCTGGGCGGCGCGACGCTGATCGGTATCTCGTTCTGGTCCTCGATCCGCTGGAACCGCAAGAACCACGCGGTCGAGGCGTAAGCCCTCCGAAGCGACAGGAACGGCCGCCGCCTTTCGGGGCGGCGGCCTTTTTGCTATCCCTGATCCCGTGGTTCGGAACGAGGACAGTCATGCGTTACCTGCTTGCCCTGCTGGTCGTCGCCGCCGTGGCGGCGCTGTTCTATTGGCGCCATGCGCAAAGGGCCGGGGCCGCGCAGGATGACGGCGCCGACGTGCAGGCGCTTTACCAGGCCGGCCGGGCGCTGCCGCAGGGGCCGCTGCGGGTCTATCACCTGGGTCACAGCCTGGTCGGCCGCGACATGCCGGCGATGCTGGCGCAGCTGGCCGGGCAGGGGCACGATTATGCGCTGCAACTGGGCTGGGGCACCGCGTTGCGCGAGCATCACCAGGGCCGCGAGGCAATCGCCGGCTTCGACCAGGAAAACGCCACCCCCCGCTATCGCGACGCGCATCAGGCGCTGCAAAGCGGCGAATACGACGCCTTCGTCATGACCGAGATGGTGCGGCTGCAGGATGCGATCCAATACAAGGAAAGCCGCCTCTATGCCGGGAAATGGGCGGCCGAGGCGGCGGCGGGCAATCCGGCCGGGCAGGTCTTTCTTTACGAAAGCTGGCACGCGCTGGATGACCAGCCGGACTGGCTGTCGCGCCTGCCCGACGACCTGGAGACGATGTGGAAGCCCGGCCTGCTCTGGCCCGCCGCGCGTGCCGCCGGCAAGCCGGTCTGGCTGATCCCCGTGGGGCAGGTCATGGCCCGGCTGGTGGCCGAGGCCGAGGCCAGGGGCGGCATCGCCGAGCTGGCATCGCGCGAGGATCTGTTCGGCCGTAGCCCGGACGGCACGCTGGACCCCATCCACCCGAACGACCTGGGCGTCTACCTGGTGGCGCTGACCCATTACGCGGTGCTTTACGGCCAAAGCCCGGTCGGCCTGCCGCATGAACTGATGCGCGCCGATGGCAGTCCCGCCGATGCGCCCTCGCCCGAACTGGCGCGGCGCATGCAGGAGGTGGTCTGGGAGGTGGTCAGCACCAACCCGCTGACCGGGCTGTGACCGCAGGAAAACCGAACGCTGTTTTTACGGATTGTTGAAAATATTTCGATTGATCCGGCGCTGGATTTGCCTTCTTGGCAGGCATGGGCTGATCGTATTCCGGGCAATTGCCCGATCCGCGGTCGGTCGTGCTGAGGAGGTCCGATGCTTACCGGGTTCGTGCTGTTCTATGTCGGCGCCGTGCTGTTTCTGAACGGGCTCTGGCTGATGGGCCGGATCGCCGATCGCGAGATCGTCGTCATCAACATCGTCGCCGCGCTGGTTTCGGGCGCCGCGGTGCTGCACGACGCTTTCGGCGCCGGGGCCAGCGCCGCCAGCATCCGCAACGGCGCGCTGAGCCTGTTGTTCTGCACCACCTATCTGTGGGTCGCCTATAACCGGCTCAGCGGGGCGGATGGGCGCGGCCTGGGCTGGTTCAGCCTGTTCGTCGCGGTGACGACCGTGCCGGTCTGCCTGCGCGCGCTGGTGGCGGCGGGGTCCGCGACCGAGCTTTGGCTGGCGGCGAACTGGGCCGTCTGGGGCGTGCTGTGGTTCCTGTATTTCCTGCTGCTGGCGCTTGGCCGCCCGATCCAGCGGCAGACCGCCTGGGTCACGCTGCTGGCCGGGATCTTCACCGGCTGGCTGCCGGGCTTCCTGCTGCTGGACGGGCTGCTCTGATCACCAGAACAGATGCGCCTCGTCGATGGCGCGGCGCCAGAAGGCGTCGCGGTCTGATTCCGGCGCCCAGCCCAGCAGGCGCTTGGGTTTTGCATTATCGAAACGCGACAGATGCCCGCGCGACTTCCAGTCGGCCAGCGAGGCCGGGGACGCCCCCTTGCGGCGCAGCACGTGGCGCTTCAGCCCCTGCTTGACCGCATCGACCGCCCAGAGCGCGGTCAGGTTCGAGCCGCTGACCTTCAGCCGCGCCCCGGTGCGGCGATGGATGGCGTCGAAATAGTCGCGGCCGGAAAACATCGGCTCGCCGATCAGGTTGAAGCTTTCGCCGATGGCCTCGTCGCGTTCCATCATCGCGATCAGCCCGTCCGAGACGTCGTCGGCCAGCACAAAGGGCAGGATGTTGCGGCCATTGCCCCACAGCCGCACCGCCCCGGCGCCGTGCCAGCGGCCGATGCCCCAATGCTGCAGGGGCCCGCCGTCGCCCAGCACGATGCCGGGCCGGGCGATCACCAGCCGCAATCCCTGCGCCTGCATGGCGATCAGCCGCCGCTCGCCCTCGGCCTTGGACCGCGCATAGATGTTGCGGGTTTCCATCTCGCCGAAATCGGTGGCCTCGGTGATGGTGCGGGCCGGGTCGGACATGTCGTATGAGGCGATGGTGCCGGTATGGACCAGCCGCCCGATGCCGGCGCGGATCGCGGCGCGGCCGATGCGCTCGGTCGTGGCCACGTCGTTTTCCAGCGCCGCCTGCCAGTTCTTGTCGGTGGATTTTGCCAGGTTGAAGACGCAATCCATGCCCTGCATCGCGGCCGCCAGCCTGTCCTCGTCGCGCAGCGACACGCCCAGCGTTTCGACATGGTCGGCGATGTCGGGAAAGGGACCGTTGTGTCCGCGCGACAGCACCCGCACGTCGTGGCCGCGCTCGACCAGCCGCCGGGTCAGGTTGCGGCCGATGAAGCCGGTGCCGCCGATCACCATGACGCGCGGCCGCGGCGTGCCGTGGGGCCGGGCCGGAACCGCGGGCAGGGCGGGCAGGCGGGCCAGCGCATCCTCGATCCCCTGCATCACCGCGCGGGCCGAGGCGGGCGCAAAGCGCGGGTCGGGCTGCCCGGCGCGGATGCCGTCGTAGAAGGCGGCGATGGTGGCGCGGAAGCTCAGCCCATAGGGGCTTTTCTGGTTCAGCGAGGCGGCCTGGCGGAAGGCGTTGCGCAGCCCCTCGCGCAGATGCGCCCCGGCGCGGGACAGTTCTTTGATCAGCGGGTTCAGCACCAGATCGGCGGTGTTGTCGCGCGTGACCACCAGCGCATCCGCCGCATAATCCAGCCGCGCCATGCCGGAGGAGCCGCGCAAGCTGACCGAACGGTCGTCGAAGGTCTCGACCAGCGACAGGGCGATGGTCAGGTCCACCTTGCCGGCGCGGGCCAAGATGCGCCAGCTTTGCGGCCGCCGCTCGCCGCCGGGCAGGGTGATCCATTGGCCCAGGCTGACATGCTCGACCTCCAGCGGGCCGAACAGGTCCACCGCGAAGGAGAAGGGGTGCGGGCCAAGCTCCAAGAGCAGGTTCTGCGTCTCGCGCAGCATCCACAGCCCGTAGGGCCCCGAGCGCAGCGGCACCAAGGGCAGCGCCCAGTTGACCTGCGCGCTGGAGACCAGCCCCAGGTCGCCCGCCTGCACCGCCCGTTTCAGCCGTTCGTAACCCGGCAGGCCCAGGAAGTTGTGGCAGGCGCCCAGCTGGCGGCCGGCGGCCGTGGCGGCCGCCTCCATCTCGTTGATCTCGGCGACGGACAGCGCCACCGGCTTCTCGACCAGCACATGCAGGCCGGCGCCCAGGCATTTCACCGCCAGGTCGCGATGCAGGTTCGGCGGCGTCAGGATATGCACCACGTCGCAGACCCCGGCGGCGATCATCTGGTCCAGGTCGGCAAAGGCGGCGACGCCATGGCCGGAGGCCAGCGCCTCTGCCGCATCGATGGCGGGGTCGCAGATCGCGACCAGCCGCGCGCCCGGCGCGGCCTTGATCGCATCGGCGTGCCACGAGGCGATGTAGCCGGCCCCGACGATACCGACGCGCAGGTCCGAGGTCATGGCAAGCTCCTATTTATATTCGATGATATGCATGGCGTCGCCCCGCTGGCGGCGACGGAAATATGTCAGCATCCCGAAAAGGTTGGGGATCTTGGCCAGAGTCAGCAGCGCCGCCTGCCGGCCGGCCATCGGCTGGCCGCGCAGCCCCGTGAGGGTCTTCCAGAAAGACAGCGCGTAAAGTCCCAGCGCCGCCAGAGACAGCCAGGGGCTGAGGACCAGCCCCAGCAGGAAAAGCAGCGGCAACGCCAGCCCATAGACCCAGACCCGCATCTGCTCGCGCCGGAAATGCGGCGGGTGCATGCGGCCCACCTGCGCGAAGCCGTGGCCGTTGCGGATGGTGCGCTGCCACCATTGGCCGAATCGCGTCATGGCGGCATCGTGCCAGGTCATCTGCACCGGCAGGCGCTGCAGCCTCCAGCCGGCCTTGCCGAGGCGCAGGCAGAATTCGTCATCCTCGGCCGCGATCACCGCGGGGTCGAAGCCGCCGACCTGGCGAAAGGCCGCGGTACGCACCATCATGTCGCCGCCGCAGGCCACGATGGGGCCGGCGGGGCGGTGCCAGTCCACCTCGCACATCTGGTTATAGACCGTGGCCGTGGGGTGGATCTCGGACCGCCAGCCGGTGACGAGGCCCAGTCCGGGATCGGCCTGCATGGCGGCGGCGCCGGCCTCCAGCCAGCCCGGCTCGACCCGGCAGTCGCCATCGACGAATTGCACCAGATCCAGCGCGCCCTCCGCCTGCAGTGCCTCGAATCCCGCATTGCGGGCGCGGGCGGCGGTGAAGGGAACCGAGCTGTCCAGCTCGACCACGGCGACGCCCAGGCTGCGGGCAAAGGCGACGCTGTCGTCGCGCGAGCCGCTGTCCACATAGACCACCCGCGCGCAAAGCGGCACCAGCGAGCGCAGGCAGGCCTTCAGCCTGTCGCCCTCGTTGCGGCCGATGGCCACGGCGCCCAGCGTGGGACGGGTCATGTCTGCCCTCGTGCTTGTTCCGGCAGGGGCAGCCTATCCCCGCCGCGGCGCGTTCGGCAATGCGGCGCGGCCTGTCGTTATCGGCATGTTCAGGGCCTCGGCGGCGGCTGCCGCAGGCTTTGTCGCGCCAGCGCCGAGATCAGGTCGGTCTGGGTGACGATGCCGACGATGCGCGGCCCGTCCAGCACCGGCACCGCCTCGCATTCGCCCGAGGCCAGCATCGGCAGCAGCGCCCCGATGGGCGCGTCGGGCGCGACATGCGGCGGGTCGGTCTGCATGATCTCGCGCGCGCGGGGGGCTGCGCCGCGCCTGGGGTTCATCAGGTCCGACAGGGCGGCCAGGAAGCGGCGGTTGTGGCGAAAGGCGTCCTCGCGGGCGCGGCGGATCAGGTGCAGCTGGAAGATCACGCCACGGAACTGGTCGCCGGCCTCGACCACTGGCAGCGAGGTGAAGCCGTGCTTGCGGAAGATGTCGGCGACCCGCACCAGCCGCGTATGCGGGGCCACGGTGACGAGGTCGCGCGACATCACGTCCGCCGCGGTCAGCGGTCCGGTGCGATGGGCGGCGGCCTGCAATTCGGCGGCGCCGATCAGGCGCGCCAGGTCTTCGACCCCCAGGTTCAGCGACTGGCGATAGCGTTGCAGGATTTCGGTCAGTTCTTCCTTGGACAGGCCCAGCCGCTCCATCGCCGGGTGGTCGGCGGTGCCATGCGGCCCCGGTTCCTCGAACTGGCGAAACGGATAGCGCCGGCCGGTCAGCCGGGCATAGATCATCCCCAGCCCCACCAGCGCCAGCGTGCCGACCAGCACCGGCGTCAGCACGAAGTGAAAGCCAAGCGCGCCGATCGCCTCGGGGTTCAGCGCGGCGGTCATGGCGACCGCGCCGGCCGGCGGATGCACGGCGCGCAAGAGGATCATCGCGGCGATGGTGACGCCCACTGCCAGCGCGACGCAAAGCGCCGAATGCGGCGTCGCCATGCAGGCCAGCACGCCGATGGCGGCGGCGACGGAATTGCCGACCACCGCCGACCAGGGCTGGGCCAGCGGGCTGTTGGGCACCGCAAAAACCAGCACCGAGGTCGCCCCGAAGGGCGCGATCATGGACAGCCCCAGCCGCAGGTCGGTCGCGGGCGACAGCAGGAACAGCCCCGAGATGCCCAGCCCCACCAGCGCCCCCAGGCCGGCCCGCAACGCCTCGCGCGGCGAGCCGGGCGCGATCGCCGGGCCAAGCGCCTGCGTGATCTGGTGCAGCACGGCCCCGGCGGGTCTGGTCATCTGAGCTTGCCTTTCGCGCCCGCCCGAAAAACGGGCTTCCAATGCGCCTAATTGTCGCAGGAGCGGGCAGGTTGCAAGGCCCCGGAAGGGTTGAGCTGGGACGCTCTCGGGCCGGCCGGCGGTGGCCTTCGGCAGGGCGGGTCCGGGCCATGGCGCGGCCTTGGCGCGAATCGGCCGAGTCGCTTTGACATTTCCCGGCCGGCTGTGCCAATTCGGCCCATGGCGCCCGGGTGACGGGCGCCCGCCGGGAATGACGATGAACCTGCTGAACCGCCGCATCCTGACCTTCGCGCTGGCCGCCCTGGGCGGCGCGGCCTTTCTGCTGCTGCACCTGCCGCTGCCCATGCTGCTGGGACCGATGCTGGCCTGCCTGGTCGCGGCGCTGGCCGGCGCGCCGCTGGCCGGGGCCGGGCAGTTCGGCATCTTCATGCGCACCATCCTGGGGGTGGCGGTGGGCGCCTCGATCACGCCCGGCGTGCTGGCGGAACTGCCCGAGGTGGCGGCATCGCTGCTGTTCGTGCCCGGCTTCATCGGCGTGATCGCGCTGGTCGGCTATCCGCTGTTTCGCCGCGCCTTCGGCTTCGACCATGCGACGGCCTGGTATGGCGCCATGCCAGGCGGCTTGCAGGACATGCTGGTCTTTGGCGAGGAGGCGGGCGGCGATGTCCGTGCCCTGTCGCTGATCCATGCGACGCGGGTTCTGGTGATCGTCACCGTTGCGCCGCTGATCATGACCGCCTGGTGGGGCGTGGACCTGTCGCAGCCGCCCGGCACGCCGATGCGTGCCACGGATGCGGCCGAGATCGCGCTGATGGTCGCCGCCGGGCTGCTGGGCTGGAAGGGGGCCGAGCGGTTGGGCGTCTTCGGCGCCTCGATCCTGGGGCCGATGGTGCTGACCGCGGCGCTGTCGCTGTCGGGGCTGATCACCCAGCGCCCGCCGGCCGAGATGATCCAGGCCGCGCAATTCTTCATCGGCATCGCCGTCGGGGTGAAATATGCCGGCATCACCCTGCGCGAATTGCGCCTGCATGTGACGGCCGGTATCGTCTATGCGCTGCTGCTGGCGGCGGTCAGCCTGGTCTTCATCGAGGGGATCGTGCATCTGGGGCTGGCGCCGGCACTGGACGCCTTCCTGGCCTTCCTGCCGGGCGGGCAGGCCGAGATGGTGGTGATCGCGCTGATCGCCGGGGCGGATATCGCCTATGTCGTCAGCCATCATCTGCTGCGCATGGTCATCGTGATCGTGCTGGGGCCGGTGGTGGGCAAGGTGCTGGGCCGGCGCGGCGGCTGAGGCGAGGGAACCAAGAGGAGAGCTGCATGAGCCATCGCATCCTGAAAGCCGCCGACCATCGCCGCATGCCGTGGAAGAACGGCCGCGGCGAGACGGTCGAGATTGCCGTCCATCCCGCGGGCGCGGGCCTTGCCGATTTCGGCTGGCGCGTCAGCATGGCGGGCGTGACCGAGGACGGCGATTTCTCGATCTTTCCGCAGATCGACCGCACGCTGGCGGTGCTGACCGGCGCGGGGATCGCGCTTCAGGTGCAGGGGCGGCCCATGCGGCGGCTGACGCCGGAGAGCGCGCCGCTGGCCTTCCCGGCCGATCTGCCGACCTCGGCGCGGCTGCTGGCGGGGCCGATCACCGACCTGAACGTGATGACCCGGCGCGGCGCCTTCACCCACCGGCTGTCGCGGCTGACCCAGGCGGCCGAGGGGGCGCCCGATTGGCGGCTGCTGCTGGCCACCGCGCCCGTGGTGCTGGATTTCGCAGGCGGCACCGTTGCGCTGGACCAGCTTGACGCGCTGCTTTGCGAGGGGCCGGAGGCCGCGCTGCCCGCCGGTCCCGCCCCGGATGTCTGGCTGATCGAGATCGCCCGCGCCTAGTCCCGGCGATTGCCGAGCAGCAGGTCGCGGCCGGCGAAGATGCCGCCGACGCATTCCATCTGAAACCGTTCCATGTCGCGGCCGCGGATCTCGGCCATGACCGCCTCGACCGCGTCGGGGTCGTCGCCAAGCTGCAACAGCGCCTCGCGGCCCATGGCGAAGGCGCTTTCCAGCGTCTCGCGCAGCTGATAGTCGGCGCCGGCCTCGACCAGTTCCCGCGCATGTTCGCGGTCGAAGGCGCGGGCAATGACCGGGACCAGCGGGAATTCGTGCTTGGCCAGTGCGACGATGCGGGTCACGGCCTGCCGGTCGCCGGGCACGGCGACGATCAGGCTGGCATTGCCGGCCCCGGCGGCGTGCAGGATGTCCAGCCGCGCGCCGTCGCCATACCAGACCTTGAAGCCGAACTCGTCGGCATCGCGGATGGTCTGCGGGTCGCTTTCGATGATCGAGATGGAATGGCCGCGCGCGATCAGCGGCTGGCTGACGATCTGGCCCATGCGGCCGAAGCCGATCATCAGCACCCGCGCCTCCAGCCCCTCGGCCGCCTCGACCCCGTCGAGCGAGGGCGCGGGTTTCGGCGCCAGCCGGTCGTGCAGGATGATCATCAGCGGCGTCAGCACCATCGAGACGATGACGATGGCGGTCAGCACGGCATTGTCCTGGCCGCTGATGATGCCGAACTGCATGGCGCTGGAATACAGCACAAAGGCGAACTCGCCGCCCTGCGCCATAAGCACCGCGCGCTCCAGCGCCTCGGCGCGGCTGGCGCGCAGCACCCGGCCGACGGTATAGATCACCAGCATTTTCAGCAGCATATAGGCCGGCACGCAGATCGCGATCAGCGCCCAGTTGGCGGCGATGATCCGCAGGTCCAGCGCCATGCCGACGCCCAGGAAGAACAGGCCCAGCAGCAGGCCGCGAAAGGGTTCGACATCCGCCTCGAGCTGGTGGCGGAAGCTGGATTCCGACAGCAGCACCCCGGCCAGGAAGGCGCCCATCGCCATGGACAGCCCGCCCCATTGCATCAGCAGCGCCGCGCCCAGTACCACCAGCAGCGCGGCGGCGGCCATCACCTCGCGCCCGCCGAACCGGGCAAGCAGGCCGAACATCGGGTTCAGCAGATAGCGCCCGGCCGCCACCAGCGCGGCGATGCAGCCCAGCCCGACGGCGATGCCGATCAGCCGGGCGGGCAGGGTGACCTCCTCTCCCCCCGGCGCGAGAAAGGCGACCAGCGCCAGCAGCGGCACGATGGCCAGGTCCTCGAACAGCAGGATGGCGATGATGCGGCGGCCCTTGGGGAGCGCCATCTCGCCCCGCTCGGCCAGCATCTGCATGACGATGGCGGTCGAGGTCAGCACGAATCCGGTGCCCGAGACGAAGCTGGCGGCGACCGGAAAGCCAAGCGCCAGCCCGACGCAGGTCAGCGCCGCGATGGCCAGCAGCACCTGGGCAAGGCCCAGCACGAAGATCTCGCCCCGCATCGCCCAAAGCCGCGAGGGCTGCATTTCCAGCCCGATGACGAACAGGAACAGCACCACGCCCAGCTCGGCCACATGGATGATCGCCTGCGGGTCGTGGAAAAAGCCCAGCCCGAAGGGTCCGATCGCCAGTCCCGCGGCCAGATAGCCCAGCACCGAGCCCAGCCCCAGCCGGCGAAACAGCGGCACCGCCAGAACCGCGGCCGCCAGCAGCACGACCACGCTGAGCAGCGGCACCCCGCCGCCATGTGCCGCCGCCCCGGCAGCGGCCGTCACCTCTGTCGCCATCCGGTCCCCGTTCGCGCTGGTTTCCTTGGGGCCAGCCTATACCCCGTCCCCGCGATCACAAAGCCCCCCGCTCAGCGCCAGCCAAGCGCGGGGGCAACGTGTTTCAGCACCGCCTCGATCACATGGGCGTTGTAATCGACGCCCAGCTGGTTCGGCACGGTCAAGAGCAGCGTGTCGGCCTCGGCGATGGCCTCGTCCTCGCGCAGTTCCTCGACCAGCCGGTCCGGCTCGGCGGTATAGCCGCGGCCGAAGATCGAGCGGGTCTTCTCGATGAAGCCGATCTGGTCGGCCTCCTTGCCGCCATGACCGAAATACATCCGGTCGCGGTCATCCATCAGCGGAAAGATCGAGCGGCTGACCGAAACCCGCGGCTCGCGCCCATGCCCTGCCGCCGCCCATGCCCCGCGATAGGCGCGGATCTGCTCGGCCTGCTGGACGTGGAAGGGCTTGCCGTTCTCGTCCGTCTTGAGCGTCGAGCTTTGCAGATGCATGCCCAGCCGCGCCGCCCAGCGGGCGGTGTCGTTCGAGGCCGCGCCCCACCAGATCCGCTGGCGCAGGCCGGGCGAATGCGGCTCGATCCGCAGCAGGCCGGGCGGGTTCGGGAACATCGGCCGCGGGTTCGGCCGGGCGAAGCCATGCCCCTCGATCACGTTCAGGAACACCTCGGCATGGCGCCGCGCCATGTCGGCATCGCTTTCGCCCTCGGCCGGGGAATAGCCGAAATAGCGCCAGCCCTCGATCACCTGCTCGGGCGAGCCGCGCGAGATGCCAAGCTGCAGCCGCCCCTGCGCGATCAGGTCGGCCGCTCCGGCATCCTCGGCCATGTAGAGCGGGTTTTCATAGCGCATGTCGATGACGGCGGTGCCGATCTCGATGCGGCTGGTGCGCGCCCCCACCGCCGCCAGCAGCGGGAAGGGCGAGGCGAGCTGGCGGGCATAGTGATGGACGCGGAAATAGGCGCCGTCCGCGCCAAGTTCCTCGGCCGCGACGGCCAGCTCGATGGATTGCAGCAGCGTGTCCTGGGCGCTGCGGGTCTGCGAGGCGGGCTCGTCCGACCAATGGCCGAAGGACAGAAAACCGATCTTCTTCACGCCATGTCTCATCACGGGGCGACCTTTGGGGCTGCGGGTTCCCGGGATATGGGGTCGGGACGGGCGGATGCCCAGCCTGCCTGCCATGCCGGGCTGTGCAGTTCCGCGGCCAGATGGTCGATGAAGCGGCGCAGCTTGGCCGGCATGGGCAGGACCGGCGGCCAGACCGCGACGATGGGCAGCGGCCTGGTGCCGAAGCCGGTCAGCACCCGCTCCAGCCGCCCCTCGGCCAGCGCCGGCGCGACGATGAATCCGGGCAGGATGGCCAGCCCCAGCCCCGCGATGGCCATGTCGTGGATCGCCTCGCCGTTGTTCATCGACAGCCGCCCCTGGACGAAGGGCGAAACGAAGCGGTCGCGATCCTGGAACTGCCACAGCTGGCTCATCGGCAGGTGGCTGTAGCCGATCACCTCATGCTCGCGCAGGTCGGCCAGGGTCTGCGGGCGGCCCCTGCGGTCCAGATAGGCGGGGCTGGCGCAGGCGATGCTGGCATCCTCGCACAGCTTGCGCTGCATCAGCGCCTTGTCGCGCATCTTGCCGATGCGGATGCCGATGTCGAAGCCCTCGCGCGCCAGGTCGCGGCTGCGGTCGTCGTAATCGACGCGGATCTCCAGCTCGGGGTTTTGGGCGGCGAAGCGGGCGATGATCGGCCCCAGATGCATCACGCCAAAGCTCATCGGCGCGGCGATGGCCAGGCTGCCGCGCAGCGGCGCCAGCCCGTCCATGTCCCAGGCGGTGCTTTCGGCGGCCGCGACCAGTTCGGCCAGCGCGGGACGCAGCCGCTCGGCCAGGCGCAGCGCCGCCTCGGTGGGGGTGATGCGGCCGGCATTGCGGCGAAACAGCGCCGCGCCCAGCGTGGCCTCAAGGTCGGTGATGCGCTTGCTGACCACGGATTTCGACAGGTTCAGCCGCGCGGCGGCGGCAGTGACGGTGCCCAGCTCCATCACCGTCAGGAAGGTTTCCAGATCGTTCAGGTCGTAACGCATGGCCCAAGCTTACCCGGTCCCGCGCCGTTCGCAATCGGCGAACGCAAGGTTCGCGGCCGCTCCGGTGGCGGAAACGGCCGCGATGCCCGATATTGATGCCAAGAGAAAGGAGGCCCATCATGGAGCTGACCGGAATTCACCACCTGACGGCAATCACCGCCGATGCGCCCGGCAACAAGCGGTTCTATACCGACACGTTGGGGCTGCGGCTGGTCAAGAAGACCGTCAACCAGGACGACACCAGCGCCTATCACCTGTTCTATGCCGACGGGCTGGCCCGGCCCGGGACCGACCTGACCTTCTTCGACTGGCCGGCGGCGCCCGAGCGGCGCGGCACCCATTCGATCAGCCGCACCGGGCTGCGGGTCGCGGGCGACAGCCTCGACTACTGGGCCGGGCGGCTTCGGGACCGCGGCCTGACCGTGGGGCGGATCGCCGAGATCGACACCCGCGCCAGCCTCGATTTCGAGGATCCCGAGGGCCAGCGTTTCCGCCTGACCGCGGACGCGCCCGATGCCGAGCCCGCGCCCTGGGCGAAAAGCCCGGTGCCGGTGCAGCACCAGATCCACGGGCTGGGGCCGATCACCATCTCGGTGCCGGACCTGGCCCCGACCGAGTTGGTGCTGACCCAGGTGATGGGCCTGCGCAAGGTCCGCGACTATGCCAGCCCCGACGGGCACGGCACGGTCCATGTCTACGAGATGGGCCAGGGCGGCCCCGCGGCCGAGCTGCATGTCGCGGTCCAGCCCGACCTGCCCACGGCGCGCCAGGGCGCGGGCGGGGTGCATCACGTCGCCTTCCGCGTGCCCGACAAGCCGGCCATTCACGAATGGGCCAGGCGGCTGAGCGGGATGCGGGTGCCCAATTCGGGCGAGGTCGAACGCTACTATTTCCGCTCGCTCTATTTCCGCGAGCCGGGCGGCAACCTGTTCGAGATCGCCAGCGACGATCCCGGCTTCGCCGTGGACGAGCCGCTGGAGAGCCTGGGCGAGACGCTGTCGCTGCCGCCCTTCCTGGAAGGGCAGCGCGCGCAGATCGAGGCGCGGCTGAAGCCGCTGGACTGAGCCCTGCCGAACCGAAAGGAAAGGCCGCCGGAACGATCCGGCGGCCTTTTTCATGCGCGCGGGAATCCGCCCGCAGCCGGCGGGCCTGTTGCCGCATCGGCGATTTCGCCCCATGCTCCTGACCGCGGCAGGACGGAAGGGAGCGACACGGCATGAGCCAGCCGGCAACGGAACAGCCCGCCTCGCAGCTGATCGATGCGCGGATCAAGGAACTGGGCGATTGGCGCGGCGAGACCCTGGCGCGGCTGCGCGCCCTGATCCACGAGGCCGATCCCGAGGTGGTCGAGGAATGGAAATGGCGCGGCGTGCCGGTCTGGTCGCATGACGGCATCATCTGCACCGGCGAGACCTACAAGCAGGTGGTGAAGATGACCTTCGCCAAGGGCGCGGCGCTGGAAGATCCCGCGGGCCTGTTCAACGCCAGCCTGGATGGCAATACCCGCCGCGCCATCGACCTGCGCGAGGGCGAGCGGATCGATGCCGGGGCGCTGAAGGCGCTGATCCGCGCCGCCGTGGCGCTGAACACGGCCAGCAAGAAAAAGGGGCGGTCGAAATGACCGCCCCGTCCTGCCGGCTGAGCTGATTGCTTCAGGCGGTCCTGGCGCGCTGCGCCATGGTCGCCTCGGCCCACCAGAGCAATTCGTCCAGCATGGCGTTCAGCGCCGGCAGCAGGTTCGCCTCGACCTCGGCCATCTCGCCATTGGCGCCCAGCGGCGAGACCTTGAAGAAATCGCCGCCGCCCAGATGCACGGCATTGCGCAGCGGCACCATCTGCAGTTCGACAGCGATGCCGCGCAGGTGCTCGATGGCGCGGGCGGCGCCGACGCCGCCATAGCCCATGGCCGCCGCCGGCTTGTGGTTCCATTCCTTGTAGGCCTGGTCCAGCGCGTTCTTCAGCGCGCCGCTGACCGAATGGTTGTATTCCGAGGTCAGGAAGATAAATCCGTCGAACCCGGCCAGCTTCTGCTGCCATTTCACCGCCCGCGGATCCTGCGACGGCACCCAGAGGTTCGAGGCGACCTCGTCGAACAGCGGCAGGTCGTAGTCGCGCAGGTCCACCAGCTCGAAGCTCATGTCCTCGCGCTTTTGCGCGTTTTCCAGCAGCCAGGCTGCGGGTTTGTCGGCAAAGCGCGCGGCGCGGGTCGCGCCGATGATGATGGCGATATGCGGTTTCTGGGTCATGATCTGATCCTTCGTCATGATTTGGCGGGCCGGGCGCGGCCCTTCCGGTTGAATGCGTCGGCCTCAAACTGGCCTTTGCCAGGCTTTCGGGCAAGCCAACCGGAATCGGAAACGGCGTTCGGGAATCGGAAACACATCGCCCGGAATCACGAAAGGACAGGCGGGCCTCGCGACCCGCCTGTCCATCTTCTCTGTTCTACAAATACCCATGCGGCAGCGCGGAGGGGCGCCGCGCTGCCGGTCCGGCCCTCAGCCGTGACCCAGCCACCCAGCGGTCAGCGACGCATCCTCGGGCCGAAGCTCGTGCCCGGCATCGAGCGTGCGCGCCTCCAGTGCCGCGCCGCCGTCCTGCAGGGCGCGCTCCAGCGCCGGGGCCATGCGGGCAAAGGGATCGCGGGCGCCGGTCAGCATCAGCACCTGGCTGCCGGCCAGGGCCTGCGTCTCCAGCGCCGGCGGCTCCTCCAGCACCTGCACGGCGCGCAGCAGAACCGCCCGGCCGATCAGGCCGGGATGCAGCTGCATGACCGCGCCCAGCAGGTTCGCGCCGTTGGAATAGCCCAGATAGGTCAGCGCCGCGGGGTCCAGGCCGTAGGCCCGCGCCGCCTCGGCGATGAAGCCGGCAAAGGCCTCGACCTCGGCGCGGATGTCCTCTTGGTCATAGGTCACCGCGTCATAGCGGCGGAACCAGCGATTGATGCCTTCCTCGGTCGAGCGGCCGCGGACGCCCAGCAGCGTGGCGTTCGGCGCGATCCGATGCGCCAGCGGCATCAGGTCGGATTCGTTGCCGCCGGTGCCGTGCAGCAGGACGATGGTGCTGCCGTCCGGGTTTTCCGGCCGGTGGAAGCGGTGGATGAAATGCAACTCGCGCATCGGGCTCCTTTCCTCGCCCGGCAGGGCGAATTGCGGCAGGATCACGCGCAGGTCCTCGGCGCGGGCCGCGTCATGGGGCGGGACGAACAGCGTCTCGCCCAGGTGCTCGGCCGCCTCGTCCACGGTGAACCCGGGGGCGTCGGTGGCATATTCCAGCAGCGTTCCCGCCGGCTCGCGCACATAGAGCGACAGGAAATATTTCCGGTCATGCACGCTGGTCGCGTCGGTATCCTTCAGCGCCAGCCGCATCCGGCGCACGGCATCGGCGTCCGGCGCCCGGAAGGCGACGTGATCCAGGATGCCGGTACCGGGAATGCCCGGAAAGAAGCCGGTCGCATCGCGGATGTCGACGACATCCGTGTCCGATTCCATGCGCTGCGCCGCGCCCTCGGTCGAGCCGGGGCGATAGCCGAAGCGGGTCAGGAAATCCCGCGTCGCTGCGGGCTGTTCGGTCAGGATGGTGACGCCGCGCAGCCGCGTCGGCGCGATCGGATCGGGCAAGGGGGCCGTGGCGGGCAGGTCCGCCCCCACCAGCTTGACGATCACGCCGTCGGGATCCTTCAGCCGCAGCACCGTCTCGCCCCGCTCGCGCAGCGGCCCCTCGACCGGCACGCGCGCGGTCATGGCGCGGGTCAGCCAGTCGCCGATGCTGGCGGGCGGCACGGCCAGCGCGATTTCCGCCACCTGGCCATGGCCGACCCGGCCCGGCGCCCCGTCCTCCCAGACCAGGAAGGTGACGAGCGAGCCGGGCGAGCCGAGCGCGTCGCCATAGAACAGGTGCAATTGCTCGGCATCCTCGAAGCCGCCGGTGCGCTTGACCAGGCGCAGGCCCAGGAAGCCGGCGTAGAAATCGACATTGGCCTGCACCCGGCGGGTAATGCCGGTGACGTGATGGATGCCGGTGGGCATGATTTTTTCCCCTTTATGCGCCCTCTTCGCGGGCAAGGACGGTCTGCACGGCCGGATCGGCCGCGATGCGGTCATGCAGGGCCTGCACATTGGCCCAGCCATCGGTTCCCTCGGGCAGCAGCTTCGCCGCCCAACGCAGCATCGGAAAGGCATAGGCGTCGATCACCGAGCGGCGGCCCAGGATCCAGTCGCGGCCATCCAGATGCGCGTCCAGCAGCGCCAGCCGCTTGCGGACCAGCTTGCGCGCGGCCTTCTGCACCGCCTCGCGGTCGGCCTCATCGCGGCGGGTGGTATAGCGTTGCGGCGTGAACAGCGGGAAGAAGGCCGGATGCAGGTCGCCGGTGAAGAAGCTCGACCAGCGGTCGAGTTCCGCCTGCGCCCGCAGGCCGTCGCCGCCGGCCAGGTCGGCCTCGGGATGCTTGCGCGCCAGGTGGTGCAGGATCGCGCCCGCCTGGGTCAGGGTCCAGCCGTCATCCTCGCGCAGCACCGGCACGGCGCCGGCCGGGTTCACCGCCAGCAGTTCGGCCGAGCCGAATTCGACCGCCACCGCCTGATAGGGCGCGCGGGTCCATTCCAGCACGATATGGGGCGCGAGCGAGCAGGCGCCGGCATGGTAGAACAGGGTGGGCATGAAATCCTCCGTCTTGCGATGCGTCCAAGATAGCGCCGCGCCGCGTTTCCCCCACCGGCAAAGGCGGGAACGCGGCGTTCTGCATCATCGAACGCGCCGGGCGGAGGATCGGTTCAGGCGCTGTGCGCGCCCCGCGCCAGGTCGGCGACGAAGGCCAGGATCTCGGGCACCGGCCGGCCCTCGCCGATCAGCTTGACGATGGCCGAACCCACGACGCAGCCATCGGCCACGCCCGCCACCGCCTGCGCAGCCTCGGGGGTCGAGATGCCGAAGCCGACGACGACCGGCAGTTTCGCGCTGGCGCGGATGCGGGCCACCTCGGGCGCGACCTCGGCCGCGTTCGCCGCAGGACCGCCGGTGATGCCGGTGACGCTGACGTAATAGACGAAGCCCGAGGTGTTCTGCACCACGGCGGGCAGGCGGCGGTCATCGGTGGTCGGCGTCGCCAGGCGGATGAAGTTCAGGCCGGCCTCGCGCGCCGGCAGGCACAGCTCGGCATCCTCCTCGGGCGGCAGGTCCACGACGATCAGCCCGTCCACGCCGGCCGCGGCGGCCTCGGACAGGAAGCGGTCGACACCGCCCGCGCGGGCATAGATCGGGTTGTAATAGCCCATCAGCACAATGGGGGTGGCGTCGTCCTGGGCGCGAAAGGCGCGCACCATGTCCAGCACGCGGCTGACGCTGCCGCCCGCCGCCAGCGCCCGCTGGCCCGCCGCCTGGATGGTGGCGCCGTCGGCCATCGGGTCGGTGAAGGGCATGCCCAGCTCGATGATGTCCACGCCGGCGCCGGGCAGGCCGCGCATGATCTGCAGCGAGGTGTCGAAATCCGGGTCGCAGCCCATCATATAGGCGACGAAGGCCTTGCCGTCCGTCTTGGCCAGCCGCGCGAAAGTGTCGTCGATTCTGCTCATGCGCCCCGTTCCCTCATGGTCCGCCCAGCCCTAGCCCGGCTTGAGGGGCAAGATCAACGGCCCGCCACTGGACTTGCGCGTCATCGCCCCATAATAAGCGCGGAAATCCGGGAAAAGGGGTGCATCATGGGCTTTCGCATGGGGATCGTCGGCCTGCCGAACGTGGGCAAATCGACGCTGTTCAACGCGCTGACGAAAACCGCCGCCGCGCAGGCTGCGAACTTTCCCTTCTGCACCATCGAGCCGAATGTGGGCGAGGTCGCGGTGCCCGATCCGAGGCTGGACAAGCTGGCCGGGATCGCGGGCAGCAAGCAGATCATCCCGACCCGCATCACCTTCGTCGACATTGCCGGGCTGGTGAAGGGCGCGAGCAAGGGCGAAGGCTTGGGCAACCAGTTCCTGGCCAATATCCGCGAAGTGGACGCCATCGCCCATGTCCTGCGCTGTTTCGAGGATGGCGATGTCACCCATGTCGAGGGCCGCGTCGATCCCATCGCCGATGCCGAGACCATCGAGACCGAGCTGATGATCGCCGACCTGGAATCCATCGAGCGCCGGCTGGCCAATATCCAGCGCAAGCTGAAGGGCGGCGACAAGGAGGCGGTGGCGCAGGAAAAGCTGCTCAAGGCCGCGCAGGCGGCGCTGGAATCCGGCCGCCCCGCCCGCACCGTCGAAGTCGCGGACGAGGACCGGAAAGCCTGGGACATGCTGCAGCTGCTGACCGCCAAGCCGGTCCTGTTCGTCTGCAATGTCGAGGAAGACAAGGCCGCCACCGGCAACAGCCAGTCCGAGCGCGTGGCGCAGATGGCGGCCGAGCAGGGTGCCGGCCATGTGGTGATCTCGGCCAGGATCGAGGAAGAGATCAGCCAGCTTCCCGCCGAGGAAGCGACGATGTTCCTCGAGGAGATGGGCCTGCACGAGGCCGGCCTCGACCGGCTGATCCGCGAGGGCTACAAGCTTCTGGGCCTGGAGACCTATTTCACCGTCGGTCCCAAGGAGGCCCGTGCCTGGACCATCCACAAGGGCACGCTGGCCCCGGCGGCGGCGGGCGTGATCCATGGCGATTTCGAGCGCGGCTTCATCCGCGCTGAGACCATCGCCTATGACGATTACGTGGCGTACAAAGGCGAGGCCGGCGCGCGCGAGGCCGGCAAGTTCCGCGTCGAGGGCAAGTCCTACGTGGTGCAGGACGGCGACGTGCTGCATTTCCTGTTCAACGCCTGACCGGAAGGATTCCCGGCCTCCCGGCCTTCTGGTCTTGCGGGGCCGGCAGGGTTTCGCGGGCGGCAGATGCCGTGAAAACCAGGGGAAGTTGCCCAGTTCCGCCATCTTGTCGCGGCTGCGAAATACCCCTTGTTTCCGCGGCTCCTGATCCATATACGAGGCGGCGGAGACGTGGCCGAGTGGTCGAAGGCACACCCCTGCTAAGTTTCCTTACACTTCCCGCATGATTTTGATTTTCTTGCCGAAATTATCGGGCAATGCAGCGTCCTGCACGGGATTTGCACGGAAGTCCCATCCGTGCTCGAACAGCCGACGCGGCAGGTCTGCCGGCGCAAGCTTGGTGTAGCCGATCGCCATATCCGGTTTGCGCCAGCCGCCTCGTTCCATCAGCAGGATCAGGTCGCGGTTCACCGCATAGTGCCAGGTCGCAAAGGTGTGGCGCAGCGTGTGCGGGGTCACATCTTCCCCAAGTCCGGCTGCATCCCGCGCCTTGTCGAATGCGCCCTTGATCTGACCGCCGAGGCGCGATCCGCTGGAATTGGTGAGGCGATAGGGCTTGCCCTTCGGCGTGCGAAACACAGCACCGGCCTCGGGTAGTCCGCTGGCGACCATGATGCGGCGCGTCCTGCCGGGGTATTGCACCATCTTGCCGTCGCCGTTCTTGGTCGCGCCGACATAGGCCTCGCAGGTGTCGAGATGCAGGTGCTGCACGGTCAGCCCCAATGCCTCGCCGGTCCGGCAGCCCGTCCCGAGCAGGAACGCCACGATGGGCAGGAGCCGCCTGTCGCAGGCCGCCAGCAGGGCCTCGACCTCCTCGGGCGTCAACCAGCGCAACCGGGTCCCGGGCTCCTTGCGGCGCCTGAACCTGCGATCCGGAACCTTGCCGTCCTCGGCTGCCAGCCGGTAGACGGCGCTGATCGGTGTGATGAGCTGGCGATTGATCGTCGCCGGGCCCGCATCCGGGTAGAGCGCGGCCGCCGCGCGGCTGACGGCATCGTTGTCGGTATCGACCAGGCGCCAGCGCGGGCCGAAGTGCTTGATGATCCGCGCCAGATACTTCCCCTCGCCGCCCGATTCCATATAGGCCAGCGCGGCCTCGGCGAAGGTATAGGTTACGGCCTTGCCATATGCACGACGTTCGATGATCTCGGCTTCGCGCCGCGCGCGGAGGATTTCCGCCTGGCGCTTGTCGCCAATTCGAGTGCTCTCGTAAACGCGCTGTCCAGCGACGGTGCCGCGGATATACCAGATTTCACCACGCTTGATGAGCTTGAGAGGCATTTCTGTTCACCGATCAGGAAGGCGTCCAGAAGGTCTCTGGGCCGGTAGAGGATTCGGACGCGGCCGTGCGCGGCCACCCGCGCCAGCCTGCCCTCATGATAGGCCCTGTCAAGGCCGCTGCGGCTGGTGAATATCTTCCTGCGCCGCAGGAAATCCAGCGCCTCGTCTGTCGTGAGGAGATCTTCGGCAACGGCGGGATCATCCATCGTCCTGGTGCTCTTCATTCCACTCCCCCCACATTCTCACCGCCTCCTTGCACATGTCGGAAAGCATCATGAGCTGTTCGGCTGAAAGCATGTGCCATTCGTGACCATCGGCATGGATACTCGCCATGCCTTCCCAGTCGAACGTGACCCGAACCGGATCATATTCGACGTCCATGAAAAACAAGACCAACTCGGTGCCTATGCTCGGGTCGCTGTTCTCCAGGAACATCAGCTTCCCGTGCTCAAATCCGCCGGTTAGATGCCGCTCAAATTCCCCCAGGCGTCCTTCGGAGTTCTTCATTTTCAACCTCTTGTGTCAGTTCTGTTCATCGGCTGATAGCCCATCACGCCATCCTCCTGATCTGATCGAGGGCGTATCCGCCCCATTGCTCTGCGCAGGCACGGGCGATGCCTTCGAACGTCCTGCTACGGATTTTCCATCGGTCGGGGCCCGGGCTGGCCCGGTGGATTGCCGACCATGCTTTGTGCCGCTCCGGCTCGGTCGAGGCCTTGGGCGGGATCAGCCGCTTCGTCGCGGTCAGCGGCGGCAGCCCGCGCAGGTAGAAACCGGTCGCCTTGAAGGCCGGCTCGCCAAACCACCAGGGCTGGACGATCTGGGGCTTGGGCAAATCCGCCGGCATCCGGGCGCGGCCGTGCTTGTGCATGACCGGGTTTTCGACCGCCACGCGCGCGACCGGGGCCTGCCAGCAGGCAGCGAACAGTTCGGCGCCTTCGTCCAGCAGCCGCCACATGATGGCCAGCCGCGCTTCGCGCGGCAGGATCGGCCATGCCACCTTCTCGGCCGGGGTCGCATCGTCGGGCGGGTTCTTCGGCGGGTCCGACAGCCAGCGCACGCCGCTGTTGCACAGGCGCGTGCAGGGCGGGTGGCAGACGATCAGCAGGTCCCAGCCATAGTCGAGGTAGTCCCGCACGTCGCCGATGATGTGATGGTTGCTGCCGTCCTCGGCCGGCAGACGATCAACGGATGTGGCATCATGCCCGAGGGCGGCGAAGGCGCGGCGCATGGCGCCCGAGGTCTCGCACAGGACGCCGACACGGAGGGGAGTCGTCATGCCAAGCCCTCCGAAGCCCCGCCGCCGGCTAAGCTGTCAATGATCAGGGGGAGGTGCGGGTGGAAGGTCATTCTCCCTCCTCCGGCCGGCAGTCGGGATCAGCCCCGCCCAGGTGGGTATTGATCTGCCGCTTGGCGTCGGCCAGCGTCAGCGCCATGCCGTGCGCATCGGTCTCCTCGTGCGTCCACTCATAGGGGGCGCCCGGCACTTCGGCCTGACGGATCGCGATGCCGCGGTGGATGATGGGGAGGATCTGGTCAGCCATGGGCGCCTCCTTTCAGGGCGCGCAGGGCGGCGTCCGCGCGAGCAAAGATCGCACCCCCGCGACGACCGCCTGTCCCTTTTGAGCTCTGCTTCTCCAAGGCACGGGCAAACCCCAACAATTCTTCAAGAG
>Ga0182741_1001341_pt1 | contig 32649 bp, 29 predicted proteins | sample eDN5th37CBELigOP_FD_128874 | JGI IMG/M metagenome (GOLD analysis project Ga0182741, IMG submission 128874) | Enriched Organic Plus compost microbial communities from Emeryville, California, USA - eDNA 5th pass 37_C BE-Lig OP (version 2) (version 2) ... | reverse complement strand
CGCGCTTCCAGATCAACTTCCAGAACTGCGTCCATTGCAAGACCTGCGACATCAAGGATCCCTCCCAGAACATCAACTGGACAACCCCACAGGGCGGAGACGGGCCGAACTACCCGAATATGTGATCGCCCAGGCGCCGGCCCGGCCCGCCGCAGCGTTGCCCATCGGCGCGGCGGCGGCTAGGGTCGCCTGCGCAAATCGCCGAGACATGGGCCCAAGCCGTGACGACAAGACTGATCCCGCTGGCGCTGATCGCGCTGATCGCCGCGCCGATGCCGCAAGGCGCCGCCATGGCCGCACCCGCGCTTGCCCAGGCCGAAAAGCCCGAGCCCCCGAACGGCGAGCGCCCGGCGCAGCGCCCCGCGGATGCGGCGCCCGAGATTCGCGGCCTTTCGGGCCCCTATCTGGCCGCGCGCATGGCCGCGATCCAGAACGACTATCCCGTGGCCGCCCGCTATTACCTCCAGGCGCTGGCCCATGACGACAGCGATCCCTTCCTGCAGGACAGCGCGCTGGTCGCACTGATCTCGGCCGGCGAGATGGAGCGCGCCACCGCCCTTTCCGGCACCATGTCCGGCCAGGGCCGCGCCACGGAACTGGCGCGGCTGGTGCAGCGCGCCGAACTCGCGCGCGCCGGGCGCTGGGACGCGCTGATCGAAGCCATCGACACCGCCCCCTCGCCCCAAGGCGATGCCGGCACGCCCGGCGGCGGCATGCTGATCGACGGCATGATGCGGGCCTGGGCGCTGCTGGGCGCCGGAAAGGCCGGCGAATCGCTGACCGCCTTCAAGAAAATGGCCGAATTGCGCGGCGCGGCGCCGATGGTGAACTATCACCTGGCGCTGGCCAAGGCGCGTGTCGGCGATTTCGAGGGCGCCGAGCTGCTGCTCGCCGATCCCGTCACCGGCGCGCATATCCTGGGCGTCATCGCCCGTGCCCAGGTGCTGTCGCAACTGGAACGCAACCGCGACGCCATCGCCATGATCGAGGCGACGCCCGGCTTTGCCGAGGAACCCTACCTGGTCGCCCTGCGCGACCGCATGGCGCGGGGCGAGACTCTGCCCTTCGATTCCGCACGCGGGCCGGCCGACGGCATGGCGCAGCTGTTTCTGACATTCGGCTCGGTCCTGGCCACCAGCGACGAGCCCGATCCGCTGGCGCTGATCCATGCCCGGCTGGCCGAATACCTCGCCCCCGACCTGGGCGAGGCGCGGCTTCTGGCGGCGCAGCTCTTGCAGGGCTTCGGCCAGTTCGACCTGGCCGAGCGCGAATTCGAGGCCCTGCGCGAACTGGGCGACATGCGCCCGGTCGCCGAATTGTCGCGCATCGACGCCCTGGCCCGCGCCGAGCGGCTGGAGGATGCCGAAAAGGCCGCGCTGGCGCTGACCGCCGCCCATCCCGAACTGGCCCAGGGCTGGATCGCGCTGGGCGACATGCTGCGCCAGCAGGACAAGTTCGCCCCCGCCGTCCCGGCCTATGACAAGGCGCTGGAACTGCTCGGCGACAAGAGCCCAGAGGCGCGCTGGTTTCCGCTTTACGCCCGCGGCATCGCGCTGGAGCGCTCGGGCCAGTTCCCCAGGGCCGAGGCGGATTTCCGCGCCGCGCTGAAGATCCGCCCCGATTCGCCGCAGGTGCTGAACTACCTGGGCTACAGCCTGGTGGACCGCAACGAAAAGCTGGACGAGGCGCTGGAACTGATCCAGCGCGCGGTCGAGCTGCGCCCGGACGACGGCTATATCCTCGATTCGCTGGCCTGGGCCTATTTCCGCCTCGGCCGCTACCAGGAGGCGGTGGCGCCGATGGAGCGCGCGGTGGCGGCGATGGCCAGCGATTCGCTGGTCAACGACCACATGGGCGACATCTACTGGATGGTCGGCCGCAAGCGCGAGGCCGAGATCCAATGGCACCGCGCCCTGTCGCTGAAGCCGGAAACCGAGGCCGATGCCCAGCGCATCCGCACCAAGCTGGAACGCGGCCTCGATGCGGTGCTGGACGAGGAAAGGGCCGCCGGCGGCCGCCGCCCCGAGAGCCGCGCCCCGGAACCGGCCAGGGCCGACTGAGCCATGCCCCTGCCCCGGCACGAGGCCGCGCCCGCCAAGCTGAACCTGTGCCTGCATGTGACCGGCCGCCGCCCGGACGGCTATCACCTGCTCGATTCGCTGGTGGTGTTCCTGGACCTAGGCGACCGGGTCACGGTGGCGCCCGGTCCCCTGTCGCTCAGCCTGACCGGCCCCTTCGCGCAGGGTCTCGCGGCCGAGCCGGACAACCTTTGCCTGCGCGCAGCGCGGCTGGCCGGGCGCGAGGCGCGGATCACCCTGGAAAAGAACCTGCCGCTGGCCTCGGGCATCGGCGGCGGCTCGGCCGATGCGGCGGCAGTGCTGCGCGCGCTCGACGCCCGCCCCGAGCGGCCGGAGGTGCTGGGCGCCGACCTGCCCGCCTGCCTCGCCAGCCGGCCGGTGCGGATGCAGGGGCTGGGCGAGATCCTGACGCCGCTGCCGCCCCTGCCGGATCTGCATGTGCTGCTGGTCAATCCCGGCTGCGGCCTGGCCACGCCCGCGGTATTCAAGGCCCTGGCGCAGCGCGAGAACCCGCCCCTGCCCGAGCCGCTGCCGGATTTTCCCGACGCCGGCACCCTGGTCGCCTTCCTGCACGGCTGCCGCAACGACCTCGAGACGCCGGCCATCGCCCTGATGCCCGAGATCGCCCATTGCCTCGCCGCGATCCGTGCCGAGGGCGCGGCACTTGCCCGCATGTCGGGCTCGGGCGCGACCTGCTTCGGACTTTTCGCCAGCGCCGCCGCGGCCCAGGCCGCCCGCGCCCGCATCGCCGGCGCCAATCCCGGCTGGTGGGTGGCGGCATCTGGACTTGCGCCGGCAAAACTCTAACCTGCCTCAAAATCCACAAGGGGAAAACCATGCTGCGCCTCGGCGTCAACATCGACCACGTCGCCACCATCCGCAACGCCCGCGGCACGCCCTGGCCCGACCCGGTACGCGCGGCAAAACTGGCCGAGGAGGCCGGCGCCGACGGCATCACCGCCCATCTGCGCGAGGATCGCCGCCATATCTCGGACGCGGATATCGACCGGCTGATGGCGGCGCTGAAATCGCCGCTGAACCTGGAAATGGCCGCGACGGCGGAAATGCAGGCCATCGCGCTGCGCCACCGCCCGCATGCCGTCTGCATCGTCCCCGAAAAGCGCGAGGAGCGCACGACCGAGGGCGGGCTCGACGTGGCCGGCAACGAGGCTTTCCTCGCCGATTTCATCGCGCCCCTGCGCGAGGCGGGCTGCCGGATCTCGCTCTTCATCGGCCACGAACAGAATCAGATCGAGGCCGCCGCCCGCATCGGCGCCGCGGTGGTGGAACTGCATACCGGCGCCTATTGCGACCTCGACACCGAAAGACGGCTGTCCGAACGCGACCTGGAACTGGAAGCCCTGCGCAAGGCGGCGGCCCAGGCGCATCTGCTGGGGCTCGAAGTCCATGCCGGCCATGGCCTGACCTTCGACACCGTCGGCCCCATCGCCGCCATCCCGGAACTGCGCGAGTTGAACATCGGCCATTTCCTGATCGCCGAATCGGTCTTTCTCGGCCTTGGCCCGGCGATCCGCGAGATGCGCCGGCGCATGGACGCGGCCCGCGGCTGATTTCACCGTTTTCCAAATACCCATGTCACTACAGGACCAACCAGGCGCATGATTCTCGGCATAGGCTCGGACCTTTGCAACATCGACCGCATCGCCGGGGTGCTGGAGCGCCACGGCGACCGCTTCCGCCGGCGGGTCTTTACCGAACGCGAACTGGCGCTCGCCGCGCGGCGCCGGCAGGAGGCGGCGACGCTGGCCAAGCGTTGGGCGGCCAAGGAGGCCTGCTCCAAGGCGCTGGGGACCGGGCTCGCCATGGGCATCAGCTGGAAGGACATGGCGGTCAGGAACCTGGCGACCGGCCAGCCGGCCATGGAACTGACCGGCTGGGCGGCCGAAAGGCTGGCGGCGATGACGCCGCCCGGCCACCGCGCGCAGGTGCATGTGACGCTGACCGACGATCATCCCTGGGCCCAGGCCTTCGTGGTGATCGAGGCGCTTCCAGATGGCGGCGGAGCCGGCACGGCTTGACTTTGCCGCCCGCCGCGTCCCATGAACGCGCGACTTGCCGATGAAGGGAATGGCATCAATGGCCGAAAGCGAAGCCCGCAAGGATGGCGGCATCTGGGAAACCGTCAAGACCATCTTCTGGGCGCTGGTGATCGCGGGCGTGTTCCGCACCCTGTTCTTCCAGCCGTTCTGGATTCCCTCGGGCAGCATGAAGGACACGCTGCTGATCGGCGATTTCCTGTTCGTGAACAAGATGGCCTATGGCTATTCGCGGGTCTCCTGCCCCTTCGCGCTCTGCCCGATCTCGGGCCGTATCCTCGGCTCGGAACCCGAGCGCGGCGATGTCGTGGTCTTCCGCCACCCGACGCGGGGCGACGATTTCATCAAGCGGGTGATCGGTCTGCCCGGCGACCGCATCCAGATGAGGGATGGCGTGCTGTGGATCAACGGGCAGGAGGTGCCGCAAGAGCCCGCCGGCACCTTCACCGAACCCTATGCCCCGCAGGGCCCGCAGCAAAGCCTGCCGAAATGCCGCAACGAGCCGGTGCCCGAGGGCGGCGCCTGCGAAAAGGACCGCCATGCCGAGACGCTGCCGAACGGCGTCACCCATGATGTGCTGAACATCTTCGACAACGGGCCGGGCGACAATACGGCCGAGTTCACCGTGCCCGAGGGGAACTACTTCTTCCTGGGCGACAACCGCGACAATTCCGGCGACTCGCGCTGGCCGGCGGCGGTGGGCGGCGTCGGCATGGTGCCGGCGGAATACCTGATCGGGCGCGCCGACCGGATCATGTTCTCCTCGGCCGGCAAGTCGCTGCTGTATTTCTGGACCTGGCGGCCGGACCGGTTCCTGAAGGCCGTGGACTAAGGGAAGAATTGCCGCGGCGCCCCGCGCCGTGGCAGGATCGCGACATGAAGATTTCCGCAGACCTGCGCGCATTCTCGGAACGGCTGGGGCACGAATTCTCGCGCCCCGACCTGCTGCGCCGCGCCCTGACCCACGGCTCGATCGCCAGCGCCACCCGGCCCGACAACCAGCGGCTGGAATTCCTGGGCGACCGCGTGCTGGGCCTGACCATCGCCGAGGCGCTGTTCGCCGCCGACCACGCCGCGACCGAGGGCCAGCTTGCCCCGCGCTACAACGCGCTCGTCAAGGGCGAGACCTGCGCCGCGGTCGCCCGCGAGATCGGGCTGGGCGAGGTGCTGAAGCTCGGCCGCTCCGAGATGCTGTCGGGCGGACGGCGCAAGGAGGCGCTGCTGGCCGATGCGATGGAGGCGGTGATCGCCGCCGTCTATCTCGACGCCGGCTTCGAGGTGGCGCGCGGGGTCGTCCTGGCCCTTTGGGCCGGGCGGCTGGCCAATGTCCAGACCGACGCCCGCGACGCCAAGACCGCGCTTCAGGAATGGGCACAGGCGCAGGGCATGAGCCCGCCGCGCTATGTCCAGACCGCGCGCAGCGGCCCCGACCATGCGCCGGAATTCCAGATCACCGTCCGGCTGGACGACGGCCGCGAGGCCGCTGCCAGCGGCAGGGGCACCAAGCGCAGCATCGAACAGGCCGCCGCCGCGGCAATGCTGGAACAGATCGAAAGAACACCATGACCCAGACACGCGCGGGCTTCGTCGCCCTGATCGGCGAGCCGAATGCCGGCAAATCCACCCTGCTGAACCGCATGGTCGGGGCCAAGGTCTCGATCGTGACCCACAAGGTGCAGACCACCCGCGCCCGCATCCGCGGCATCGCCATGCAGGGCGACAGCCAGATCGTGTTCGTCGATACGCCCGGCATCTTTCGCCCGCGCCGGCGGCTGGATCGCAGCATGGTCAAGGCAGCCTGGGGGGGCGCGGCCGATGCCGATGTGATCCTGCTCTTGATCGAGGCGCATCGCGGGCTGACCGACGGCGCGCAGGCGATCATTGACAACCTGCGCGACCATGCCGGGAATACTCCGGTGGCGCTGGTCATCAACAAGATCGACCGGGTGAAATCCGAGGCGCTGCTGGCGCTGTCGCAACAGCTGAATGCGGGTTTCGACTTTACCCGCACCTTCATGATCTCGGCCGAAAAAGGCCATGGCTGCAACGACCTGCTGGAATGGCTGGCCGGGCAGGTGCCCGAGGGCCCCTGGCTTTACCCCGAGGACCAGGTGGCCGACCTGCCGATGCGCATGATCGCCGCCGAGATCACCCGCGAAAAGCTGACCCTGCGCCTGCACGAGGAAATTCCCTATCAGCTGACGGTGGAAACCGAGAAATGGGAGGAGCGCAAGGACGGTTCTGCCCGCGTCGACCAGATCGTCTATGTCGCCCGCCCCGGCCACAAGGGCATCGTGCTGGGCAAGGGCGGCGAGACGATTAAGGCCGTCGGCCAGGCGGCACGGGCCGAGCTGGCCGAGTTCATGGGCCGCCCCGTCCACCTGTTCCTGCAGGTGAAGGTGCGCGAGAACTGGCTGGACGAGGCCGAGCGCTACAACGAGATGGGCCTCGACTTCCGCGACGGCGATGCCTGAGCCGCGGCTGGCCGCCGGCATCTGGGTCGCGGCCTATCTGCGCCGGCTGGGTCTGGCCGGCATCCCGGCCTATGTCACCCGGCATGGCGACGACACCGCCGGCAGCGTCATGGTGAAATGCGCCACGCTGGACCGCCGCGCCAGCCTCTGGGTCCGGGAATGGGATTTCGAGACCGACCGGCGGCTCTGGCTGCGGCTGAACGAGGCCGGGGAGCCCGAGATCGACGCCGAGATCGCCCGCAACATCGCCCGCGACCCCGACCTGTGGGTGATCGAGATCGAGAGCCCCGACACCCGCACCCTGCTGGACGAGGACGGGCTGGCTTGAGCCGCCGGCATGAGTACCTGGAAAACGGCGAAAGCCGGGAGAGATCGGCCCGGCATGGGCCTGGCCGCGCCGCCGGCATGGGTATTTGGGGAACGAAGAAGCCGGGGGTTTCCCGCGGGACGGCCGGGCGTGCGGCGTGGCGGGCATGGCGGGGCGCCGGCAGGTGGGAAGCCGCTAAATCTTGTGGCTTTCCCGTGACATTCCCTGCCGCGCACACTATAAGATGCGGGTCCAAGGCAGGATAAGAAGACAATGACCGAACCCGCCCCCCAGACCTCCGATTACGGCGCCGATTCCATCAAGGTTCTCAAGGGCCTGGAAGCGGTGCGCAAGCGCCCCGGCATGTATATCGGCGATACCGACGACGGCTCGGGCCTGCATCACATGGTCTATGAGGTCGTGGACAACGGCATCGACGAGGCGCTGGCCGGTCATGCCGATTTCGTGCGGGTCAAGATCCACGCCGACAGCAGCGTCTCGGTGCGCGACAACGGCCGCGGCATTCCGGTGGACATGCACCCGACCGAGGGCGTCTCGGCGGCCGAGGTCATCATGACCCAGCTGCATGCCGGCGGCAAGTTCGACCAGAACAGCTACAAGGTCTCGGGCGGGTTGCACGGGGTCGGCGTTTCGGTCGTCAACGCGTTGTCGGACTGGCTGGAGCTGCGCATCTGGCGCAACGGCAAAGAACATTACGCCCGCTTCGAGAACGGCGACACCGTCGAGCACCTGCGCGTGGTCGGCGATGCCGAGCCGGGCGAAAAGGGCACCGAGGTGCGCTTCCTGGCCTCGTCGAGGGAAGACCGGGCGGACGGCACCTTCTCGAATCGCGACTTCAGCTACAAGGTACTGGAGAACCGGCTGCGGGAACTGGCCTTCCTGAACTCGGGCGTGCGCATCATCCTGGAGGATGAGCGCCATGCCGAACCGCTGCGGACCGAGCTTTACTACGAAGGCGGCGTGCGGGAATTCGTGAAGTTCATCGACCGCTCGAAGACCCCGGTCATGCCCGAGCCGATCTTCATCACCGGCGAGCGCGGCGGCATCGGCATCGAGGTGGCGATGTGGTGGAACGACAGCTATCACGAGACCGTGCTGCCATTCACCAACAACATCCCGCAGCGCGACGGCGGCACGCATCTGGCCGGCTTCCGCGGCGCGCTGACCCGCGTCATCAACAATTACGCGCAGACCAATGCCCAGGCGCGCAAGGAAAAGGTCGATTTCACCGGCGACGACGCGCGCGAGGGGCTGACCTGCGTGTTGTCGGTCAAGGTGCCGGACCCGAAATTCTCCAGCCAGACCAAGGACAAGCTGGTCTCATCCGAGGTGCGTCCGGCGGTCGAGGGGCTGGTGGGCGAGAAGCTGGCCGAATGGTTCGAGGAAAACCCCGCCGAGGCCAAGTCGATCCTGGGCAAGATCATCGAAGCCGCGCTGGCCCGCGAGGCGGCGCGCAAGGCGCGCGAGCTGACCCGGCGCAAGACGGCGATGGACGTGGCCAGCCTGCCCGGCAAGCTGGCGGATTGCCAGGAAAAGGATCCGGCGCTGTCCGAGTTGTTCATCGTCGAGGGCGACTCGGCCGGCGGCTCGGCCAAGCAGGGCCGCTCGCGCCAGAACCAGGCGGTGCTGCCCCTGCGCGGCAAGATCCTGAACGTGGAACGGGCGCGCTTCGACCGGATGCTCAGCAGCGACCAGATCGGCACGCTGATCACCGCGCTGGGGACCGGAATCGGGCGCGACGAGTTCAACCTGGACAAGCTGCGCTATCACAAGATCGTCATCATGACCGATGCCGACGTGGACGGCGCGCATATTCGCACGCTTCTGCTGACCTTCTTCTTCCGGCAGATGCCGGATCTGATCGAGGCCGGGCATCTCTATATCGCCCAGCCGCCGCTCTACAAGGTCAGCCGCGGCCGCTCCGAGGTCTATCTGAAGGACGAGGCGGCGCTTGAGGATTACCTGATCGAACAGGGCATCGACGGCGCCAGCCTGCGGCTTGGCCATGGCGAGACCCTGACCGGCGCCGACTTGGCCCGCGTGGTCGAGGAGGCGCGCACCGTGCGCCGCATCCTGCGCGCCTATCCGACGCATTACCCGCCCCATATCACCGAGCAGGCCGCCATCGCCGGCGCGCTGGTGCAGGGCCGGGTCGATACCGATGCGCAGGGCGTGGCCAATGCCGTGGCCCAGCGGCTGGACCTGATCGCCGAGGAATACGAGCGCGGCTGGACCGGCCGCCCGACCCAGGATGCCGGCATCCGCCTGACCCGGCTGCTACGGGGCGTCGAGGAAAGCCGCACCCTGGACGGCCCGATGCTGCGCAGCGCCGAAAGCCGGCGGCTGGGCGCCATGACCGATGCGCTGCACGAGGTCTATGGCCAGACCGCGCAGCTGATCCGCAAGGATCGCGGCATCCCGATCCACGGCCCGATGAGCCTGCTGCAGGCCATCTTCCTGGAGGGCGAAAAGGGCCTGTCGCTGCAACGCTACAAGGGCCTGGGCGAGATGAACCCCGAGCAGCTGTGGGAAACCACGCTGGACCCGGCGGCGCGGACCATGCTGCAGGTGCGTATCGAGGATCTGTCCGAGGCCGACGACATCTTCACCAAGCTGATGGGCGATGTGGTCGAACCGCGCCGCGATTTCATCCAGCAGAATGCCCTGAGCGTGGAGAATCTGGACATATGAGGCTTAACGACATTCCATGATGTCGCAGAATCACCAGATTTGACACGATCTTTGGTTTTATTGTTGCTATCATGTCGCGAGCTGCGCCATAAAGCGGCGGCGCTTTCAGGCGCCGCTTGCGGCCCTCCGACCGCAAGCCTAGTTGTTGAACGATTTTGATGCCGGGGATTTTGGACTTCCCGGGCGTCACGCATAGGAGATTTGGACATGTGCGCTGTTTCTGTAAAAGCTCCCCTCACCGTTGCGGTCGCGGCGTCGCTGACCCTTGGCACAACCTTGGCCGGGAATGCGGGAGGTTTTACACCGCCGATCGTTGACAACGACGTCACTGCCCCGATCGTCGAAGCCCCCGCCGGTGAATGGGCGGGCGGCTATGCCGGCCTGACGCTGGGCTATGCTTTCGCAGGCGACGATGCTGTCGGCGTTAACGGCACCACCGTCGACAAGCTGGAGCTGGGCGGCGCCAATGCCGGCGTCCGCCTGGGCTATCGCTGGCAGCGCGACCGCTGGGTCATCGGCCCGGAACTGGGCTTCGAAGCCGGCAACGTGAAGGACAGCTTCTCGACCGCCGGCCATGACGCCGAATCCAAGGTCAAGAACCTGCTCGCCCTGCGGCTGAAGACCGGCTATGTGCTGAACAGCGACGTCCTGCTTTACGGGATCGCCGGCGTGGCCCGCGCCAAGGTCGAGTATTCGATCACCGGCAATGGCGCCGCCATCCGCGACGAATACTCGAAAACCGGCTATGTCGTCGGCCTGGGTGCCGAAAAGAAGCTTACCGACCGCATGTCGCTGACCGGCGAATACGAATATGCAAATTTCGGCACGGAAAACCTATCGGACGGCACTTTCGACACCAATGCCACTCCCGACTATCACAACCTGAAGCTGGGTCTGAACTTCAAATTCTGACCCGGACGCTTGATCCGGCTCCGCGGACGGGAAAGGGTCGCCCTGGGGCGGCTCTTTTTCGTTTCTCACGACCGCCGGCGGCCCAGCGGCAGCGGGATGGCGCGGGCGCCGCAGGCTATGGCCAGCCCCTGCGGCACCAGCGCCGCCAGCGCCGGATCGTCCTGTAAAAGCCCGCCGGTATAGGCGCCGAAGGCCGGCAGCAACAGGTGATCACCGCCCAGCAGGAAGGCGCGCCGCCGCTCTCCGGCCAGCCGCACGGCGGGGTGGAAATGGCCCGATATGTCCGGCCCCTGCCCCGCCTGGTGCCGCAACGCGACCCGGCCCAGCCGCAGGCTGTCCGCCGCCCGGCCCGGCAGGCCCGCCGGCGCGCCGGGGTCATGGTTGCCGCCGATCCAGACCCAGTCCCGCCCCTGCGCCAGCCGCGACAGGGCGGCCGCGACCAGCGGGTCCAGCGCCTCGGCCGCCGCCAGGTCGTCGAAACCGTCGCCCAGGCTGATCACCGCCCGCGGGTCCAGCGCCGCAACCTCATCCGCCAGCCGCTCCAGCGTCGCCAACCCCTCATAGGGCGGCAACAGCGGGCCGCCGCGCCGGGCCATGCGCTCGGACTTGCCCAGGTGCAGGTCGGCCACGACCAGCACCGCGCCTTCCGGCCACCACAGCGCGCCAGAGGCCCGCGCCTCCAGACGCAGCCCATGGAAATCAAAGGCGTATCCGCTCATGCGATCCCTTCCAGCCCGGCCTCGGCCATCAGCGCCTCGGCCTCGATCTGCGCCAGCCGCTCGCGGCCCTCGCCGCGGATCGGCACCCGGCCGACCTCCAGCAGCAAGGGCGCGGCCATGGGCGAGACGCGATCCAGCATCCGGTGCTCGCGCCGGGGCGAGCGGTCCAGCATTTCCTCGATCCGGCCGAAATCGACAAGCCCCCGCCCGGCCTCCTCGGCGGTGATGCGCAGCAGCAGGTGGCCGGGATCGTATTTGCGCAAGGTGTCGTAAAGGATGTCGCTGGAAAACGTCGCCTGCCGCCCGGATTTCCGCTGCCCCGGCATGTTGCGCTGGATCAGCCCGGCGACGGTGGCGACATTGCGAAAGCTGCGCTTCATCACCGCATTCCCGCCCAGCCAGTCGCCCAGGCCCGCCCGCAACCGCGCCCGGTCCAAGAGCGGCGCGGGATCGCGCACCGCGTCCAGCGACCAGATGAGCAGCGCGTAATCGGTGGACAGGAAGCCCAAGGGGCCCAGCCCCTCCTCCTCCATCTCGCGGGTCAGCAAGAGGCCCAGCGTCTGCAGGGCATTGCGCCCGGCAAAGCCGTAAAGCGCGAAATGCCACAGCCCGGCATGGGGAAAGCTTTCCGACAGCAGCAGCCCCGGCTCCGGCAGGGCCGAGACCGCGGCCTGCAAGCCCAGCCATTCCCGCGTCTGCGCCGGCAAGGCACCGTGCCGCGCCGGATCGCCGATCAGCGCCAGCACGCGATGCGAAAGCTGCGTGGACATGGCCAGCTTGACGCCGGAATAGACCGCGATCTTGGGCGGCCGGGTGGGGTCGGGCGTGACCTCGATCACCATCTCGCGCATCGCGTCCATGCGCACCACCCGGCCGCCGATCAGGAAGCTGTCGCCGGGGGTCAGGCTGGCGGCAAAACCCTCCTCGACCTCGCCCAAGGGCGCGCCGCCGCGGCCGCGCAGCCTGACCTTCATCATCTCGGCCTCGACGATGGTGCCGACATTCATCCGCAGCAGTTTCGCCGCCCGCGGATCGCGCAGCTGCCACAACCCGTCCCGCAGCATCAGCCGCTGCCAGCGGTCATAGGCACGCAAGGCATAGCCTCCGGTCGCGGCGAAATCCAGGCAGGCATCGAAATCCGGCCGCGTCAGGCCGCGATAGGGGCCGGCCGTCACCACCTCGGCATAAAGCGCATCGGCGTCGAAGGGCGCGGCGCAGGCGGTAAGCCCGATATGCTGGCACAGCACGTCCAAGGGCCCCGGTCCGCGCGGATCGCCATCGAGGTCGCGTTCGCGCACCGCCTCCAGCGCCGCGACGCATTCGATCTGCTCGAAGCGGTTCGCCGGCACGATCCGCGCCTTCGAGGGCGCGTTGTAGCGATGGTTCGCCCGGCCGATGCGCTGCACCAGCCGCTTGACGTTCTTGGGCGCGCCGACCTGGATCACCAGATCGACGGCGCCCCAGTCGATGCCCAGGTCCAGGCTGCCGGTCGCGACCACGGCGCGCAACTCGCCCGCCGCCATGGCCGCCTCGACCCGGGCCCGCTGCTCGCGCGCCAGACTGCCATGGTGCAAGCCGATGGGCAGGTTCTCGTCATTCTGGGCCCAGAGCGCCTGGAAGAACAGCTCGGCCTGGGCGCGGGTGTTGATGAAGATGATGGTGGTGCGGGCTTCGCGGATCGCCGCCAGCACCTCGGGGATGGCATGATGCCCGCCGCCGCCCGACCAGGGCGCGGGCCGGGCGGTGGGCAGCATGGCGATGTCGGGATCGGGGCCGGGATCGGCCTCGACCACCGTCACCGGCGCGGCCCCGGCCATGAACCCCGCCAAAGCCTGCGGATCCTCGACCGTCGCCGACAGCCCCGTCACCCGCAACCCGGGCGCAAGCTGCCGCAGCCGGGCCAGCCCCAGCATCAGCTGGTCGCCGCGCTTGCTTTCCGCCAAGGCATGCAATTCGTCCAGCACCACCCGGCGCAAGCCGCCGAAGATCGCCGGCGCCTCGGGATAGCTCAGCATCAGCGCCAGGCTCTCGGGCGTGGTCAGCAGGATTTCCGGCGGATCGACGCGCTGGCGGCGGCGCTGGCTCTGCCCGGTATCGCCCGTCCGGTCCTCGACCCGCACCCCCAGCCCCAGCTCCGCCACCGGCCGCGCCAGGTTGCGGCCGATATCGGCGGTCAGCGCCTTCAGCGGCGAGACATAGAGCGTATGCAGACCCTTTCGGCCTTCTCTGTTTTCCAAATACCCATCCGGCCGCGCCGCCTGCGCCAGCTCCACCAGCGAGGGCAGGAACCCCGCCAGCGTCTTGCCGCCGCCGGTCGGCGCGATCAGCAGGCTGTCGCCGGTCGCCGCCAGCAGCGCCAGCTGATGCGGATGCGGCTGCCAGCCCTGGCGGGCGAACCAGTCCTGGAACTCGGGCGGCAGGATCACAGCATCGCCTCGAGCGTTTCCAAGTGGTCCGCCTCGGCCGCCGGCTTGTCCCAGCGGATGCGGCTGATGCGGGGAAAGCGCATCGCCACGCCCGAACGGTGCCGGGTCGAGCGGTTCAGCCCCTCGAAGGCCACCTCGACCACCAGTTTCGGCGCCAGCGCCCGGACGGGCCCGTAACGCTCGACGGTGTTCTGGCGCACGAAACGGTCCAGCTCGCGCAGCTCGGCATCGGTAAAGCCGAAATAGGCCTTGCCGACCGGCACCAGCTCGCCGCCATCCCACAGGCCGAAGGTGAAGTCGGAATGAAAGCCCGAGCGCTTGCCATGACCCCGCTGCGCGTAGATCAGCACCGCATCGACCACCATCGGGTCGCGCTTCCACTTGAACCAGGGTCCGCGCGGCCGGCCGGCGACATAGGCGCTGTCACGGCGCTTGATCATCACCCCCTCGATGACGGCGGCGGGCGGGTCGGCGCGCAGCGCGGCCAGATCCTCCCACGAGGCGAAATCCAGCAGCGGCGAAATGTCGATGCGGGTGCCGAAATCCACCGCCTCCAGCACCGCGCGGCGCATCTCCAGCGGCTCGGCGCGCAGGTCGCGGCCCTCCCACAGCAGCAGGTCGTAAAGCCGCAAGCCCGCCGGATGGCTGGCCAGCAACCCCTTGCCGACGGTCTTGCGGTTCAGCCGCTTCTGCAGCTCGCCGAAGGGCGCGACCGCGCCCTCGCGGCGCACGATCAGCTCGCCATCCGCGCTGCCCTCGAACTCCATCGCCTCGATGACGTCGGGAAAGGCATGCGAGATGTCCTCGCCGGTGCGGGAATACAGCCGCCGCATGCCGCCTTCGCTGACCGCCTGCACGCGGATGCCGTCCCATTTCCATTCCGCAAAATACTCGCCGGGATCCAGCGCCCGCAACTCGTCCAGATCGGTCGGCGTGGACAGCATCACCGGGCGGAACGGCGCCAGCGCCGCGCTGTCCGGCCGCGCCCCGCCGCCCAGCCAGCCGAACAGGGCCGCATAGGGTGGCGCGAGCCCGTGCCAGATCTCCTCGATCTCGGGGACCGAGGGCGTGCCCATGCCCGCCAGCGCCATCCGCGCCATGCGGGCCGAGACGCCGACGCGCAGGTTGCCGGTGGCGAGCTTCAGGAAGGCCAGCCGCTCGGCCGGGCCCAGCCGATCCAGCATGCCAGCAATGGCGCCGGGCAGCGCCGCCTTGCCGGTGCCCTGCAACAATGCCACCGCCTGGGCCAGCGAGGGGTCGTCCTCGGCCCCCTCGGGCCAGATCAGCGCGATGGTTTCGGCCAGGTCGCCGACGAAATCATAGCTCAGCGCCAGAAGCTGGTCGTCGACCCGCTCGGCCGCCAGCCCGCGCAGAAGCGAGGGCGTGACCCGGCGCAGTTCCAGATCGCCGGTCAGCGCCGCCAGGGCCCAGCCGCGATCGGGGTCCGGGGTGCGTTCCAGATAATGCTGCAAAAGCTGCAGCTTGGCATTGCGCGCCGGCGTGAAGGCCAGCCGTTCCAGCAGGGCGGCAAAGGCCTTCATTCCGCCTCGTCCTCGTAACCCACCAGCCGCAGCGGCCGGGCCGGGATCTGCGCCAATTCGCACCAGCGGATCACGCCGTCCTCGGCGCCATGCGTGACCCAGACCTCGGCGGGCGCCAGTTCCGCCAGCGTGCCGGTCAGCGCCGGCCAGTCCACATGGTCGCTGACGACCAGCGGCAGTTCCACCCCGCGCTGGCGGGCACGGGCGCGCACCGCCATCCAGCCCGAGGCGAAGCCGATCACCGGGTCGCGGAACCGCTGCACCCAGGGGCTGGCAAAGGCCGAGGGCGGCGCGATCACCAGCTGCGCCGCCACATCCTCGGCGGTGGCCGGCACCAGCGTGCCCAGATCGACGCCGCGGGCCGCATAGAAATCGCAAAGCAGCTTCAGCGCGCCATGGATGGCGACGGGCGCGTCATAGCCGGCCTCGCGCAGCAGCGCGATGACATGCTGCGCCTTGCCCAGCGCATAGGCGCCGATCAGATGCGGGCGGTCGGGAAACTCGGCCATGCTGGAGAGCAGCTTTTCCACCTGCGCCGCCGGGTCGGGAAAGCGGAACACCGGCAGGCCGAAGGTCGCCTCGGTCACGAAGACGTCGCAGGGCACCGGCTGGAAGGGTGCGCAGGTCGGGTTCGGCTGGCGCGCGTAATCGCCCGAGACGACGATGCGGCAGCCCCCCGCCTCGACGGCAATCTGGCTTGAGCCCAGCACATGCCCGGCCGGGTGGAATCCCACCGTGACGCCGCCGATGCGGGTTTCCCCCTCGGCCAGCTGGGTCGCGCCGGCAAAGCCGTCGCCCATGCGCAGCCGCATGATCTCCAGCGTTTCGGCCGTGGCCATGACCGCGCCATGGCCGAAGCGGGCATGGTCAGAATGGCCGTGGGTGATCAGCGCGCGCTCGACCGGCTTCAGCGGGTCGATGTGAAAGCCGCCCTCGGGGCAGAAAAGGCCGGCTTCGGTCGGGAACAGGATGGAATCGGCGCGCATGACCCGAAGATGTAGAACATTTCGTGAAAATCAAGCCGGAGACAGCGGCCGGCCCTCGAAGATCGTCTCCATCGAGAAAACGCCGGTGACGCGTTCCAGATCCATGTCGGCGATCAGCCGCTTGTAAAGCGCGTCATAGCCCGCCATGCCGCCCACCACCGCCTTGGCCATGTAGTCCCATTCGCCGCCGATGCGGTGGAACTCGGTGATCTGCGGCAACGACTCGATCCGGGCGCGAAAGCGCCGCGCCCAGGCGTCGTCGTGATGGCGGGTGCGGATCATGATGAACACCGTCAGCCCCAGCCCCAGCGCCGTGGCGTCGATGACCGCGCGGCTGCCTTGCAGCACCCCGGCCTCGGTCAGCCGCTGCAAGCGCCGCCAGCAGGCGTTCTGCGACAGGCCCACCCGCTCGGCCAGCTCGCGCTGGGACAGGCTGGCATCGCGCTGCAGCAGCGCCAGCAGGCGGTTGTCGATTTCATCAATAATGAGAGTTTTATCGTTCATTTGACAACCAAAATCCGGCATATTGGCAGACATTCAGAATGATTCCTCGGCCGTTGCGGGTCAAGATTCGCGCATAAAGACGAGGAATCCGATGCCGCCTTTCGACAGCTACCTTGCCCGGCTGGGCGACGACCCGATGCAGGTAATCCATGACGGCGTGATCGGCCGCGACGCGGTGATCGACGGCCCCTTCGGGCCGCGGCGGATGATCTATGCCGATTACATTGCCTCGGGCCGGGCGCTGCGGCCCATCGAGGACTGGGTGATGGAGAATGTCCTGCCCTGGTATGCCAACAGCCATACCGAGGCCAGCCATTGCGGCGGCATCATGACCCGGATGCGCCGCGCCGCGCGCGAGGTGATCGGATTCTGCACCCATGCCGGCGCCGAACATGCGGTGATCTTTACCGGCTCGGGTGCGACGCAGGCCATCAACCGGCTGGTGGACCTGCTGGGCGCTGGGCCGGGGGCCACGGTGCTGATCGGGCCTTACGAGCATCACTCGAACATCCTGCCCTGGCGCGAAAGCGGCGCCGAGGTCGTGACCATCCCCGAAGCCGCCACCGGCGGGCCGGACCTCGCGGCGCTGCGCGCGGCGCTGGACCGCGCCGAAGGGCCGGTGATCGGCAGCTTCTCGGCCACCTCGAATGTCACCGGCACGCTGACCGACGTGGCCGAGGTCACGCGCATCCTGAAGGCGGCTGGGGCCAAGGTGGTCTGGGACCATGCCGGCGGCGCGCCCTATCTGCCCATCGACATGCGGCTGGGCATGGATGCGGTGGTGATCTCGCCGCACAAGTTCATCGGCGGGCCGGGCGCCTCGGGCGTCCTGATCCTGCGCCGCGACGCGGTGCTGGCGGACCGCCCCACCCTGCCCGGCGGCGGCACGGTGCGTTTCGTCTCGCCCGAGGGCCACGACTATGCCCTGTCGCTGGAGGCGCGCGAGGAAGGCGGCACCCCGAACGTGATCGGCGACATCCGCGCCGCGCTGGTCTTCCTGACCAAGGCCGCCGTGGGAGAGGAACGCATCGACGCGCGCCATGCCGAATGGCTGGCGCTGGGGATGGCGCGGCTGCGGAACCATCCGAGGATCGAGTTGCTGGGCAACCTGGACGCGCCGCGCCTGCCGTTTTTCAGCTTCCGCATCCGCGACGGGCGGGGCGGCTTTGTCCATCAGCAACTGGCGACGCGGATGCTGTCGGACCTTTACGGCGTGCAGGCGCGCGGCGGCTGCGCCTGCGCCGGGCCCTATGTCCATCACCTGCTGGGGCTGGGCCCCGAGACCTCGGCCCGGCTGCGCGCCGCGATCCTGGCCGGGGACGAGATCGAGAAGCCCGGCTTCGTGCGGCTGAACCTGTGCTGGGCCGCCCCGCGTGCCGAAATCGAGGCGATCCTGGACGCCGTCTGCGAGTTGGCCGAACACGCCGCCGATCACCTGGCGCATTACCGCTGCGACCGGGCGACCGCGATCTTCACCCCGGTTGCAGCCGCGTAGCGCAGGGCCGCAAGACGTATTCCCGCACCAGGGCCACGCGGCGCGGCCGGAAGCTTTCGCCGCCCGGCCGCATGGCCTGGATGCGCGGGATGTGGAAGGTGCGGAAATCCTGCCGCAGCCGGCAATGCGCCAGCAACATCATGTGATTGTCGCTGTAGGACATGCCCAGCGGCCAGATCTCGCGCGTGCTGGCCCGGCCCTGCAGGTCCAGATAGTCGATGACCAGGCTGCGCTCTTCCCACAGGGCCTGGCGCAGCAGCGCCATGTCCACCTGCGGGCTGGGACGCTGCGCCGGCTCGCGAAACAGCCGCATGGTGGTGTGCATGGCATGGCGGCCCTGGCTTTCGGGCAGGGTGGCGATGATGCGGGCCATGGCATCCTCGCCCGCGCGGGTCAGTTCGGGATCGCCCAGCGTGCGCAGGCCCGAGATGGCGAGCAGCAGCGCCTCGATCTCCAGCCGCGAAAAGCTTTGCGGCGGCAGGGCGGGGTCTTCGGTCAGCGTATAGCCCAGCCCCGCCTCGCCGTCGATCAGCGCGCCGCCGGCGCGCAGCGTGGCGATGTCGCGATAGAGCTGGCGGAGGGAGACGCCGGTCTCCTCGGCCAGCCGCGCGGCCGTCACCGGCGCGGGCAGGCGGCGCAGCGCGTCCATCAGGCGCATCAGCCGGTCGGTGCGGGACATGCTGTCACCTTCTGTCAGGGGGCCTGCGCCATTCTGCCCCCATCAATGCAGGAGGCCAAGATGCTGACCCTATACCACGCCCCGAAAAGCCGCTCCTCGACCATCCTCGTGCTGCTGGCGGAGCTGGGCATCCTCGACAAGGTCGAGATCCGCCAGGTGACGATCCCGCGTCAGGACGGCTCGGGCGGGCGCGACCCGGCGAACCCGCATCCCGAGGGCAAGGTGCCCTATCTGGTCAATGGCGCGGATCACGTGCGCGAACGGGGCGCCATCATGCTGTATCTGACCGATATGTTCCCCGAGGCGGGGCTGGGTCCGCTGCCGGGCGATCCGGGGCGCGGCCAGTATCTGAGCTGGCTCAGCTGGTATCAGGGGGTTCTGGAGCCGGTGGCGATCCTGAACTTCTTCAAGATCGAGCATCCGGCCCTGATGGCGACCTTCCGCGATTACGACACCGCGATCCGGCAGCTGGACGAAGTGCTGGGCCAGCAGCCCTGGCTGCTGGGCGACCGCTTCTCGGCCGCCGACCTGCTGATCGCCAGCCCCTTGCTGTTCTTTGGCACGGACATGCCGCGAACCCCCGCCATCGACGCATGGGCGCAGCGGATTCAGTCCCGCCCCTCGATGGCGCGGGCGGCAGGGATCGACGGCTGAGGCGCCGCCGCGGGCAGCTTGGCCAGCTGCACCATCAGGATGCCCGCCGCCACGATCAGCGCGCCGACCACGTCCGAGGTGCCGAACCGCTCGCCCAGAAGCGCGGCGGCAATGGCGACGCCGAAGATCGGCGACAGGAAATGAAAGGTCGCCGCCCGAACCGCGCCGATGCGGTTGACCAGCCGGAACCACAGCCAGGTCGCGCCGATGCCGGGCGCGATCACCGTATAGGCAAAGGCCCAGAGCAGGCCGGCGCTCCATTCCACCGGGCGGCTCCATTCCATCAGCACCGCCGGGACCAGCAGCAGGGCGGCACCGACGGCCATTTGCAGGCCGACCAGCATCATCATGTTGCGGCTGCCCCCGGCCCCGCGCGCCGCCAGCGTGGCGAAGGTCAGCGCCACCATGCCGATCAGGCACAGGATCACCCCCGGCACGTCCAGCCCGTGCTGAAGCCGCACCCCCATGATCAGCGTGACGCCGGCCACGCCCGCGACCAGCCCGGCCACGGCGATGGAGCGCAGCCGTTCGCCGTAAAGCAGCCAGCCCAGGAAGGCGACGACCAGCGGCATCATCGAGGCGATGATGGCCGAGACCGACGCCTCGACATATTGCATGGCAACCCAGCTGAACCCCAGGTAAAGCGCGTTCTGGCACAGGCCGAACAGGATCACCGTGCGCCATTCGGCCCGGCTCAGGCGCCAGCTCTGGCCCATGGCGCGGGCCAGCGGGATCGCCACCATGGCAGAGAGGCCGAACCGGATCACCAGCGCGGTCAGCGGCGGGGCGGCCGTGACGATCATGCGCGTCGAGGTGAAGGCCGAGGCCCAAAGGACCGCAAAGCCGAAACCCATCAGAATCGCCCTGAAATCCATGTCGCCCCCCTGCCCTTGCCCCCATGGGCTAGCAGATGGGCCGGCGGGCGCAAGGGCCACGATCCAGGCAAGGCCCGGAAATGACAGAAGCCGCGCAGGTCATGCGCGGCCCCTTATGCGGCAAAAAGCCGGGATCAGGCGTTCACGCTGTCCTTCAGCGCCTTGGCGATGGTGACCTTGACCACCTTGTCGGCGGGCTTGGTCATCATTTCCTGGGTCTGCGGATTGCGGACCTGACGCTCGGGGCGGGTGCGGCAGGCAACCTTGCCGATGCCCGGCAGGGTGACGGCACCACCTTCGGCGACCGTGCGCGACACGACGGCCGAAAGCGCGTCCAGGGCCGCCGCGGCGGTCTTCTTGTCGCTGCCCATTTCATCGGCCAGCGTGGCGACGAGCTGGGTCTTGGTCATCGGTTTCGAAGCGGCCTGGGCCATATTCTGTCTCCTCGTTGTTCCCCGTTCGGGAAATTTTCGGACGCCACCTTGGCGGCACGCTTGCCGCTACACAAGCTTTTTAAGCGCAGATCAAGCTTTTTCGGCGACTTTCCCCAGCAAACGCTGCGAAATTCGCCACCCAGGGACCATTCTAGAGAAAGGCGGTCTCGTTGAACGAGCGCAACTTGCGCGAGTGGATGCGTTCCAGGGGCGTCTCGCGCAGCTTTTCCATGGCCCGGATGCCGATCAGCAAGTGGTTCGCGACCTGGGTGCGATAGAAATCCGTGGCCATGCCGGGCAGCTTCAACTCGCCATGCAGCGGCTTGTCCGAGACGCACAGGAGCGTGCCATAGGGCACGCGGAAGCGGAACCCGTTCGCAGCGATGGTGGCGCTTTCCATATCCAGCGCGATGGCGCGCGATTGCGACAGCCGCTGCACCGGACCGGACTGGTCGCGCAGTTCCCAGTTGCGGTTGTCGATGGTGGCCACCGTGCCGGTGCGCATGATGCGCTTGAGCTCATAGCCTTCCAGCTGCGTGACCTCGGCCACCGCCTCTTGCAGGGCGACCTGCACCTCGGCCAGGGCCGGGATCGGCACCCAGACCGGCAGGTCGTCGTCCAGCACGTGATCCTCGCGCAGATAGGCATGGGCCAGCACGAAATCGCCCAGGCTCTGGCTGTTGCGCAGCCCGGCGCAATGGCCGACCATCAGCCAGGCATGCGGGCGCAGCACGGCGATATGGTCGGTCGCGGTCTTGGCGTTCGAGGGGCCGACACCGATATTGACCAGCGTGATGCCGTCGCCATCCGGGCGCTTGAGGTGATAGGCCGGCATCTGCGGCATCTTGGCGCCGGTGGCGATGATGTCCTCGGGCCGTTCCAGAACCTGGTTGCCGGGCGCGACGAACTCGGTATAGCCCGAATGCGGATCGGCCAGCGCGCGGCGGGCGAAAAGCTCGAACTCGTCCACGTAGAACTGGTAGTTCGTGAACATCACGAAATTCTGGAAATGCTCGGGCAGGGTCGCGGTGTAATGCGCCAGCCGCGCCAGCGAGTAATCGACGCGCTGCGCGGTAAAGGGCGACAGCGGGTGGCTGCCGTCCGGGTTCGGCCCGGCGGTGCCGTTGACGATGTCGTCGTCCATCGTGTTCAGGTCCGGCACGTCGAAGACGTCGCGCAGCGAATAGTCCAGCACGCCTTCCTGCGGCACGTTCAGGTCGCTTTGCGTCGCCACGGCGAAATGCACCGGCATCGGCGTGCCGCTGTCGCCGATCGCCACCGGCACGCCGTGGTTCTTCATCAAGAGCCCGATCTGCTCGGTCAGGTAGCCGCGGAACAGGTCCGGCCGGGTGATCGAGGTCGAATAGGTGCCCGGCAGCGCGACATGGCCGAAGGACAGGCGCGAATCCGTCTTGGAATGGATCGGCACGGTCATGCGCAATTCGGGGTAGAAGGCGCGATAGCGCGCCGCCGGCCGGCCGCCCTTCAGCGTGGCCAGGAAATGGTCCAGCAGGAAATGCGAGGCACGCTCGTAAAGCGCGATCAGCCGGGCCACGGCGGCGGCCGGGTCGTCGAAATAGACGCGCTCGGCGGGCTCGGGCGTCTCGATGGGAAGTCTCCGGCTGTCGGTCATCATGCGCGCTCTCCAGTTTCGGCGGAGAGTGCCAGCGCGGCGGCGGGCTGGCAAGCCGGCACCGGACGCCTTATCTGGGATGGGCAAAGGAGTGATGCGCATGGAATTTTCCATTCTCGATCTGGCCGGGGTGGCCGAGGGTTCGGACGCACGCCAGGCCATCGCCAATTCCGTGGCATTGGCGCAGGCCGCCGAGGGTTGGGGCTACAGCCGCTTCTGGCTGGCGGAACATCACAACATGCCGGGCATCGCCAGCGCCGCCACCTCGGTGCTGATCGGCCATGTGGCGGATCATACCAGGACGATCCGCATCGGCGCCGGCGGCGTCATGCTGCCCAACCACGCGCCGCTGGCCATCGCCGAGCAGTTCGGCACCCTGGCGACGATCCACGGGCCGCGCATCGACCTGGGCCTGGGCCGCGCGCCGGGCGGCGACGGGGCGGTGATGCACGCATTGCGCCGGTCCTTGCAGGGCAACCAGGATTTTCCCAACGACGTGGTCGAGCTGATGCACTATCTCGGCCCGCCGCGTCCCGGCGCCCCGGTCGCGGCCCATCCGGGCCAGGGCACGAATGTCCCGGTCTGGATCCTCGGCTCGTCGCTTTACGGCGCCAGCCTCGCCTCGGCGCTTGGCCTGCCCTATGCCTTCGCCAGCCATTTCGCCCCCGGCGACCTCGAGGAGGCGCTGCGGCTTTACCGCGAGCGGTTCCAGCCCACCGAGTTCGGCCAGGCGCCACGCTTCATGCTGGCGGTGAACGTCATCGTCGCCGACAGCGATGCCGAGGCGCAGCACCTGCGCAGCAGCCAGCAGATCAGCTTCGCCCGGCTGCGGCTGGGCATGCCGGGCCTGCTGCCGCCGCCGGTCGACGACGTGCTGGAAGCGATCCCGGTGCGCATCCTGCCCACGGTCAACGCCGCGCTGGCCATCAGCGCCGTCGGCAGCCCCGAAACTGTCGCGGCCGAGCTGGACCGGCTGATCGCCCGCCACCAGCCCGACGAGTTGATCCTGGTCGGCAATATCTACGACCAGGCCGCGCGGCACCGCTCCTTCGCCATGGCGGCCGAGATCCTGCGGGGGCGTGCATGACGAGGATGCTGGTTTTCGGCCACGGCTATTCCGCCGGCTTCCTGACCCCCCTGCTGCTGGCCGAGGGCTGGCAGGTCACCGGCACCACCCGCAGCGACACCGATCGCGTGGCGCAGGCCGGGGCCCAGCCGCTGCGCTGGCCGGGGCAAGAGGATGCCGTGCGCAAGGCCATCGCCCAGGCCGACGCGATCCTGGTCTCGGTCGGGCCGGACCGGGGCGCGGACCCGGTGCTGGCAGCCTTCGGCGCCGAGATCGCCGCCGGCCGCCCACGCTGGCTGGGCTATCTCTCGACCACCGGCGTCTATGGCGACCGCGACGGCGGCTGGGTGGACGAGGACACGCCCTGCACCCCCTCGACCCGGCGCGGGCGCGAGCGGGTCGCGGCCGAGCAGGGCTGGCAGCGGCTCGCCGCCGAACACGGCCTGCCGCTGCACATCTTCCGCCTGGCCGGCATCTATGGGCCGGGGCGCGGCCCCTTTGCCAAGGTGCGCGAGGGCACGGCGCGGCGCATCGTCAAACCCGGCCAGGTCTTCTCGCGCATCCATGCCGAGGACATCGCCCAGGTGTTGCTGGCCTCGATCCGCGCGCCGCGGCCGGGCGCGATCTACAATGTCTGCGACGACGACCCGGCCCCGCCCGAGGCGGTGATCGGCCACGCCGCCAAACTGCTGGGCCTGCCCCTGCCGCCCGCCGAGGATTACGCGAGCGCCGAGATGACGCCCATGGCGCGCAGCTTCTATGCCGAGAACAAGCGCGTCTCGAACGACCGCATCAAGCGCGAGTTGGGCGTGACCTTGCGCTATCCCGACTATCGCGCCGGGTTGGCCGCGCTGGCCCGCGCCGAGGGAACCGAGGCTTAGGGCGCAATCGAGCAGCAGCCCGTCAGCATGCGCGACGGCTGCTCCTGCCCGTCCAGAATCACCGCGACGGCCAAGGCATAGCCGCGGTCCGACATGCCGTCCGAGCATTGTTCGGGCCGCAGGAAGGCCGTAAGCCGGCCCTTGCCGTCGCCGGCGATGATGCCGCGCGTGGGCTCGCCCTCGATGCCGCGATCCATGACCTTGCGCAGCGAAAGCTGGCGCTCGGGCGCATCGGGTTCGCTGAAGACCAACCCCTTCTGCACCGTCTTGACCGACCAGAAGGGCTCGGTTCCGCTGCAATGCAGCGCCAGCGGCAGTTCGGCGGGCTTCCAGACCGTCGCCTGCGGCTTGAGAAAGCGCAACGCCACCCAGCCCGTCGTCTCGCCCACGTTTACGAGGCCCCACTTGCCCGAGGCATCGCGGTCCAGCAGCTCGACCCCCTTGGCGGTCGAGGCGAGCCGGCCGATGATCTTGGCCTGCCCGTGCGGTGCCTCGCGCACGTTCAGCTTGTCCCAGGTCTCGACCACGGTGACGTCGAACAGGTGCGGCAGATAATCCTGCGCCTGCACCGCAAGAGGCGCGGCAAGGGCGAGGCCGGTCAGAAGGATACGCAGCATTGTCACCTCTCAGGCACGTTTCGCCAGCGCCACGCCCAGAACCTCCAGCACCTTGGCCTCGATGTCGGGGGCGGACATGCGGGCGCAGCGATACATGGCCTCGGGGCTGGCATGGTCGATGAATGTATCGGGCAACACCATCTGGCGGAAACGCAGCCCGCCGTCGAAGACGCCCTCGTCCGACAGAAGCTGCGCGACCAGGCTGCCGAAGCCGCCGACCGCGCCCTCCTCGATGGTGATCAGCGCCTCATGCGTGCGGGCCAGGCGCAGGATCAGGTTGCGGTCCAGCGGCTTGGCAAAGCGGGCATCGACCACCGTGGGCGTGATCCCGCGCGCCAGCAGCGCCTCGCGCGCCCGCATGACCTCGGCCAGCCGGGTGCCGAAGGACAGGATGGCGACGCGCTTGCCCTCGGCCACCACCCGGCCCTTGCCGATTTCCAGCACCTCGCCGCGTTCGGGCATCTCGACGCCGGTGCCCTCGCCGCGCGGATAGCGGAAGGCGATGGGGCCTTCGTCATGGGCCGCCGCGGTGGCGACCATATGGACCAGTTCCGCCTCGTCCGCGGCGGCCATGACCACCATGCCGGGCAGGTTCGCGAGGAAGGCGATGTCATAGGCGCCGGCATGGGTGGCGCCATCGGCACCGACCAGACCGGCGCGGTCGATGGCAAAGCGCACCGGCAGGCGCTGGATCGCCACGTCATGCACCACCTGGTCGTAGCCGCGCTGCAGGAAGGTCGAATAAAGCGCGCAGAACGGCTTCATCCCCCCCGCCGCCAGCCCGGCCGAAAAGGTCACGGCATGCTGCTCGGCAATGCCCACGTCGAAGCAGCGGCGCGGGAAACGCTCGGCGAACAGATTCAGCCCGGTGCCGTCCGGCATGGCGGCGGTGACGGCGACAATGCGGGCGTCGCGGCTGGCCTGATCGACCAGCGCACGGGCAAAGACCGAGGTATAGCTGGGTGCGTTCGATTTCGCCTTGGCCTGCGCGCCGGTGTGAACGTCGAATTTCGCCGTGGCATGGCCCTTGTCGGCGGCGCGCTCGGCCGGGCCGTAGCCCTTGCCCTTGCGGGTCACGACATGCAGCAGCACCGGCCCCGTCGCCCGCGCCTTGACCGTGCGCAGAAGCGGCAGAAGCTGGTCGAGGTCGTGGCCATCGACCGGGCCGATATAGGAAAACCCCAGTTCCTCGAACAGCGTGCCGCCGACGGTCATGCCCTTGAGCATCTCCTTGGCCCGCCGCGCCCCCTCTTGCAGGCTGGGCGGCAGGAAGCCGACCGCGCCCTTGGCGACGGCCTTGAGATCCTGGAACGGCCCCTCGGCGTAAAGCCGGGTCAGATAGCGCGACAGCGCCCCGGTGGGCGGCGCGATGGACATCTCGTTGTCGTTCAAGACCACGAACAGCCGCTTGCCCAGGTCGCCGGCATTGTTCAGCGCCTCGAAGGCCATGCCCGCGCTCATCGCGCCGTCGCCGATCACCGCGACGGCATCGCCCGGATCGCCGCCCAGTTCGCGCGCCATGGCAAAGCCCAGCGCCGCGCTGATCGAGGTCGAGCTGTGCCCGGCGCCGAACGGGTCATAGGCACTTTCCGAACGCTTGGTGAAACCGGAAAGCCCGCCCTCCATCCGCAGGGTGCGGATGCGGTCGCGGCGCCCGGTCAGGATCTTGTGCGGATAGCATTGATGGCCCACGTCCCAGATGATCTTGTCGCGCGGTGCGTCAAAGACCGCGTGCAGCGCCACGGTCAGTTCGACCACGCCCAGCCCGGCGCCCAGATGGCCGCCGGTGACGGAAACGGCGCTGACCGTCTCGGCCCGCAGCTCGTCGGCAAGCTGCCGCAGCTCGCGATCGGTCAGATCCTTGAGGTCGGACGGCAGGTGAACCCGGTCCAGGATCGGCGTCGCGGGGCGGTGGGAAGTTTCATCGGTCATGGCTTGCCCCTCTCCGGGCGGGCTGTCAGGCGTCGCGTTCGATAACGAAACGCGCGAGCTGCCGCAAGTTTCCTGCGCCCTCGCCATAGGCATCAAGGGCGGCTTCGGCATCTCGGACCAGCGCGCGCGCCTTGTCCCGCGCGCCCTCCAGCCCCAGCAGCGAGACGAAGGTCGCCTTGTTGGCGGCGCCGTCCTTGCCGGTGCGCTTGCCCGTCTCGGCCTCGGTGCCGGTCACGTCGAGAATGTCGTCCTGGATCTGGAAGGCCAGGCCCAGGTTGCGGGCATATTCCGCCAGCGGGCCGGGATCCTCGCCCGCCATGACCGCGCCGGCGGTGGCGGCGAACTGGATCAGCGCCCCGGTCTTGGCCTGCTGCAGCCGGGTGATGGCGGCAAGGTCCAAGGGCTCGGCGGCGGTCTCGGCGGCGATGTCCAGCGCCTGGCCCCAGACCATGCCGCGCCCGCCCGCCGCATCGGACAGGCCGCACACCAACGCCAGCCGCGCCTCGGGCGGGCCGACCAGCGGCTCGGTCAAAAGGCCAAAAGCCAGGCTTTGCAGCGCGTCGCCGGCCAGGATGGCGGTGGCCTCGGACCATTGCACATGCACGGTGGGCAGGCCGCGGCGCAGGTCGTCGTCGTCCATCGAGGGCAGATCGTCATGGACCAGGCTATAGGCATGCAGCGCCTCGACCGCCGCCGCGACCGGCAGCGATGCTGCGTCGGGCAAGCCGAACAGCCGCGCCGATTCCATGACCAGGAAGGCGCGGATGCGCTTGCCGCCGGTGCAGGCATAGCGCATGGCATCGGTCAGCTCGCCCTCGGGCAGGCCGGCCATGACCTCGTCCAGCGCGGCCTGGACCTGCGCCTTCACCTCGGCAAGGCGGTCCCGCATCACAGCCCCTCGGCCGGAACGGTCCCGTCGGGCTGGCCGTTGGCCGCCAAAGTGATCTTTTCCACCCGCTCCTCGGCCTCGCGCAGGCGCTTGTCGCAATGCGCCCGCAGGGCCGCACCGCGCTCGTAGAGCTTGATCGATTCCTCCAGCGTGGCCTCGCCATGCTCCAGACGGCCGACCGTCGCCTCCAGCTCTTTCATCGCCTCCTCGAAGGACATGTTCTCGATCTCGGTCCCGGTCACGCGGCAGTCTCCCTCAGCACATCGACATGGGCGCGCGCCGAGCGGCCCAGAGCGGCCAGATCATAACCGCCTTCCAGCGCCGATACCACCGGGGCCGAACACCCCGCCGCCGTGTCGCAGATCATCCGGGTGATGGCGGTGAAATCCGCCTCGCGCCACATCAGCGCGGCAAGGGGGTCGTCGGCATGGGCGTCGAACCCGGCCGAGACCAGCACCAGCTGCGGCCGCCAGGCCGCGACCCGGTCGCAGATCGCCCGCCAGGCCGCGCGCGCCTCGTCCCCGCCGCTGCCCGGCGCCAGCGGCATGTTGACGATCTGGCCATGCGCACCCCGCTCCGAGGCCGCGCCGGTGCCGGGATAAAGCGGCACCTGGTGGGTCGAGGCGAAGAACGCCCGCTTCTCGTCCCACAGCACGTCCTGGGTGCCGTTGCCGTGATGCACGTCGAAATCCAGCACCGCCACCCGGTCCAGCCCGTGATGGTCCAGCGCCCGCAGGGCGGCGATGGCGACCGAGGACAGGATGCAGAACCCCATGGCCTTCATGCGCTCGGCATGATGGCCCGGCGGGCGCATGGCGACGAAGGCATTGGGCGCCTCGCCCGCCAGCACCGCATCCACGGCGGCGCAGACCCCGCCGGCGGCATGGCGCGCCGCCTCCAGGCTGCCCGGCGCCAGATAAGTGTCCGAATCGAGCATGCTCCAGCCCTCGGCCGGCAGCTTCCGCCGCAAAAGCGCCAGGTACCCGGCCGGATGGGCGCGCAGGATGTCCCTCTCCGCCGCCTCGGGCGCCTCGCGCCGCTCCAGGTCCATCCCCTCCAGCGCGGCCAACACGGCATCCAGCCGGGCCACCTGCTCGGGATGGCTGGGCGGCGTCACATGCGAAAAGCCCGAGGGATGCGTATAAAGCAAGGTCATCGGCCCAAGGATTATGGACAGCCGCCCCGCCCGGCAAGGAAATGTTCCGCAGCTTGCCGAAAATCCCGCCCCCGGACAGGGCAAATGCCCGCCAGGCCCGCACCCGCAATGGCGGCACCCCGCCCCGGCTTCTTTCTTGGTCAAATATCCTCGGGGGGAGTCCGGCGGCCGCAGGCCGGTGGACGGGGGGGCAGACAGCCCCCCGCGGCCACGCTGAAACGGCCGCCCTCAGGCCCTCAGCCGCTGCCCGTCATGGCCGGCGATGCGCAGCTCCACCAGCGTGCCCTCGGGCATGTCGCGGTCGACGGCGACCTCGGTGAAATGCTCCGTCCGGCCCAGCCGCGGCCCCTCGGTCAGCACCATGCGCAGCGCGCCGAGCTCGGCCTCAAGATGCCGGGCCAGCGCCGCATCGCCCGCCGCCCGCAGCCGCGCCGCGCGCTCCCTGATCGCCGGGCCGGGCACGCGCGGCATCCGCGCCGCCGGCGTGCCCTTCCGCGCCGAATAGGGAAACACATGCAGGAAGGTCAGCCCGCAATCCTCGACCAGCTTCAGGCTGTTTTCAAACATCGCCTCGGTCTCGGTCGGGAAGCCGGCGATGATGTCGGCGCCGAAGACGATGCCGGGCCGCAGCTTGCGCGCCGCCTCGCAGAAACGGATGGCGTCGTCGCGCAGGTGGCGGCGCTTCATCCGCTTCAGGATCATGTCGTCGCCGGCCTGCAGCGACAGGTGCAGATGCGGCATCAGCCGCGGCTCGGTGGCGATGGCCAGCATCAGGTTTTCGTCCGCCTCGATCGAATCGATCGAGCTGATGCGCAGCCGCGGCAGATCCGGCACCAGCCGCAGGATACGCATGACCAGATCGCCCAGCCGCGGCTGCCCCGGCAGATCGGCGCCCCACGAGGTCAGGTCCACCCCGGTCAGCACCACCTCGTTGAAGCCGCGATCCCGCAGCCGCTTGATCTGGTCCACCACCACCCCCGCCGGCACCGAGCGCGAATTGCCCCTGCCGTAAGGAATGATGCAGAAGGTGCAGCGATGATCGCAGCCGTTCTGCACCTGCACATAGGCCCGATGCCGGCCGAAGCCGTCGATCAGGTGGCCCGCCGTCTCGCGCACCGACATGATGTCGTCGACCTGCACCCGCTCGGTCTCGCCGATCAGGTCGGGGGCCTGCATCGCGGCCCAGGTTGCCGGCTGCATCTTTTCGTGGTTGCCGATGACGCGGCTGACCTCGGCCATGGCGGCGAAGGTCTCGGGCTCGGTCTGGGCGGCGCAGCCGGTGACGATGACCGGGGCGCCGGGGTTCTCGCGCGCCAGCCGGCGGATCTCCTGCCGGGCCTTGCGCACCGCCTCGGCCGTCACCGCACAGGTGTTCACGATCACCGCGCCCTGCAGCCCGGCGGCCTCGGCCATCTCGCGCATGGCCTCGGTCTCATAGGCGTTCAGCCGGCAGCCGAGGGTGGCGAAAACCGGGGGCTTCAGATCCTTCATCCGCGCCAGACCCCGTCGAAGACATGCGCCGTCGGCCCGGTCATCCAGACCCCGTCCTCACGCCAGTCGATCTCCAGCTGCCCGCCCGGCACGTTGACCTTGACCCGCCGCCCGGTCAGCCCGCGCCGCGCCGCCGCCACCACCGCCGCGCATGAGCACGACCCCGAGGCCAGGGTGATGCCGGTGCCGCGTTCCCAGATGCGCAGCACGATCTCGTCCGGCGAGACGACCTGCACCAGCTCGACATTGGTCCGCTGCGGATAAAGCGGATGATGCTCATGCGCGGGCCCGAAGCGTTCCAGGTCCACCGCCGCCACATCGGGCACGAAGAAGGTCATGTGCGGATTGCCCATCCCCGTCGCCACCGGATCGCCTGGAATCGGCAGGTGCAGCGTATCGACATCCTCGGCCAGCGGGATCCCGGCCCAGCCCAGCACCGGCGCGCCCATGTTGACCCGCGTCAGCCGGTCCCCGGCATCCTCGGCCGCAAGCACCGCATGGTCGGTGGCGAGCCGCAGGGCCGAGGCGCCCGATTCGTCCATCAGGAAGCGCGCGACGCAGCGCGTGGCATTGCCGCAGGCGGCCGAGACCGAGCCGTCGGCGTTGAAGAACACCAGCCGCGCATCGGCATTCTCGCCGGGCAGGATGACGGCCATCTGGTCGAAACCGACACCGCGATGGCGGTCCGCGATCGCGGCCACGGTCGCGGCATCGGGCAGCGCGCCGGAGCGGCGGCTGTCGATCACCACGAAGTCGTTGCCGAGCCCGTGCATCTTCATGAAGGGCAGAGGGACGCTCTGGCCGGGGTTTTGCTGGTGTTCCATGGCGGTGACATACTCCTGCCGGAAAGATTCTGCCAGAGGCGGTGATTTTTCCGCTTGACCCTGTCAGCCGCCGACCGTAGTTAGCCCCCCGTGCGATGGGCCCGTAGCTCAGTTGGTAGAGCAACTGACTTTTAATCAGTGGGTCACAGGTTCGAATCCTGTCGGGCTCACCACTGAACTTCCTGTGTCAGGTGACATGCGAGTTGTCCATTTGTGACAGCTTTTTGTCCATTTTTGACAGATCTTCTGTCCATCGCAGCGGAATCTTATAGTTCGGTGCGGCAGTCGGCTGCGGCAAACGTGGCAGAGCCTTCGCAGCACCAGTCTGAGGTAGCCGTTCAACCGAGGTGCAGCAAGCTATCTCGCCCCGACGTCACAAAGGGCAACGAGTCGACACTCGCTGCGGATCACCCGCAGAGGGTTGACGTTTTCAGGAAAAAGAAGGATTCAGAAAGCAGTACTGGGTCTTTCTGAGATCCGTGACGGGGTTCGGCGGTGCAAACGTCTAGCCCCGTTTTCTTTTCCGAACGGCGATGGCCACCTCGAAAGTTCCGTTGTTTTAATGGGAAGTCAGGTCACGCTCGGTCCTCCCCATTCGAATAGACGCCGGGCCAGAGCTCATCGACAGTCGAATCGAGTTCAGATGCCACATATTCGGCGACACGGCGTGAGCGGCGCTTGCCGGTCAGCACGATGGACACAATCGGTCCAGTAATGTGCAGATCATTTTGCCATTCAGCTTCTGAAGGGCCACACCAAAATGGACAGTACAGTTCGATACCTCGGCGTCGACTTTGACAATGCGTTGACACTGTCAGAGGGGATAGACCTGTAGTCCGGAAGCTGGCCGGTTGGAAATCTGTCGACTGGCCCATGGTCGCCGGTCGGGATCGCCCCAGTGCCGCAGTGCGGCTTTCCGGAAGCTACCGTTCGACTCATCACGAGGCACTATCGTACCGGTTTCCATCCGAGACCCGTTGGCCGGCTCCAGCACCACGCTCATTGCGGCGAAGAAGTTGGGCTGGCAGGCAATCGGCATCGAAAGCGATGCCGGTCGAGGAGGAAAGTAAGCGGCGGCTACGCCCCACACGCTTTTAGCTTGCTGGCTTGAAGTTCCAAGGCAGCAGATCGTCGATTCTTGCCTGCGGGTGACCGGCGGCCACGGCCTGCAAGGTTGCCTTCAGATAGACTCTGTTGCACAAATTGACTGACGGTCAGAGTTCCCCTTTCCCCCGACGGAGTCATCCCACGGCTTGAGTTTCGGGTATGCCGAGTGCGGTGAAGCCGTTCAGGACGGCGACACGGAT
>Ga0182741_1001340_pt1 | contig 32668 bp, 29 predicted proteins | sample eDN5th37CBELigOP_FD_128874 | JGI IMG/M metagenome (GOLD analysis project Ga0182741, IMG submission 128874) | Enriched Organic Plus compost microbial communities from Emeryville, California, USA - eDNA 5th pass 37_C BE-Lig OP (version 2) (version 2) ... | reverse complement strand
GATGTCGTGCGACCAGGTCAGGCGGAACCGGACATCGTCGATGATCTGGCTCTGCAGGCCGACCTTCCACGTCTCCACCAGGCCGCTGTTCGAATAGTTGGTCAGGCGGCCTGCCAGATCGAGGTTGAGAGTCTGGACGAAAGTATCCTTGAGGACCGGAATCTGCACCTCGAGGAAGCCTTCCTCGGCATGCTGCTTGCCCTCGAAATTGTTGCCGAAATTGCCCGAGGGATACATGCCCGACAGCGACCGGGCGTCGATCTTGTACTGGCCGTGGCGGTCGATGCGCCATTCGGCGCCGAAGGCGGCGCCGATCTCACCGGCCGGCAGCGCCCAGGGAAGCACGCCCGACATGGTGAAGGCCGCAGAGGACTGCTGCATCTGGGCGATCATCGTGTTGCGGGCATTGGCCGGATCGGCGGCAGCCTCCGGATTGCGGCTGGGAGTGATGTAGTTGCGCGCGGCGTTGGAGATCTCGCCATCGCCGAACGGATTGAAGGGCACGCAACCGGCGGCTTCGCCTGCGGCGGTGAAGCCGAAGGACTGGCCGCGATCCGGCACGGCCGCGGCCGTGGCCGGATTCAGGAGCGCACGGCACTGGATCGAGCCGATGGGCAGGCCCGAGGTGCCGACATTGCCGGAGGTGACGCGCACCGCATCCAGCGCATTGTTGAAGCGGCCCTGGACCGGATTCACGATGTTCTGCTTGATGCGCGAAACCGAGTGCCCGATATAGCTCGACCAGGTCCAGCTATCGCCGACCGAACCTTCGAGCTGGAAGCTGCCGCGATAGAACTGCTTATGATAGCGGCCGCAATTCTGCATGATGCGGTCGCAATACTCGTCATAAGTGTATTTGATGGACTGCAGCGAGGAGGCGGACGACGGCGAGGTGTTCGGCGCGTTGCCTTCGAAGTTGAAGCCCATGGTCAGGGTCTGACTCGGACGGGCCTGGCGCTGGGCCAGCGTGCCGCCGCGATTGTCCTGCAGATAAGGGTCGTAGCCGTTGGACAGCGTGCCGACGCAGGTCGCCGTCCCAGGCGCCCCGATGGCCGAGATGCCGCCCTGGCAGACGAAGCGCTGCGCGATCTCCCGCGGCAGGAAGGGATTGTCGGCATAGATGGTGCGGTTGGTGCCGCCGATATTGCCGCCGTTCGAACGGATGGTAAGACGCGAATAGTTGAGCTGGATCGAGGCCTTCAGGTCCGGGAGGATCTGGTAGCTGGCATAAGTGAAATAGGTACCGCTGTGATAGCCCTGCTTCGCCGGCGCGCCCCAGGTGCCGCTATACTGGTCGTTGGTGCAACCATTGTAGCAGGTGTTGGTGTTGTAGGTGGTACCATAGTTGAAGCGGGTCGGCGTCGCCTCCTCGCCCACGAACATGGTACCCTTGAGGCCACCCGCGGCCAAGCCCGAACCCGCCACGCCGGCGCTGTTGCCGCCGATCAGGCCGCCCACCACCGCCTGGTTGTTGCCCACGCCATAGGCATAGACCAGCAGCGGCTGGCCCGAGAGGCTGGAGCAGGTGCCGCCCGCATTCGGCGTCGCCGCCGGGAAGCTCACCGCGTTGCAGTAGGCGGTGTTGTAGACGAACTGGCGGCCATTGTTGCCATAGGCCTGCCAGACCTCGCCGTTGAAGACACCTTCGGGCGACTTCACCCAGTCGGCGGCGGCGACGATATGACCCTTGCCGCCCAGGAAGCTGGTGCCCCAGGCGAGCGAGGCGCGGTAGGTCGGGTTCTCCACGCCCGTGCTGTTGGCGTAGGTGACGTTGCCCTTGAAGCCTTCGAAGGTCTTGTTGATGACGATGTTGATGACGCCCGTCACCGCGTCGGAGCCCCAGGCCGCCGAAGCGCCGCCGGTGACCACGTCCACGCGCTGGGTCAGGCCCGAGGGGATCAGCGACAGATCGACCGTGCCGTCCTGGATGTTGGAGGTGACGACGCGCTGGCGGTCGAACAGCACCAGGTTGCGGGTCGAGCCCAGGCCGCGGATCGAGACCGTGTCGGCGCCCGCATTCACCTGAGACAGGTTGTTGGAGCCCGAGCCGGAGCTGATGGCGGTGCCGCCGCGCACCTGCGGCAGTTCGCGGATCTGCTCGCCGAGCTGGATCTTGGCGTCGCGGTTGAGCTGCTCGATGCCCACCACCGTCACCGGGGTCGGGGCCTCGAAGCCTTTGAGGTCAATGCGCGAGACCGAGGACTGGATCGTCTCCACATCCAGGGCACTGTCCTGCGCCATGGCGGGGACAAGCGACGCGCCAGCCACCAGCGCCGTCGCCGAGCCGCCAAGCATCAGATTCTTCAGAAGCGTGTTCATTTCAGCATTTCCCCAAAAGCAAAGATTCTTCTTCGAAGGCGCGTGCGCGCATTCGAACGGCCCATTTTCAAGGCAACGTTTGCATAGCGAACAGAACACGATTGCACATAGCGGAAAAGGCGTCCTGTTTCGCTGTGCGAAACAAGCGGTGGCGGTTCACTCCGGAGTGTGACCAAGAGCACGCGCTATATCGAATATAGGGAGGCTGCGCATGGTGCGAAACGCCGCATGCTGTGGCGGATGCGGGCTGGGCGCTTCTCTTGTCCGACAATTCCTGCGGCGGCGGACAAGCCGCGCAGATCGTCTCGCGCGCATATCCAATGTGGCGCGCGGCGCTGACGATTCCCAAGACAAGGCTGCTCCATCATCACGCGGCGAAAAAATCCCCGCCAGCCGAAACTGGCGGGGAACAGAACCGGCGCCGATCCGGAGGAGGGCCGGCGCCGATACGCCCTGAGGCCGCATGCGAAGCAACACATGCGGCACCGGTTTCTTACGCCATGCGATGGCAAAATCAGCGCCCGCGATTTCGCAGAGCAAAACCGCGCGCGTTTTTCCCGCGTCACGCGAATGGATAGCCAATGGGATATCGAATATCGGAGATCCTGCGCGGGAAGAACGCCGCCCGTCATAAGGAGCGCCGCTTCGACAGCGCCCGCAATTCACCCGCGTGCAGCGAATAGCGCCCGGCGGTCATGGTGGGGAATTCGACATAGGCCTTGGCTTGCGTTTCCGCAGGCAGCGCCGCCCAGACCGCCAGGCAGTCGCCCAGGCTGCCGCGCAGGAAGACGCGCTCCGGCGTCATCAGGCATGCCGTCACGGACTCCAGGCGCCACGCCATGCGCGATATTCAGGCGCTCGCCTGGGCCCGCGCCTGCGGCTGTGGCTGCACATGGTTGTGGACCCAGACGATATCGGGCGCGCGCCGCGACACCGGCGGCGCCGGCGAGCGGGCATAGCCGAATACGATGGGCGCCACGATGCGATGGCTCGCGGGAATGTCCAGAAGCCGCCGCCCCTCCGGCGCGTTGAGCCAGGCCTGGGCGAAGCCGACCCAGCAACTGCCAAGCCCCAAATCCTGCGCCGCCAGCATCATGTTGCCCGCCGCCAGGGCGCAATCCTCCGTCGCCCAGGGATTGGCCGCATCCGCCGAGATCACCACCAGCGCCGGCGCGTGATGGAACAGATGAAAATGCGGATCGCTGAAGACGGCGCGGAAATGCTCGGGCTTGGGCAGGACCGAGACGCAATTGTTGAGATGGGCCTTGGCCAGAGTGGACATCTTCAGAAGCAGCGCCGGGTCGGTGACGATGCTGAAGCGCCAGGGCTGCTCGTTCATGGCGCTGGGGGCCTGCACGCCCGCCTCGGCCAGACGGCGCAGCAATTGCGGCGCAATCGCATCCGGCCTGAAATCCCGGACCGCCCTTCGGCCGCGCAGCACGTCCTGGAATTCCATGACAGCCTCTTTCGCCCGTCAGGCGGTGAGATTCTCCAGCGCCTCCCGGCTGAGGACGCGGATCTGGCGGGCATTGGGAATGGAGATCAGCCCGTCGCGCTCGAATTGCGAAAGGGTGCGCGAGACGGTTTCGATGGTCAGGCCCAGATAGTCGGCCATGTCCTGGCGGCTCATGGGCAGCGCGATCACCGCCGCCGCGCCATCGCGCGCCGCCCATTCCAGCAGGAAGGCGGCCACCTTCTCGGCGGCGGCGCGGCGGCCCAGGAGGAAGGCATGGGCCTGCGCGTCGGTGGCGCTGTGCAGGGCATAGTTCAGGAGCTGGCGCGCCAGCTCGCCATCCTCGATCAGCGCCGCTTCCACGCCGCGGCGGCGATAGGCGATGAGGTTGCATTCGCTGACCGCCTCGGCGGACAGGCGGTGGACGCCGTTGGGCTCGAAGCCGAACACGTCGCCGGGGCCGTAAAAAGCCTCGATCTGGCGGCGGCCGTCGCTGAGGAATTTGCAGGTGCGCACCGTACCGGAGACCACCTTGAAGAAGACGTCGGCACTGTCGCCATCGGCGAAGATTTCGCGGTCGGGGCGGAAATGCAGCACCGCGCCCGCGCGCAGGGCGTCGCGCCCCTCGTCCAGGGCGGCGATCCAGGACGGGCGCGCCATCCGCAGATGCGCGGGCAGGACGGGCTGGGTCGTGGCGGCAAGAACGGCAGGCATCGTGATCTCCCTTCAGCGATGCTGGTCCATTAGACGCATTCCCTGGCGCCAGAAATTCGGTTTGATCCTGAGGGAAACTACGTAAACCGCCCTGTCCGGCCCGGCCGCAGGCTGTGCTAAGGTTGTGGAATGATTGCCGGATTCATCCCGCCGGGAGCGCCCCTCCCATGACCTTGCGCACCGAGCTCAACCGGCTGGCGGCCATCATCGCCTCTTCCGGCGACGCCATCATCGTCCAGACGCTGGAAGGCATCGTCACCGACTGGAATCCCGGCGCCGAGCAGATTTTCGGCTATGCCGCCGCCGAGATGGTGGGCGCGCCGCTCAGTCTTCTACTGCCGCCGGACGAGCCGGACGACGAAGCGGAGATCCTGGCGCGCATCCGCCAGGGCGCGCGCGTCGAGAATGTCGAGACCAGGCGCCGCCGCAAGGATGGCGAGATCATCTATCTCTCGGCCACCATCGCGCCCCTGCAGGACGAGACGGGCGCGCCGGTGGGCGCCGTCATCCGGGCCCGCGACATCACCGCGGCGCGGCGGGCGCAAATCCAGTTGGCCGAGCGCGAGGCGCATCTGCAATCGGTGCTGGACACCATTCCCGATGCGATGATCGTGATCGACGCGCAGGGGCTGATCCAGTCCTTCAGCGCCACGGCGACGCGGCTGTTCGGCTATGCCGCAGAGGAGGTGATCGGCCGCAATATCAGCCTGCTGATGCCCTCGCCCTATCGCGAACAGCACGACGCCTATCTGGCGCGCTATCTGGCCACCGGCGAGCGGCGCATCATCGGCGTCGGCCGCCTGGTGGTGGGCCAGCGCAAGAACGGCTCCACCTTCCCCATGGAGCTGGCGGTGGGCGAGATGCGCGCCGGCAGCCGGCGCTTCTTCACCGGCTTCGTGCGCGACCTCACCGAGCGCCAGGAAACCCAGAAGCGGCTGCAGGACCTGCAGTCCGAGCTGATCTTCATGGGCCGCTTCACCGCGCTGGGCGAGATGGCCTCGACCCTGGCGCATGAGCTCAACCAGCCTCTGACCGCCGCCACGCTCTATCTCAACGGGGCGCGGCGGCTGATGGACGCCGGGCGCGAGGAGGATCGCGCCCAGGCGCGCGGCGCGATCGAGGAGGCCGCCGCTCAGATGCTGCGCGCGGGCCAGATCATCAAGCGCCTGCGGGAGTTCGTGGCCCGCGGCGAGAGCGAGCGGCAGGTGGAGAATCTGCCCAAGCTGATCGAGGAGGCCTGCGCCCTGGCGCTGGTGGGCGCGCGCGAGACCGGCGTGCATGTCTCCTTCAATTTCGACCCGCGCGCCCAGCTTGTGCTGGCGGACAAGGTGCAGGTGCAGCAGGTGCTGCTCAACCTGGTGCGCAACGCCATCGAGGCGATGCAGGACGAGGCGGTGCGGGAGCTGACCATCTCCGCCCACCGGCTGGACGAGGACACGGTGCGCATCGACGTGGCCGATTCCGGCACCGGCATCGCGCCGGAGATCGCCCAGCATCTCTTCCAGCCCTTCGTCACCTCCAAGCAGGCGGGCATGGGCGTGGGCCTCTCCATCTCGCGCACCATCGTGGAGGCGCATGGCGGGCGCATCTGGGCCGATGCCCGTCCCGGCGGCGGCACCGTCTTCCACCTCACCCTGCGCAGCGCCGACAGCGAGACTCCCCATGGCTGACACCACCATTCATGTCATCGACGACGATGAGGATGTGCGCAAGGCGATGGCCTTCCTGCTGGGCAGCGCCGGGCATGCGGTGCGGGTGCATGAATCCGCCAGCGCCTTCCTGGACAGGCTGGAGGGATTGCAGGCAGGCTGCATCGTCAGCGATGTGCGCATGCCGGGCATTGACGGGCTGGAGCTGCTCAAGCGGCTTCGGGCGCGGAAGATGGACATTCCCGTGATCATCATGACCGGCCATGCCGATGTGCCCCTGGCGGTCGAGGCGATGAAGGCGGGCGCGGTGGACTTCATCGAGAAGCCCTTCGGCGACGAGGTGATGCTGGGCGCCATCGAAGGGGCGCTGTCGGCCTGGAAGGCGGCGCGCGGCACCGGCGAGGATTTGGAGGCGATCCGCGCCCGCGCGGCCAGCCTGTCGGAGCGCGAGCGCCAGGTGCTGGGCGGCATCCTGGCGGGCCATCCCAACAAGACCATCGCCTTCGATCTGGGCCTCAGCCCGCGGACGGTGGAGGTGCACCGCGCCAATGTGATGGCGAAAATGGCCGCCCGCAGCCTGTCGGAACTGGTGCGCATGGCCCTGAAGGCCGGAATTTCCTGATCCGGCCTTTGCGGCGGATCAAGGCACTTTGGCCGCCGCCCGCCATTCTCTTTGGCGTCCGGGCGCAGTAGACTTTCAGGAGAGCGCATCATGTCCATCGCCAGGCCCCTTTTCGCCGCCAGCCTGGCGCTGCTGCTGGCCGCTCCCGCGGCGAGCGCGGCGATCCTGGTTTCCGCGCCCGCCGGGTCGGAACCGGCCGCCGAGGAGGTGATCGCCGACGCGGTCAATTGCGTGGCTTCCGTGCTGGCCTATCAGGTGCGCGACGCCGAGCAGATCTGCACCCGTGTGATCGCCGCCCTGCCCGACGAGGCCCTGGGCTACAAGTTCCGCGGCCTCGCCTATCTCCTCGCCCACCGCTTCGACCGGGCGGAGCCGGATTTCCGCGAAGCCGCCCGCTTGGCGCCCGACGATGCCGAGAACCAGGCGGGCTATGCCCAGGCCCTGAGCGGCCAGGGCCGCTATGCCGAGGCCATTCCCGGCTTCGACAAGGCCCTGGCGCTGTCGCCCAATGACGTGCGCTTCCTGGCGGCGCGCTGCTGGGCGCGCGCGGGCGAAGGCAGCGACCTTGGCCGCGCCCTTGCCGACTGCAACCGCGCCGTGGACCTGGCGCCCGAACTGGCCGCGCCCCGCGCCAATCGCGGCGTGGTGCGGCTGAAGCAGCAGAACTGGCGCGCGGCCATCCAGGATTACACCCGCGCCCTCGACACCGACCCCGCCATGCCCATGGCGCTGTTCGGACGCGGCTATGCCTATGCGCGGACCGGCGAAATGCCGGAGGCGCGCGCCGACATCGGCGCGGCGCGCCGGATGGACGCCAGCATCGACGCGCTCTTCATCCGCGTCGGCGTGCTGCCGGCAAGCTGCCGCGACGGCGGCGACTGCCCGCTGCCGGCGGAACTGCGTCCGGGCGCGCAGTCCGACCGGCCGGTGGTGATGGTGAGCTATCGCCCCAATCCCGGTTCGGACGAACATGCCGACATGGACAGCACGGTTCGCGTCATCGCCCTGGGCCGGATGGATGTGATGCTGGAGCGCACCGCTGAGCTTCTGGGCACCTCGGCCCGCGCGCTCTTCCAGGCGGGCTGGGACGACGCCACCCCCGGCGAGGCGGTGCGCCATCTGATGCGCCAGCAACTGGAATATAAGCGCCAGCAGAAGCTGGCCTGCGATGCGGGCGTGATCGCGGGCAGGCTCTGCCAGGCGGCAAGCCTCAACGCGACGCCGGGCGTGGCCGACAACGCCTTCGCGCTGCGCCGGGAGATCGATCATACGATGGACGCGGTCCATCCCTTCTGGCGCGCCGTCTGCCAGGCCCGGCAGGCGCGCTGCATCCTGGAATAGGCGCCCCATGGCCGCACCCCTCACGCCGGATGCCAAGGCAAGGCTCCATGCCTTCCTCAGCGGCCACCGGCTGGCGGTGCTGGCCAGCGTGGGCCCGCAGGGCGAGCCGCAATCGGCCCTGATCAATATCGCGGTGACGCCGGAGCTGGAGATCGTCTTCGAGACCACCAGCGAGACGCGCAAATTCCTCAATATCGAGCGCGATCCGCGCGTCTCGCTGGTGATCGGCTGGGACGGCCAGGAGACCGTGCAGTATGAAGGGCTGGCGGCGCAGCCCGACGGGCGGCGCGGCGACATGGCCCGCCAGACCTTCATCCGCACCTTTCCGTCCAGGGAAAATGACGAACTCTGGCCGGGCAATAGCTATTTCCTGGTCACGCCGGTCTGGCTGCGCTTTTCCAGCTATTACCGGCCGCGTTTCAGCGAGGAATATGCGCTGGCCCCGCCGCCGCCCCCGCCGCGGGCCGGATTCCTCACCCGGTTGAAGGCGCGTCTGGCCGGCGGTTGATCGGGCGCAACGCGCGGGGACGGCGGGCGCGATAATCCGACACTCAGGAGGCTCCCGATGACCCACCCCACCCTGCTCTGCCATATGGAAGTCAACAGCGAGAACCAGGCGGTTCTGGCGGTGACGGCGGACCTGGCCAGCCTCACCAACGCCGCGGTGATCGGCATCGCCGCCTGCCAGCCGATGCAGCCTTTCGGCGAGATGCCCTATGCGGGCGACCTGCTGGAAGCCGACATGGCCGAGATCCGCCGCGAGATCGAAGCCGCCGGGCAGCGCTTCGGCGCCTATATGGAGGGCAAGGTGCGCGAACGCGCCTTCCGCGCCGACGCCACCTATCAGGAGCTGGCCGACTATATCGCGGGCCAGGCGCGCGCCGCCGATTACATCGTCACCGGACCGGACATTGGCGGGGGGCTGCTCAACGCCACGCGCCACACCAATATCGGCGACCTGGTGATGAATGCGGGCCGCCCGGTGATCCTGGTGCCCGCCACGGCGCCCGGCTGCCTGCTGGCAAGCGCGGTGGTCGCCTGGAAGGACCGGCGCGAGGCGCGCCGCGCCGCGCTGGACGCGCTGCCGCTTTTGCGGCATGCGCGCCGGACCACGGTGCTGGAGGTCGCGCGCAAGGACGAGGCGGAAAGCGCCGCCCATCGCACCGCCGATGTCGCCGCCTGGCTGGGCCGCCATGGCATCGCGGCGGCGCCCCTGGTGCGCACCGCCAACGGCCCGGACGTGGACTGCCTGCACCGCGTGCTGGAAGAGCAGAAATGCGACTTCCTGGTTGCGGGCGCCTACAGCCACAGCCGCATCGGCGAATGGGCCTTCGGTGGCGTCACCACCGACTTGTTGCTCAACCCCGCCCGTGTCACGATGATTTCCCACTGAGGCCGGGGCAGCGATGGGCAAGCACATCCTGGTGATCAACGGCCATCCCGATCCGGCGCCCGAGCGGCTGTGCGGCGCCCTCGCCAGCGCCTATGCCGGGGCGGCCGCCGCGGCCGGGCACAGCGTGGCGCGGCTGGAGGTGGGCGCGCTCGACTTTCCCGTGCTGCGCCGCAATGGCGAATTCCTGGAAGAGCCGCAGGACGCGGCCATCCGCGACGCGCGCGCGGAGATCACCCGCGCCGATCACCTGGTCTTCATCTATCCGCTCTGGCTGGGCGGCCCGCCCGCGCTGCTCAAGGCCTTTCTGGAGCAGGTCTCGCGTGCGGGCTTCGCGCTCACCGCCGGGCCGGGCGGCCTGCCCAAGGGCCAGCTCAAGGGCAAGTCGGCGCGCGTGATCGTCACCATGGGCATGCCCGCCATCGCCCATCGCCTCATCTATGGCGCCCATGGCGTGAAGGCGATCAACCGCTCCATCCTGAACATCGCCGGGGTGAAGCCGGTCCACACCACCTATGTCGGCGCCGTGGACTCAGAGGCCCGCTGCGCCGCCGCGGTGCGCGCGGCGGCCGCGCTGGGCCGCGCCGCGCAGTGAGTTTTCTCAAGGCCGGTTCACCGGCCGCCGGACAGCCAGGCATCCGGCGCAACTTTGGAGGGACGAAACCATGCGCGCGCTTCTGATGGGTTTTTCATCGGCCTTGCTGCTGGCGGGCCTTTCCGGCGGTCCCGCCTGGGCGCAAGCCGCCCTGCCGCCCGCGCTGGTCTCATCCTGCGAGAATTGCCATGGCGCCAGCGGCCCCGCCCGCACGCCGCAGACCCCGCGCCTCAACGGCCAGACCCGCGAATATCTGGAGGCGCGGCTGAAGGATTTGCGCAATCCCGGCAACCAGACCATCGCCGCCATCCATGCCATGCTGGGTCCGGCGCGCAGCGTCAGCGACGACACCATCGCCGCGCTGGCCGCCCATTATGCGGCGCAGGCGCCGGCCGAGCCCAGCCGCCCCGAGGCCGAGCGCGCCGCGGGCGCGCGGCTTTACGCCCAGGGCCGGGGCGCGGAGATTCCCTCCTGCGGCGGCTGCCATGGCGCGCGCGGCGAAGGCATCGGCGAATCCCCGCGCCTGGCGGGCCAGCCCGCCGCCTATCTGGAAGAGCAGCTTGCGGCGCTGATGCTGACGGCGCGCGTGCAGGGGGCGCAGAGCACCATGAACAAGCATGCCTGGGCGATGAGCCGCGAGGACATGCGGGCGCTGGCGCTCTTCCTCGCCCATGACTGACGGGATTTAAGGCGGATCGTCGTTGAGGATGCGCAGCGCATCCCCGTCGAGGTCGTCATACTGGCCGCTGGACAGCGCCCAGAGCAGCACCGCAAGGCCGCCCAGGCCCAGAAGCAGCGCCGCCAGGATGATCATCGCCATCCCGCTCATGGCCGCACCAGCCGGAGCGCATTGAGCGTCACCAGGAGCGAGGATCCCGCCATGGTGGCCGCCGCCACCAGGGGCGAGACCATGCCCATCGCCGCCAGCGGAATGGCGGTGAGGTTGTAGAGCGCCGCCATCGCGAAATTCTGCAGCACCAGGCGGCGCGATTTGCGCGCCACATCCACCGCCTCCAGGAGCGGCGCCAGGCTGTCGCCGCGCAGTACCATGTCGGCGGCCATCTGGCTGACATCCGCCGCCGTGCCCGGCGCGACCGAGACATGCGCCAGGGCCAGCGCGCCCGCATCGTTGAGGCCGTCGCCCACCATCAGCGCCTTGCGGCCTTCCCGCTGCACCGTCTTCAGATGATCGCCCTTGGCGGTGGGGCCGATGCCTGCGCGCCAGTGCGCGATGCCCGCCTCTTCCGCGATGCGGGCGGCGGGATCGGCGCGGTCGCCGGTCAGCATCTCCACCCTGATGCCGCGATCGGTCAGGCCCTGCACCAGGGCCTGGCTTTCCGGGCGGATGCGGTCGGAGAAGACGAAGCGCACCGGCGGGGCCGCGCCGTCGCGGAACCACAATTCGCTGCCGCCACCGCCCGCGGCGACGCCGCACCAGGCGGCGCTGCCCAGGCGGCGGTCCCCGTCCGCGTCCAGCCCCTCGCCAGGATATTCGCGCACCCCGCGCGCCACCGGCCCGGGACCGGCGGCGGCGGCCAGCGCCATGGCCAGCGGATGGCGGCTGGCACGCGCCAGCCGCGCCGCGGCTTCGAGCGCGCCGGGCGGCAGCTCGTCCATGTTCTCGAGCACGAGTGCACCCAACGTCAGGGTGCCGGTCTTGTCGAGGATGGCGAGGTCCACCTCGGCCAACCGCTCCAGCGCGTCGCCCGACTTGATGAAAAGGCCGCGCCGGAAGAGGCGGCTGGTGGCCGCCACCTGCACGGCGGGCACCGCCAGGCCCAGGGCGCAGGGACAGGTGATGATCAGGACCGTGATGGCATCGGTGATGGACTTCTCCAGCGTCGCGCCTGCGGCGAGCCAGCCCAGCAGCACCGCCGCCGCCAGCCCCGTCACCAGCGGCACATAGGCGCGCGCGGCCTTCTCCGCCAGGGTGACATAGCGGTTGCGGCTCTGCTGCCCGGCCTCCAGCAGCCGCGCCAGGTCGGCGATGAGCGAATCCTCGGCCCGCGCCGCTACCAGAAGGGTGGCAGGGGCGCCGGTGATGACCGCGCCGGCGAGCAGCATGTCGCCCGGCGCGACGGCCACGGGCGCGCTTTCGCCCGTTACCAGCGAGACATCCACCTCGGTGGCGCGCTCCAGCAGCGTGGCGTTGGCGGGCACGCGCTCGCCGCTGGCCAGGAAAATGCGGTCGCCGGGGGCGAGCGCCTGGGCGGCGACGGTCTCCAGCGCGCCATCGGCCTTGAAGCGCCGCGCCAGTTGCGACTGCAGGGTGAGCAGTTGCTGCGCCGCGCCGCGCGCCTGTGCCCGCAGGCGGAAATCGAGATAGCGGCCCGCCAGGAGCAGGAAGGTGAGCATCGCCGCAGCGTCGAAATAGCTGTGCGCCGCGCCGGTGGCGGCCTGGTAGAGGCTGAGGCCCAGCGCCAGCAGCAGCGCCAGGCTGATGGGCACGTCCATGTTGGTGCGCCAGTGGCGCAGCACGCGCCAGGCCGAGGCGAAGAAGGGCTGGCCGGCATAGAGCGTGGCGGGAATGGAGACGGCGGCGGCCAGCCAGAAGAAGGCGGTGCGCAGCGCCGGATCGAGATCGCCGCCGTACCACACCGCGTCGGTCAAGCCGACGACGAAGGCGGTGGCGAAACCGGCCACCGCCATGCAGCGCAACAGGAAGCGGCCCTGGCGGGCCTCGGCCTCCAGCGCCGTGTCCACGGCGAAGGGCTGCGCCGGATAGCCCAGGCTGCGCAGCTTTTGCAGCACGGCCTGGGGCCGCACCGCATCGTCCCGCCAGCGCACGCTGAGCTTGCCGGTGGAAAGGTTGAGCCGCGCCTCGGTGACGCCGGGGATGGCCCGCACGCCGCCCTCGATCTTGGCGATGCAGCCGGCGCAGCGCGCGCCGCGCACCGCCGCCTCGAAGCGGCTGTCGCCATCCTTCTCATGGCGGATATAGGCGCTGAGATCGTCGGCGCTTTCGGGCGCCAGGCTTAAGGAAGCCATATCCGCCGCTCCACCTCGAAGGGCTTGTCGCCCAGGGCGTGGATCGCCGCATCGCGCCGCCCCTGCCCGGCGTCGCGGATTTCCGCCTCATAAAGGCCGGGGCTGGTTTCCCGGACCTGCAGCCTCCTGTCGCGGAAGGTGTCGGCGGGATGGCGCAGCACCCCGGCCAGCTTCAGGCCCGTCACCGGCGCGCCATCGGGCTTGGTCACCGTCAGGCGCAGCCGCATGGGGCGCGCGGCGCTGTCGAGCACAAGGCGCGCCTGCCAGCCTTCGGCCTTCTGGCGCGCCCGCGCCTCAAGCGTAGCATTGTAGCCCAGGCCCTGCTGATAGGGGCGCACCCGGTCCTCGCCATGGAAGCTGGCGAGCGACAGCGTGACGAACCAGGTGTTGGCCGCGATCACCACGGCGAAGAAGCCGCCCAGCCACAGCAGCACACCGCAGCCGGTGAGTTTTCTCATGGATTGCCTCCCACGAAAATCGCCTGCACGCTGCGCGCCTCATCGCCGCTGCGCAGCAGGAAGCGCACCGGCTGCGGGCCCGGCTTGAAGTCGCCCGGCGCCACCGTCACCAGCACCCGGATGGTGCGCCCCTTGTCGGCCGGGACCGGGATGGCGGCGGGCAGACGCTCGCCCACGCCGATGATGCTGACGGCGCGGACGCGGATGCCGTCCAGGCCGAGGATCATGTCCCGCGCCGCGGCGCTGCGGTTCATCAGCTTGATGGTATAGCCGTTGCGCACCGATCCGTCGGACAGGGTGACGAAGGCGGGATTGCGGTCGCGGACCACGTCCATGGCGATGGTGTGGCGGGTGCCGAAGCTGAAGGCCATGATCGCCCCCACCGCCAGGATCACCACGGCATAGAAGACGGTGCGCGGACGCACGAAGCGGAAGCGGGGCTTTTCGCCCTGAAGGCGGCGCAGGACATTGGCCTCGGTGTCGAAGGCGATCAGGCCCTGCGGGCGGCCGATCTTCGCCATCACATCGTCACAGGCGTCTATGCACAGGGCGCAGTTGATGCATTCGAGCTGCGCCCCGTCGCGGATGTCGATGCCCATGGGGCAGGCGGCGACGCATTGCTTGCAGTCGATGCAGTCGCCGCGCCCGTCCCAGGATTCGCCCTTGCGGTGGGGGCCGCGCGTCTCGCCCCGGTCGCGGCGATAGACGACGGAGAGCGACTCACGGTCGGTCATCGCCGCCTGGATGCGCGGCCAGGGGCACATATAGGTGCAGACCTGCTCGCGCATCAGCCCGCCCAGCGTGTAGGTGGTGAAGGTGAGCATCGCGATGAAGGCATAGTTGCCCGTGCCCGCCGTGCCGTCGAGCAATTGCCCGGCCAGCGTGGGCGCGTCGTTGAAATAGAAGACCCAGGCGCCGCCCGTGGCCACGGCGAAGAGCAGCCAGACCGTATGCTTGGCGGCGCGCTTGAAGAGCTTGGAGGCCGTCCAGGGCGCCGCCGCCAGGCGGATGCGGGCGGCGCGGTCGCCCTCGATCTTGGTCTCGACCCAGATGAAGAGGTCGGTCCATACCGTCTGCGGGCAGGAATAACCGCACCATAGCCGCCCGAACAGCGCATTGACCAGGAAGAGCGAGACCGCCGCGAGGATCAGAAGCCCGGTGATGTAATAGACTTCCTGCGGCCAGATCTCGATGAAGAAGAAGTAGAGCCGCTGATGTTCCAGGTCCACCAGCACCGCCTGGCCGGGGGCGTCGGGGCCGCGATCCCAGCGCAGCCAGGGCACCAGGTAATAGATGCTGAGCGTGACGGCCATCATCGCCCATTTGATCTGGCGATAGAAGCCGTCCTGCTCCTTGGGATGGATGGGAACGCGCGACTTGTAGAGCTTGCGCGCGGCGGCGCTGTTGCTGGCCTCGGCGTCGGAACGGGCGATCCCGTCCGCCGCCATGGCGGGCAGAGGCTTGACGGGACCCATGCGCAGCGGCGCGTTCATTCCCCGCCGCCGAGACTGTGGACATAGACCGCCAGCGCCTTGATGGTGGCGGGCGACAGACGGCCCTGCCAGGTGGGCATCACGCCGTTGCGGCCGCCCCAGATCTGGGCATAGACCTCGTCGCGGCCGCCGCCATGCAGCCATTCGCGGTCGGTGAGGTCGGGTGCCCCGTCCTTGCGCTGGCCGCGCCCTTCAGGGCCGTGGCAGGCGGCGCAATTCTCCTTGAACAGCGGCGCCGCGCGCGCCACCGCGGCGGGATCGGCCCGCTGCCCCGACAGGTGCAGCACATAGCCGGTGAGATCGTCCACCTGCTCGGGCTTGAGGATATTGTCCCGGCCCCAGGCGGGCATCTGCGACTGGCGCGTTTCGGCATGGATACCGCGGATGCCCACGGTGATGGTGCGCTCAATCTCGGCCAGGCTGCCGCCCCAGAGCCAGACATCGTCGTTCAGGTTGGGATAGCCCTTGGCGCCCTGCCCGCCCGTGCCATGGCAGGTGGCGCAATTGTCACCGAACACGGCGCGGCCCTCGGCCATGACGAATTGCAGAAGATCGGGGTCGGCCTGAATCTCCGCCACGCTCTTGCCCGCCAGCGCCTCTTCGTGCTTCACCCGCGCCGCCTTGAGGGCGGCGACTTCCGCCGTCACGGCGTCGCGCTGGGAATGGTCGAGCACCCCGCGCGTGTAGCCCGTCAGCGTCGGCCAGGCCGGCATCACGATCCAGTAGCCGATGGACCAGGCGATGGTGAGATAGAAGATGCCCAGCCACCAGCGCGGCAGGGGCGTGTTCAGCTCCTTGATCCCGTCCCATTCATGGCCGGTGGTCTCGGTGCCGCTATGGGCGTCAACCTCTTTGCCGTCTTTCTTCTCAGACATCGGAACCGTCATCCTTGAGCGGAATCTGCGCGGCACGGTCGAAGCGCGCCTTGTTGCGCGGCCAATAGGCGTAGACCGCCGCGATCAGGAACATGCCGGTGAAATAGACGGCGTCCCAACTGCGGGTGAAGGCCAGAACCTCTTCATAAGACCAGCCCATCCTTACCTCCGGTGTTCGGGCGCGTCGGCGCGGTAGGTCTTGAAGTCCACCAGCGTGCCCAGCATCTGCAAGTAAGCGATCAGCGCATCGGCCTCGGTGGGGCGGCCCTTCTGGCCGTCGAAATCGCGCGCCGCCGCCTTGGGATAGCGCTGCTGCATCGCCTCGACGCCCTCATGGTCGGGATCGGCCTGTGCCTCCAGGTCGGCGCGGGCATTCTCGATCTGCGCCGCGGTATAGGGCACGCCCACCTTGCTGTTGGCCTCCAGCAGCCGCTTGACGTTGCGATAGTCCAGCGGCGTCTTTTCCAGGAGCGCATAGGGCGGCATCACCGACTCCGGCACCACCGAACGCGGGTCGGCCAGGTGCTGGCGCTGCCATTCGTCGGAATATTTGCCGCCGACGCGCGCCAGGTCCGGGCCGGTGCGCTCCGAGCCCCATTGGAAGGGATGGTCGTACATGCTCTCCGACGCCAGGCTGTAATGGCCGTAGCGTTCGACCTCGTCGCGCAGCGAGCGCACCATCTGGCTGTGGCAGAGATAGCAGCCCTCGCGCACATAGATGTTGCGGCCCGCCAGCTCCAGCGGCGTGTAGGGGCGCATGCCCTCCACCTTCTCCACCGTGCCCTGGACCCAGAAGAGCGGCGCGATCTCGACCAGGCCGCCGATGGCGACCACGACCAGGATGCCCACCAGGAGGATCATGGAATTGCGTTCGATCTTCTCGTGCATCACACGGCCTCCGCCGCCAGGCTGGGCGCGATGGCGGGAGCGGCCGCCCTCTCGTCCATGCGCGCGGTCTTCCACAGGTTGAAGGCCATCAGCAGCGCCCCGGCCAGGTACAGCACGCCGCCCAGCGCCCGGATGATGTAATAGGGGTGCATGGCCTGGACGCTTTCCACGAAGGAATATTCGAGGAAGCCGAACTCGTTATAGGCGCGCCACATCAGGCCCTGCATGATGCCCGCCACCCACATGGAGGTGATGTAGAGCAGGATGCCCAGGGTCGAAATCCAGAAGTGCCACTCCACCAGCGAATTGGACCAGAGCTTCTTCTTGCCCCACAGCCAGGGCACCAGGCAGTAGAGCGCGCCGAAGCTGACATAGCCCACCCAGCCCAGCGCGCCGGAATGGACATGGCCGACGGTCCAGTTGGTGTAGTGCGAGAGCGCGTTGACGGTCTTCACGCTCATCACCGGGCCTTCGAAGGTGCTCATGCCGTAGAAGGCGACCGAGACCACCAGCATGCGCAGCACCGGATCGGTGCGCAGCTTGTCCCAGGCGCCCGACAGCGTCATCAGGCCGTTGATCATGCCGCCCCAGCTCGGCATCCACAGGATGACCGAGAAGGTCATGCCCAGCGTCTGGGCCCATTCGGGCAGCGCCGTGTAGAGCAGATGGTGCGGCCCCGCCCAGATATAGATGAAGATCAAGCTCCAGAAATGGATGATGGAGAGGCGGTAGGAATAGACCGGCCGCTCCGCCCGCTTGGGGATGAAGTAGTACATGATCCCCAGAAAGCCCGCGGTGAGGAAGAAGCCCACCGCATTGTGGCCGTACCACCATTGCGTCAGCGCGTCCTGCACACCGGCGAAGAGCGAATAGCTCTTGGCCTCCAGCCAGGAGACCGGCATCGCCAGATTGTTGACGACATGCAGCAGCGCGATGGCGACGATGAAGGCGAGATAGAACCAGTTCGCCACATAGATGTGCGGCTCGCGGCGCTTCCACAGCGTTCCCAGGAAGACCAGCAGGTAGCAGACCCATACCAGCGTCAGCCAGATGTCGGCATACCATTCCGGCTCGGCATATTCGCGGCCCTGGGTGATGCCCAGCAGATAGCCCGTTCCCGCCAGCACGATGAAGGCGTTGTAGCCCCAGAAGACGAACCAGGCGAGCGAGCCGCCCCACAGCCGCGCCCGGCAGGTGCGCTGCACCACATGGAAGGAGGTGGCGATCAGCACATTGCCGCCGAAGGCGAAGATCACCGCCGAGGTGTGCAGCGGCCTGAGGCGCCCGAAGCTGGTGAAGTCCAGCCCGGGGGAATTGAGCAGGTTCGGCAGGGCGAGCTGGAAGGCGATGACCACGCCCACCAGGAAGCCCGCGATGCCCCAGAACATCGAGGCGATGACACCGGCGCGCACCACCGCGTTGCTGTAGGGCTCCAATTCGTCGGCCGGGGTGCGGCCGCCATAGCTCCACAGATACCAGAGCGCGATCACGCCCATCGAGACGGCGAAGGTCCAGCCCTGCAGCGCCATGGCAGGATCGGGCGAGCGCGCCGCCATGAAGAGGCCGGTGAACAGCCCCAGCACCACGATGATCGGGAGCAGCAGCAGGTCCGGCCGCCAGCGGGTTTCAGTATGCGCCACCATTGTGTCCCTTGTGCTTGTTCCTGGTTGAACAGCCCGTTGCGAATGCCGTGATTTCGCCTTGCGGCGCCTTGATGCCGCTCAATGGACCGCGCCCGCGAGGAAGGCGCCGACCCGGCAGATCGGCTGGAAGAGATCGCGGGACGGCGACAGCAGCCACAGCGCCGCCCAGGCGCTCATCGCCGCCGCCAGCGCCGCCGCGAAGGCCTGCGCCGCCGGCCAGGCCCAGGCGCGCGCGCCGCCGCAGCAGGCGGGCGCGGCGGGCCCGATCAGCCAGGCCCCTGCGGGGGTCGCCGCCAGCGCGATGAGGAGACAGCACAGCAATCCGGCTCCTTTCAGAAGCGCAGGCCCACGCCGACGCCGAGCAGCCAGGGATCGAGATCGGCCTTGGCGCGCACCGTGCCGCCCGCCGCGGTCACGCTGGTGTCGAGGAAGAGCTTCTTGACGTCGAAATTGAGGAAATAGCCGTCGCGCAGGGGCACATCGACGCCCGCCTGCAGCGCCCAGCCGACATTGTGGGAGAATTTGATGTTCGGCAGCGCGCTGCTGGCGTCATATAAGAACGTGTAATTGACGCCCGCGCCGACATAGGGCCGCACCGAGCCGTTGGGATCGAAGTGATACTGCGCCACCAGAGTGGGCGGCAGCAGGCTGACGCTGGCGACGCGGCCCGCGACGGAATTGCGCACGGTGTGGCGGGTGACGCCCGCGATCAGCTCGACGGCGATATTGTCGGTGAGGAAATAGCTGAAATCGGCTTCCGGGATCACCGAGCGGCTGACGCTGGTGGTGCCGCCGATATTGGCGCCGCCGACGGTGATGCCGGCATCGGCGTCGGGCGAGACCGTCACCGCGCGCAGGCGCACCTGGAAGCTGCCCGCAGCCCCTGGCGGCTCGGCCCCTTGCCCGAAGGCGCCGGCCGTGGCGGCCAGCAGGCAGGCGGACGACAGAATGACGGTGGCGATGCGCATTGACGAATCCCTCTTTGCAATGGAACCCGTCATAGGAAGCAGCGCAGCAAAACGGCTTGATCGGGATCAAACCCGCCCTGTCATGCTGTCGCAGCGGCGGGTTGGCGCAGCCTTGCGGCAGATCAACGCGGGAACAGGCGGGCGGCGGCACATTCTCCGCCATGAGCATCGCCGAACGCTTCGCGGCCAATGTGCCGCGCTACACCAGCTACCCCACCGCGCCGCACTTCCATCCCGGCGTGAAGGACGAGACCGTCCGCGCCTGGCTTGGCGAACTGCCGCCGGACACGCCCCTGTCGCTCTATGCGCACATCCCCTTCTGCGACAGCCTGTGCTGGTTCTGCGCCTGCCACACAAAGGCGGTGAATCATTACGCGCCGGTGCGCGCCTATTGCGACCTGCTCTTGGGCGAGATCGACCGTGTGGCCGCGGCGCTGCCCGCGCGCATGACGGTGCGGCACATCCATTGGGGCGGCGGCTCGCCCACCATCCTGGATGCCGGGGACATTGCGCGCCTGAGCGGGCGGATGCGCGCGCGCTTCGACATCGCCCCCGACGCCGAATTCGCGGTGGAGATAGACCCGCGCGGCTTTTCGCCCGCCATGGCCGCCGATTTCGCGCGCGCGGGCGTTACGCGGGCCAGCATGGGGGTGCAGGATTGCGACCCGGCGGTGCAGCGGGCGATCAGCCGCATCCAGAGCGACGACGAGACCTTCGACGCCATCGCCCATCTGCGCACCGAGGGCGTGCGCAGCATCAACATCGACCTGGTCTATGGCCTGCCGCGGCAGACGCTGGAAAGCTGGGCGCGGACGCTGGACTTCATCCTGTGGCTGCGCCCCGACCGCATCGCCGTCTTCGGCTATGCCCATGTGCCCGCCTTCAAGAAGCAGCAGCAGCTCATCCCCGCCGAATTGCTGCCCGATGTGGAGACGCGCCTGGCCATGGCCGAACAGGCCCGGCATATCCTGTGCGGCCATGGCTATGCCGCGGTGGGGATCGACCATTACGCCCTGCCCGGTGACGCGCTGGCGCGGGCGGCGGCGGAAGGGCGGCTGCACCGCAACTTCCAGGGCTACACCACCGACAGCGCCGCCTCGCTGATCGGCTTCGGCGCCTCGGCCATCTCGGCCCTGCCCCAGGGCTATGCGCAGAACGAGATCAATGTGCCCGACTATCGCGCCCGGCTGGCGGCGGGGGCGCTGCCGGTGGCGCGGGGCGTGGCGCTGGGCGACGGCGACCGGCTGCGCCGCGCCATCATCGAACGGCTGATGTGCGACCTGGAGGCCGATCTGGACGTTCTGCTGCGGGAGGCGCCGCCCGCGGCGCGCGATCTGGAGGATGCCTTCGCGCAGCTCGACCGGCTGGCGGCCGACGGCATCGTGCGGCTGGAAGGCGCGAAGGTGATCATTCCCGCCGAATGGCGCGCCGCCGCCCGGCTGGTCGCCGCCTGCTTCGACGCCTATCTGGGCGGGCGGGCGGCGCGGCATTCCGTGGCGGTCTGAGCTTTCGCCCGAAAAGAATGCGCCCCGGCTTCAGGGACCGGGGCGCGAAGAGGCGTCGTTAGGGTCAGGACACCTCTTGCATCCTTCCTTGCAGAAGGATGGTCGCGGCGACACCGCAACCCTAGCGCCGCCCGGATCGCAGGCCCTTGATCTGGCGCAAGGCCAGGCGGGTTCCGGCGGTGTAACAAGGGCCATGCCCATATCCAGCCAGCCTTTCCAGAATGCCCTTCAGACCCTGCGGCGCGAAGGCCGCTACCGCGTCTTCGCCGACATCTTGCGCGAACGGGGCGCCTTCCCCAGCGGCAGCCTGCAGACCGGCACCGGCGCCCGGCCCGTCACCGTCTGGTGCAGCAACGATTATCTCAACATGGGCCAGCATCCCAAGGTGCTGGCGGCGATGCACGAGGCGCTGGACCGCGTCGGCGCGGGCGCGGGCGGCACCCGCAACATCTCCGGCACCACCCACTATCATGTCGAGCTGGAACGGGAGCTGGCGGCACTGCACGGCAAGGAGGCGGCGCTGCTCTTCACCTCCGGCTATGTCTCCAACGACGCCACGCTTTCGACCCTGGCGAAAATCCTGCCGGGCCTGGTCATCTTCTCCGATGCCTGCAACCATGCCTCGATGATCGCGGGCATCCGCCATGGCGGCGGGCCGCGCCACATCTTCCGGCACAACGATCTGGAGCATTTGGAATCGCTGCTCAGGGCGGCCGATCCCATGGCGCCCAAGCTGATCGCCTTCGAGGGCGTCTATTCCATGGATGGCGATTTCGGCCCGGCCGAAGCGATCTGCGACCTGGGGGAGAAATATGGCGCCCTCACTTATATCGACGAAGTCCATGCCGTGGGCCTTTACGGCCCCGAAGGCGCAGGCGTGGCGGCGCGCGATGGCGTGATGGCGCGCATCGACATCGTCGAAGGCACGCTGGCCAAGGCCTTCGGCGTGATGGGCGGCTATATCGCCGCGCGGGCCGAGATCGTGGACTGCATCCGCTCCTATGCACCGGGCTTCATTTTCACCACGTCGCTGGCGCCGGTTCTGGCGGCGGGGGCGCTGGCCTCGGTGCGCCATCTGCGCGGCAGCGACAGCGAGCGCCAGGCCCTGCAGGCGCGCGCCGCGCAACTGAAGGCAATGCTGCGCGCGTCGGGTCTGCCGGTGATGGACAGCCCCAGCCATATCGTGCCGCTGCTGGTGGGAGACGCCGCGCAATGCAAAAGCGTCTCCGACCGGCTGCTGCTGGAGCATGGCATCTATGCCCAGCCGATCAATTACCCCACCGTGGCGCGCGGCACCGAGCGGCTGCGACTGACACCCAGCCCGGCGCATGACGAAAGCCTGATGCGGCACCTGGTGGCGGCGCTGAACCTGTTGTGGGAAACGGGCCGCCTCACCCGCGCCGCCTGAGGCGTCAGAAGAAGCTGCGCAGGCCCAGCACGAACAAGGTTTCCTCGGCCGGCGCACCCAGGGCGCGGTGGAGCGCGGCGGTGCCGCCCGTTTTCCGCCCATGCTCCACGCCGATATAGGGGCTGAAATTGCGCGCGATGTCATAGCGCAGGCGAAAGCCCGCGGTGACATCGGTGAGGCCGCCGCGCAGCGACGCCGCCGGGATGTCCTGCAGAGCGAAGTTGAATTCCAGCGCGGGCTGCAGCACCAGAAGCTGGGTCAGCATCAGGTCGTAACTGCCTTCGAGCCGCGCCAGCGCATCGCCTTTGGTGGAGAGGAAAAGCGCGGCATCGGCCTTCAGCCAATAGGGCAGGATGGTCTCCACGCCGAACGCCGCATGGGTGGCGACATGGCCGCTCACATCCTGGCGGAGGCCGAACTGCAGATCGGTATAGGGCCCGATGGCGCGGGAATAGAGCGCCTGCCACTCCGCCGCATGCAGGCCGCCGCGCGCGGCGCCTTCGCCTTCGGTCTTGAGGACGACGCGATGGATGTCGCCGCCCAGCCAGGCTTCGGCATCCCAGCCATAACCGGCGCCCGAAGCCCCCGCGCGATATTCGGCCCGGTCGAGCATGACCTTCCACAAGAGCGCGCCGCCATGCGCCTCGGAGAGGACACCGCGCGCCGTCTCCATGCGCGCCGCGCCGAACAGCGCATCCGCCGCGCCCAGCGGAATGGCGGGCGGGGCGGGATCGCGGCCCACGGGCAATTCCGCCGCGGTGGCCGCGCCGGCGCCATGACCGGCATGGTCCTGCGCGGGCGGCACGCCATGGTCGTGCGCGGCCGGCGGAGTCGCGGGCGCGTCATGCCCGGCATGCTGGCCCGCGGCCGGAGAGGCCGCCAGCAAGGTCAGAAGAAGCACGATGGGTGGCAGCCTTTTCATGCGCCCGCGCCCCGCCGCACGGTGAAGACCTGAAACATGCCCGCGTGCATGTGGTAGAGCATGTGGCAATGGAAGGCCCAGTCGCCGTCTTCGGCCGTGACGTCGAACGTCACCTTGCCCGCGGGCAGCACATTGACGGTGTGCTTGCGCGGCAGATGGCCGACGGGACCGTGCACCAGCTCGAAGAAATGCCCGTGCAGATGGATGGGGTGGGTCATCATGGTGTCGTTCACCAGCGTGATCCGCACCCGCTCGCCCGCGCGGAAGGAATAGGGCGCGGGACCGTCGCTGAAGGTCTTGCCGTCGAAGCCCCAGATGAAGCGTTCCATATTGCCGGTCAGGCGGATTTCCAGGGCGCGGCCGGGCGCGCGGGAATCCGGGTTCGCCTCCAGCGCGATCAAATCCCTGTAAGCCAGCACGCGGTGCCCGACATCCTCCAGGCCCTGGCCCGGCTCGCCGGTCCGGTCCATGGGCATGGCGGTGACCATCTGCACGCCCGGTCCCAACGGGACCGGCGGTGCGCCGGACCCGGCCATCGCATGGCCGCCATGTCCGGCATGGTCCATGCCCATGTCCTTCATGGTGGCGAGCGGCCGCGGGCGTAGCGGCGGCACCGCTGCCGTCATGCCCGGGCGCGGCGCCAGCGTGGCGCGCGCCAGGCCGGAGCGGTCCACCGCCTCGGCGACCAGGGTGAAGGCGCGGTCCTCACGCGGCTCCAAAATTACGTCATAGGTCTCGGCATTGCCGATCTGGAATTCGTCCACCGTGACCGGGCGCACATACTGCCCGTCGGCCGCCGCCACCGTCAGCGCAAGGCCCGGAATGCGGACATTGAAGATGGTCTGCGCCGCGGCGTTGATGATGCGCAGCTTGAGGCGCTGACCGGGCGTGAAAAGGCCGGTCCAATTGTCCGCCGGGCCGCGCCCGTTGATAAGATAAGTGTAGGCCGCCCCGGTTACGTCCGAGATGTCGGTGGGGTCCATGCGCATGCGCGCCCAGTGGGCGCGCTCGGCCAGCTTCAGATCTTCGCCCGCCAGCAGCCCCGCCAGGGTCTGGCGCTGGAAGTTGAAGAACCCCGCTTCCTGCTTCAGCCGCCGGAAGATGGTGTGGGGATGCAGCGGGCTGAAATCCGACAGCACCACCACATGCTCGCGCGCGGCGGGCGCAGGCTCCGCCCCCGCGGGCTCGATCACGATGGGGCCGTAATGGCCTTCCTGCTCCTGCAGCCCGGAATGGGAATGATACCAGTAGGTGCCCGACTGCCGGACGGGAAATTCATAGACGAAGGTCTCGCCCGGCGGGATACCGGGAAAGCTGACGCCCGGCACGCCGTCCATCTGGAACGGCACCAGGAGGCCATGCCAGTGGATGGAGGTTTCCTCGTCCAGGCGGTTGGTGACGGAGAGCCGTACCGTCTGGCCTTGCCGGAGCCTTATCAGCGGACCCGGAACGGTGCCGTTGATCGCCACCGCATGCGCCTGCCGCCCCTCCACGCTCAGCGCGATGCGGCTGACGGTGAGCGCGATGTCGGTCCCCGACAGTTCGGCAGCCCCGGCGCCCGCCTCATGCGCATGCTGCGCCCAGGCGGGCAGAAGCCCCGCAAGGGCGGCGCCGCTCGCGGCGGCTTGCAGCAGGCGGCGGCGGTCCAACGGCATGCCCTCCTCCCGTCCGCTCAGCGCCTTGTGCGCGAGAAGACCGCCATCAGCTCGGCGATCTTGCGCCGCTGATTGGCCTTGTCGCCGGAGGCGATGGCGTGCTCCACGCAATGCGCCACATGGTCCTGCAGCAATTCATCCTCCACCCGGCCGAGCGCGGCGCGCACCGCCGCGATCTGGGTGATGACGTCGATGCAGTAGCGGTCTTCCTCGACCATGCGCGCAAGGCCGCGCACCTGGCCTTCGATGCGGCTCAGCCGCTTGCGGACGGGTGTCTTGATGGGAGGACGCATTTCACCTATATACCCCCACTGGGTATACGGCGCAAGCGCGGAGTCCGCGGATGGACGAGAAGAAGCATTCCTGCTGCGGGCACCATGCGCCGGGCCATGCCGGGCACCATCATGGCCATCATCACGCGCCCGCCGCGCCGCCCCGTCCCGCCGATGCGGAGGCGATCTACACCTGCCCCATGCACCCGGAGATCCGGCAGAAGGGACCCGGCGCCTGTCCCATCTGCGGCATGGCGCTGGAGCCGGTGGCGGTGACGGCCGCGAGCGCGCCCAATGCCGAGCTGGCCGACATGACGCGGCGCTTCTGGATTGCGCTGACGCTTTCCCTGCCGGTGGTGGTCCTGGGAATGCTGGGCGAGATGATCGGCCTCAACCATGTCATCGGCATGGAGGCTTCGGTCTGGCTCCAGGCGGCCTTCGCCACGCCGGTGGTGCTCTGGTGCGGCTGGCCCTTCTTCCAGCGCGCCTGCGCGTCGATGAAGAACCGCAGCCCCAACATGTTCACCCTGATCGCGCTGGGCGCGGGCATCGCCTGGCTCTACAGCCTCTTCGCCAGCATCGCGCCGCAGCTTTTCCCGCCTGCCTTCCGCAGCCATGGGGGCGTGGTGGAGGTCTATTACGAAGCCGCCGCTGTCATCGTCACCCTGGTATTGCTCGGCCAGGTGCTGGAGCTGCGCGCGCGCGAGCGCACCTCGGGCGCCATCCGCGCCCTGCTCGACCTGGCGCCCAGGACCGCGCGCCGCATCGCGGCGCAGGGCGAAGAGGAAGTGCGCCTGGAGGAGCTCGCGGTGGGCGATCTCTTGCGCGTGCGCCCCGGCGAGAAGATCGCGGTGGACGGGATCGTGACCGAAGGCCGCTCGTCGGTGGACGAATCCATGGTCACCGGCGAATCCATGCCGGTGACGAAGGCGGCGGGCAGCAAGGTGATCGGCGGCACCATCAACCGCTCCGGCGCGCTGGTGGTGCGGGCCGAGAAGCTGGGGCGGGATTCGATGCTGGCGCGCATCGTCCAGATGGTGGCGGAGGCCCAGCGCAGCCGCGCGCCCATCCAGCGCATGGCCGACAAGGTTTCGGCCTGGTTCGTGCCCGCCGTGGTCGCGGTGGCCGCGTTGGCCTTCATCGGCTGGGCGCTGCTCGGACCCGAGCCGCGCCTGGCCTATGCGCTGGTGGCGGCGGTGACGGTACTGATCATCGCCTGCCCCTGCGCGCTGGGACTGGCCACGCCCATGTCCATCATGGTCGGCGTCGGCCGCGGCGCCCAGGCGGGCGTGCTGATCAAGAATGCCGAGGCGCTGGAGCGGATGGAACGGGTGGATACGCTGGTGGTGGACAAGACCGGCACCCTGACCGAGGGCAAGCCCTCCGTCACGCAGATTCTGCCCGCATCCGGCTTTTCGGAAAAAGACGTTCTGCGCCTGGCCGCGGCGGTGGAGCAGGCGAGCGAGCATCCCCTGGCCGACGCCATCCTGCGGGCGGCGCAGGAACGGGTTGTCGCCTATCCCGCGGTGGCGGATTTCCACTCCCCGGTCGGGCGGGGCGCCGAAGGCGTGGTGGAAGGCCGGCGTGTGCGCCTGGGCAGCCGCGCCTTTCTGGAAGGCGTGGATGTCGCCACGCTCGCGGATGACGCCGACAGGCTGCGCCAGAGCGGCGCCTCGGTGATCTATTGCGCGGTGGAGGACCGGCTGGCGGGATTGCTCGCCATCGCCGATCCGGTCAAGCCCAGCACGCCGCAGGCGCTGGCGGCGCTGCGCAAGGCGGGCCTCAGGATCGTGATGCTGACGGGCGACAACCGCACCACCGCCCTGGCGGTGGCCGGGCAACTGGGCATCACCGAGGTGGAGGCCGATGTCCTGCCCGAGGAAAAGAGCGCCGTGGTCGCCAAGCTGCGGGCCGAAGGCCGGGTGGTGGCGATGGCGGGCGACGGCGTCAACGACGCCCCGGCCCTGGCGGCGGCGGATGTGGGCATCGCCATGGGCTCGGGCACCGATGTGGCGATGGAAAGCGCGGGTGTCACCCTGCTCAAGGGCGACCTGATGGGCATTGTGCGCGCGCGCATCCTGTCGGCGGCGACGATGCGCAACATCCGCGAGAATCTCTTCTTCGCCTTCGTCTACAACGCCCTGGGCGTGCCGGTGGCGGCCGGGCTGCTCTATCCCAGCCTGGGCATCCTGCTGTCGCCCATGCTGGCTGCTGCGGCCATGTCGCTGTCCTCGGTCAGCGTCATCGGCAACGCCTTGCGGCTGCGGGCGATGCGACTCTAGCGCGCCGTATAGCCGCCATCGATCACCAGCTCCGTGCCGGTGACGAACTTGGCTTCGTCCGAAGCGAGATAGACCGCGCCCCAGGCGATGTCGTCCGGCTCGCCCAGATGCCCCAAAGGATGCAGGGCGGCGACCGCTGCGCGCCCGCTTTCGGGATCGCCCCCCGACTTCAGATGGCTCTCCACCATCGGCGTCCAGATGAAGCCGGGATGGATCGAATTCACCCGGATGCGGTCGGGGGCATAGAGCAGCGCGTCGGTCTTGCTCATCAGCCGCACCGCGCCCTTGGAGGCGTGATAGGGCGGCACGTCGGGCGCCCCCACCAGCCCATAAATGGAGGACAGGTTGATGATGCTGCCGCCGCCCGCCCGGCGCAGATGCGCGATGGCATGCTTGGTGGCGAAGAAAACGCCCTTCACATTGATGGCCTGGACGAAATCCCACTCATCTTCCGTCAGCTCATGGGTGGGCTTGCTGGCGCCGGAGACGCCGGCATTGTTCACCACTATGTCCAGGCGGCCGAGGAACGCCGCCGCCTCGCCGAAGGCGCGGGCCACATCGGCCTCGCGCGCCATGTCGCAGCGAACATAGCGCGCCGCATGGCCCTGTGCCGTCATCTCGCGCGCCAGCGCCTCGCCTTCGGCGTCGCGCACGTCCAGCAGAGCCACCCTGGCGCCTTCTTCCGCCATGCGCAGGGCGATCGCCCGGCCTATTCCCAGTGCTGCGCCCGTCACGATGGCAGCCTTGCCAGCCAGTCTCGGCATTGCGCGCTCCTCCCATGGATATCCAGGACAGGTTGCGGACCATGGTGCCGCCCGCATTGATCCAGAGCAAGATGGCGGCAGCCGTCACATTTCGTTCAGGAAACACAGCGCCGCCTGGGCGATGGCGCGTTCCTCGTCGGCGGGAACCACCAGGACCTCGACGGCGGAACCGGGGGCGCTGATGACCGTCTCGCCCGCCGCATTGGCGGCCGCATCCAGCCGCACGCCCAGCCAGGCCGCCGCGGCACAGATGCGCGCGCGGATCGCCGGGGAATTTTCACCGATGCCCGCGGTGAACACCAGCCGGTCCAGCCCGCCCAGCGCGGCGGCCAGCGAGCCGATCTGCCGCGCGGCGCGATAGACGAACAGCGCCACGGCTTCTTCCGCGCGCGGGTCGGCGCTTTCGAGCAGGGTCTGCATGTCGCCGGAAATACCCGACACGCCCAGAAGCCCCGAACGCTGATAGAGCAGCGCGGCGATCTCCTGTGCAGGCATGGCGCGCTCCTGCATCAGGTGCAGGATGATCCCCGGGTCCAGGGCGCCGCAGCGCGTGCTCATCATCAGGCCGTCGAGCGCGGAAAAGCCCATGGTGGTGGCGATGCTGCGCCCCTCCGCCATGGCGCAAAGGCTGGCGCCGCTGCCCAGATGGGCGGCGATGGCCTGCCCGCCGCCCTGCCGCGGATCGCGGGCGCGCAGCACCTCTGCGATATGCTGATAGGAGAGGCCATGGAAGCCATAGGCCACCAGCCCTTCCTCGCTGAGTTCGCGCGGCAGGCCATAGAGCCGGTCGAGCGGCGGCCGCTCTGCGTGAAACGCGGTGTCGAAGCAGCCGATCTGCAGGATGCCGGGCAGGCGCGCCGCCGCCAGGGCGGCGATGTCGAGATTGTAGGGCTGGTGCAGCGGCACGAGCGGCACCAGGCGGCGCAGCGCCACAAGACTCTCGCCGTCCAGCACCGCGGGCTTGGTGAAATGCCGTCCGCCATGGACGATGCGATGGCCCACGGCGCCGAGGCGCGCGAGAATCCCCTCTTCCTCCAGCCAGCCGAACAGGAAGGCGGCGGCGGCGGTCAGCGGCAAGGGACCTTGCAGCGGCCTTTCCAGCGCGGGCGAATCCGCGCGGGCCGCCTTGAAGCGCGCGCCGGGGCCGTTCAGCCGCGTGATCGCGCCCTTGAGGCGCACGGAAAGGTCCGCCCCGCCGTCATAGACCGCGAATTTGAGGCTCGAAGAGCCCGCATTGAGGGTGAGGACGTCCCGGCTCACCGGCGCGGCTTCAAGCGCTGATGCTGCGCCACAAGGATCGCCGCCGCGCAGGAGGCAAGCCGCGACAGCCGCCCGTCGGCGCGGCTGGTCAGCATGATCGGCACGCGCGCGCCCATCACGATCCCCGCCGACTGGGCGTTCGCCAGATAGGTGAGCTGCTTGGCCAGCATGTTGCCCGCCTCGATATTGGGCACGATCAGGATGTCGGGCTGCCCCGCCACCGGGGAGACGATGCCCTTGGCCTTCGCCGCCTCGGCGGAGATGGCGTTGTCGAAGGCCAGCGGCCCGTCCAGGATGCCGCCCGCGATCTGCCCGCGGTCGGCCATCTTGGAGAGCGCGGCGGCGTCTATGGTCGCGGGCATCCTGGGATGCACCGTCTCCACCGCGGCCAGGATGGCGGCGCGCGGCAGCGCCACGCCCAGCGCCATGGCGCAGTCGATGGCGTTCTGGACGATGTCCTTCTTGATGGCGAGATCGGGCGCGATGTTGATGGCCGCGTCGCTGAGGAAGAGCGGCCGGGGATAGGTCGGCACGTCCAGGATGAAGACATGGCTGATGCGCCGGTCGGTGCGCAGGCCGACGTCCCGGTCGATCACCGCCTCCAGCAATTCGTCGGTGTGCAGGCTGCCCTTCATCAGGGCCGCGACGGCGCCGCTGCGCGCCAGGCGGCAGGCTTCCGCCGCCGCGGCATGGCTGTGTTCGACATCCACGATCTCCACCGCCTCCAGGGCGCCGTCCAGGGTTTGTGTCGCCGCCGCGATCTTGCGCGCCGGTCCCACCAGCACCGGCACGATCAGGCCCAGGCGGGCGGCTTCCAGCGCGCCGCCCAGCGAGACGGGATCGCAAGGATGCACCACCGCCGTCCGCACCGCCGCCTGCCCCTTGGCGGCGGACAGGAGCCACTCGAATTGCGGCCCGGATTTCTCCGGCGGTGATGCCTTCATGGTCTCAGCTCCTCGAACCACCCGACCCGGCGCATTATAGCCTTCTCCAGCTCCAGAAGGATCATCAGCCCCGCGCCCACCGCCAGAATCAGAAGGCCGTCGGCAAGGCCGATCGGCCTGGTGTCGAAAATGGCCTGCATGAAGGGCGCATAGGTGAAGAGAAGCTGAGCCGCGACCAGGACGGCGATGGCGGTCAGCACCGCCGGCGTGCCCAGCACCCCCTGCCAACGGAACGAGCCGCCATGCAGATAGCGGACATTGAACAGGTAGAAGATTTCGCCCACGGCGAACATGTTGACCACCATGGTGCGGGCCATGGCCAGGTCCTCGCCCTTGCCCAGCGCATAAAAGAAGACACCCAGCGCCGCCGCGGTCAGCAGCACGGAGATGAGCGCGACGCGCCAGACCAGGAAGGGCGAAAGCAGCGGCGCCCCGGCGGGACGGGGCGGGCGGCGCATCACCGAATCCTCGGGCGGCTCGAAAGCCAGGGCGAGGCCCAGGGTGGCGGCCAGGATCAGGTTGATCCAGAGAATCTGGGTGGCCGACATGGGCAGGCTGAAGCCCGCGAGAATGGCCAGCACCACCGCCAGGGTCTCCCCGCCATTGGTGGGTATCTCCCAGGAGATCACTTTCTTGATATTGTCATGGACGGTGCGGCCTTCGCGCACCGCGCCCACGATGGACGCGAAATTGTCGTCCAGCAGCACCATGTCGGCCGCCGCCTTGGCGGCCTCGGTGCCCTTGATGCCCATGGCCACGCCCACATCCGCCTGCTTGAGGGAGGGCGCGTCGTTCACCCCGTCGCCGGTCATGGCGACGATGCGGCCGCCCGCCTGCAGCGCACGCACGATGCGCAGCTTGTTCTCGGGCGTGGCGCGGGCGAAGACCGCCACCTCCGCCACCTTCCGCCGCAATTCCGCATCGGACCAGCCGTCTATGTCGGCGCCGGTGGCGACACGGGGATTTTCGGAAAGGCCCAGCATGCGGGCGATGGCGGCGGCGGTGGCGGCATGGTCGCCGGTGATCATCTTCACCGCGACCTGGGCGGTGCGGCATTGCGCGATGGCGGCCTTGGCTTCGGGCCGCGGCGGATCCATGAAGCCGACCAGGCCCAGAATCTCGATCCCATCGGCCACATCCGCGAAATCCAGCGCATCGGTCCCCGGCGGCAGCGTCTTCCTGCCGAAGGCCAGGACGCGCTCGCCTTCCGCCCCCGCTTCGGCCATGCGGGCTTCCCAATAGTCCGTCTGCACCGGCGGCCTGGCCCGCGTCAGCAGCGCCTCGGGCGCGCCCTTGATGAACACGACCGGCGCCTCGCCCGGGCTTCCATGCAGGGTCGCCATGAAGCGATGGGCGGCGTCGAAGGGAAGGACGTCGAGGCGCGGCCAGCGGGCGCGCGCCGCTTCGGCATCGAGGCCCGCCTTCCGGGCCAGCACCAGCAGCGCCCCTTCCATCGGATCGCCGGACACGCGCCAACGCCCGTCTTCGCCGCGGGAAAGGGCGGCGTCGTTGCACAGAAGGCCGCAGCGCAGCAGCAAATCCTTCGCTTCGTCATCGCCGCCGCCGCCGATGGGGCGCAATTCGCCCTCCGGCACATAGCCGGAGCCGGTCACCTGGATGCGCTGGCCTGCCGTGAAGAGCTGTGCCGCCATCATCTCGTTGCGCGTCAGCGTGCCGGTTTTGTCGGTGCAGATCACCGAAGTCGCGCCCAGGGTCTCGACCGCGGGCAGCTTGCGGATGACGGCATTGCGCGCGGCCATGCGGCGCACGCCGATCGCCAGGGTGATGGTGATGACCGCCGGAAGCCCCTCGGGCACGATGCCGACGGCCAGGGCGATGACGGCGATCAGCGCCTCGATCCAGTCATAGCCGCGCGCCAGCACCGCGAAGGCGAAGAGCAGCACGCTGCCCGCGAAGACCAGCCCCATGAAGCGCTGGGTGAAGGCGTCGATCTGGCGCAAGAGCGGCGTGCTCAGCGGCTCGACGGCCTGGAGCAGCGCGCTGATGCGCCCGATCTCCGCATCGAGCCCGGTCGCCACCGCTACGCCCATGCCCTGGCCGGTCACCACCAGCGCGCCGGAAAAGGCCATGCCCGTGCGGTCGCCCAGCGGCGCGTCCCTGGGGCTGGGCGCGACGTCCTTCTCGACCGCCATCGACTCGCCCGTCAGCAGCGATTCATCGGCCTGCAGGCGGCGCGCCTGGAGCAGGCGCAGATCGGCGGGCACGCGGTCGCCCGCTTCCAGAAGCACGATGTCGCCCG
>Ga0182741_1001339_pt1 | contig 32680 bp, 26 predicted proteins | sample eDN5th37CBELigOP_FD_128874 | JGI IMG/M metagenome (GOLD analysis project Ga0182741, IMG submission 128874) | Enriched Organic Plus compost microbial communities from Emeryville, California, USA - eDNA 5th pass 37_C BE-Lig OP (version 2) (version 2) ... | reverse complement strand
GCTCGTCTATCGCCTCCAGCACGCGTTCCGTATCGACCGATTCGCTCGACCCATCGTCGCCGGGCACCACGACTACCCGCGCGCCGAGCCGCCTGGCGAGCGCATCGTACACGTAGCGCACCGACGGAAAGTCGAGCCCCGTCATCACGATGGTATCGCGGGGCGGCTCGTAGTCGAGCGATGAGAGAACCGCCGCCTGCGCGGTGGTGACGTTGGGGAGCATGGCCACTTCCCCCGCTTCCGCGCCGATGAGCGGCGCGATCTCATCGCCTACGCGAACGGGCATCTCCCACCAGGCATCGGCCCACGCGCGCACGCCGCGCGTCGCCCAGAGATCGCAGTACTCCGCGAGTCGCTCGGGTACCGCACGCGGCATCGCGCCGAGCGAGTTCGACACGAGATAGGTAGTGCGCTCCACGATCGGGAAGTGCGCACGGTAACGGAGCAGAGGATCGGGCATGAGCGCGTCTGTGGCGGTGAGCAGGCGTGGCGGTTCGTGGAGCGAGAAAGGGGCGCTCGCAGGCGGTAGCCGGCGCGAGCGTCCCGAGCTTGCATCTACGCTGCATGGCGCTCCGGCGCCAGTAGCCGCCCCGCTGGTACCCTCCTTGCGCTTCCGGGGGCGCGGAAGGCGGAGTTCCCGAGCGCGAGACAGCCGCAGCCGGGGAGCTGTCGGATCGGCTCGGTCCCTCATGAGTGGAGGAGGAGCGGCATGAAGACCTGGGTGATCACCGCGGCGGCAGCCGCGGCATTCCTGGCGGGATCGCGCGCGAACGGACAGCTGGCCCGTGTGCCGGAAGAGCTGCCGAGAGCGTCCATCTCCCGAGAGGCAGTCGCGCCCGCCCTCGGCGACGAGAGCGGTCCATCCATCGGCAGCGCGGCGATCGCGCCTCGCCTACCCGTCTCCGGCGCCGACATGGATGACATGGATGCGCTGGCCGCTCCGCGCCGGCCCTTCGGCCTGAGCCAGACGCTCATGATCGTGGGCGGCGCCGCGTTCATCGCCGGCGCGATCGTGGGAGACGACGCGGGCACGGTGATGATGGTAGCGGGCGCTGGCGTGGGTCTATACGGCCTTTACCTTTACCTGCATGAGCCGTCGTCGAGCGCTTCTTCGCGCTCGATCGGAATCGGCTACCGCGTCCCCATCAGTCCCTGATCCTCCTTCCCCGCCATGTACGAGATCCCCGAAAAGACAGCTCTCGTACTTGGCGGCGGCGGACTGAAGGGATTCGCGCACATCGGCGTGGTACGCGCGCTCGAAGAGCGCGGGATCAAGCCGAGCGTCTACGCCGGCACCAGCATCGGCTCGATGATCGCCGCCGCGCACGTCAGTGGCATGAGCGTGGGAGAGATGGCCGACAGGGCGCTCTCCCTCAGACGGCGTGATCTCTTCCGCATCAACCACATGGGGATGCTCCTCGAGCGGATGCACTCCGCCTCGCTCTACCTCGAGGCGCCGCTGCGCGTGCTCTGCGAGGGCGTGAGCCCGCCCGGAACCTTCGAGGATCTCCGCACGCCGCTCCTCGTGAACACCGTGGACGTGGCATCGGGGACGAGGGTGGTGTGGGGACTTCCGGGGCTGAAAGACGTTCCGGTGGTGGACGCGGTGTACGCCTCGTGCGCGCTCCCGGGATTCTTTCCGCCCGGGGTCGTCGGAGGGCGAAGCTGCATCGACGGCGGCACGGTGGACAATCTTCCGGCGGCGATCGCGGCGCTCGGCATGGATGCCGTGATAGCCGTGGACGTGGGCACGTCGGAGCTGGCCAGGCAGGACGACATCGCCACGCAGGGCTTCGCCACCATCTACATGCGCGCGGCCACGATCATGATGCACGCGCTGCAGGAGCAGGAGCTGACCGAGTGGAAAGGACCGCCGATGCTGCTCGTGCGCCCTCCGGTGAGCCACCACCACTGGTTCAGCTTCACGAACACCGCGCAATTGATCGACGCCGGCTACAAGGCGGCATCACACGCTCTCGACCAACTTGGCGATTCGCTCCGGCGCGGGAAGGGGATCTACCCGCGCAGCATGGTGAAGCTCTCCGTCGATCCGGAAAAGTGCATCGGCTGCGGCATCTGCGTCGCGCTCGCGCCGGAGGTGATGGAGATGCGACGGGATGGCAAGGCACACGCTACGCGCGCCGCTCTCCAGTGGTCGCCGGCCGATGGCGACTTCGTGCAGGAGTGTCCCACGGAGGCGATCACGGTGCGCTCGCTCGACGGAACGCTGCGAACCACGCGCCCCAGAACCGAGACGACGCTCGATGCCGCCGACGATTGAACGTTTGCCCGGGCGCCGGCGACGCTAGCTCGGCGAGAGCTCCTCCGCCTCCACGATCCTCGTGAAAGGCATCCCGGCCGTCTCGTTCACCGCCCTCACGGTGGCCGCATCATCGGCCTCGAAGAGACACATGCAATGGCCGTCCATCGGGATGAACATGGAGCGCAGATACCGAACCGCCCGGCCAGCGGCGGTGAAGTCCCTGCTGGTTTCTTCCACGGCGCGCTTCGCCGCATCGAGCTGCGCCAGTGTCACACCAGGCAGCGCCCGCTCCGCCATGTAGAGACGCATCTGCAACCTCCGCTCGAATGCCACCGTTCAACACTCCGCGGGAGCCACGCGCCCTCCCGGCCGTCCTCCACCCGAGGGTCTCCGTGATCCGGAATCCTTCATCTCAACATTACGCCCGCCTGGGCGCCCCACAAGAGGAAACCACATGAAGCGACTCGTGAACTCGTTCTTCCAGGGACTGCTGGTCGTGGGACCACTGGCCATAACGGTCTACGTGTGCTGGGCAGTGTTCAGCACCATAGACCGCTGGCTCGGCCTTCCGATCCCGGGAGTGGGTTTCGTGCTCACGATCGTCCTCATCACGCTCGTGGGCTTCCTCGCCACCAACCTGGTCACGCGTGGAACGATCTCGCTGGTCGAGCGCGTGATGGCACGACTTCCCTTCCTCCGCCTCATCTACACCTCCACGAAAGACCTGCTCGATGCCTTCGTGGGAGAGAAGCGACGCTTCGACCGTCCGGTCCTCGTGTCGCTCACCGCCGCGAACGACGTGCAAGTCCTCGGTTTCGTCACGCGCGATGCGCTCGCATCGCTCGGGCTCGACCGCTCGGTGGCGGTGTACGTCCCGCAGTCGTACGGGTGGGCGGGAAACGTGTTGATCTGCGCGCCGGAGCGAGTGGCGCCAGTGCGGCTGGACAGCGCCGAGGTGATGACCTTCGTGGTGTCCGGGGGCGTGACCGGGGTGGCCTGAGCCGCAGGTAAGTGGTACCTTCGCTCGTCCGGAGAGCATTCGGCCGCCTCGCCGCCGAAGTCGGAGTGGCAGGCAGCCGAATCCACCGAAGCCCGCACACCGCCAGCCATGATACCCACCGACACCGGCACAACCACAGCGCGAGCACGCGGCGCACCGCGGCGACTCCAGCGTCCCGTCTACGATGTCTGCATCGTGGGGAGCGGCGCCGGTGGAGGGATGGCGGCCTACTCGCTCACCAGGGCGGGCGCCAACGTGGTGATGCTCGAGGCGGGGCCGGAGTGGTACAGCACGCGCGACTCCACGATGTTCCGCTGGAACTACGATTCGCCACGCCGCGGCGCGTCCACCGCCGACCGCCCCTTCGGAGAGTTCGACGCGTGCATCGGGGGATGGACCATCGACGGCGAACCGTACACGCGCGCGGAGGGAACGAAGTTCGACTGGTGGCGCGCGCGGATGCTCGGCGGACGCACCAACCACTGGGGCCGCATCTCTCTGCGCTTCGGTCCGGATGACTTTCGCGGGAAGAGCAGAGACGGACTGGGCGACGACTGGCCCATCGGTTACGACGACGTCGCGCCGTACTACGACCGCATAGACCAACTGATCGGCATCTTCGGCAGCCGGGAGGGACTCCCCAACCACCCGGATGGAATCTTCCAGCCGCCGCCGCGGCCGCGCTGCTACGAGCTGCTGGTGAAGGATGCGTGTGACCGCCTCGGCGTCACCTGCATCTCTTCCAGACTCTCGGTCATCACCAGACCGCTGAACGGGCGAGCGCCCTGCCACTACTGCGGCCAGTGCAACCGCGGCTGCGCCATGAACGCCAACTTCTCGAGCCCCGGCGTGCTGATAGCACCGGCGTTGAAGACCGGACGCCTCACGCTGATCACCAACGCGATGGCGCGCGAGGTGACCACCGATGCGGCGGGACTGGCCACCGGCGTCTCCTTCATATACAAGACCAGCGGAGCCGACGATCACGTCCGCGCGCGAGTGGTGGTACTCGCCGCGAGCGCCTGCGAGTCGGCGCGCCTCCTTCTCAATTCGCGCTCGCCGCGCTTCCCGAACGGCCTCGCCAACTCGAGCGGCGTGGTCGGCAAGTACCTCACCGACACCACCGGCACCGATGTGTCGGGCTTCATCCCGAAGATGATGGATCACGTCCCGCACAACGAGGACGGTGTGGGAGGGATGCATGTCTACATGCCCTGGTGGCTCGACAACGCGAAGCTCGACTTCCCCCGCGGCTACCACATAGAGGTGTGGGGCGGACTCGGGATGCCGTCGTACGGCTTCATGGGCGGGATCCAGCGCTACCCCTCCGGCGGTGGATACGGGAAGAGCCTCAAGGAGGACTACCGGCGCTACTACGGAGCGACCATCGGGTTCTCGGGGCGTGGAGAGATGATCCCGAACGAGAGCTCCTACTGCGAGATCGATCCGGACACGGTCGACCGCTGGGGAATCCCCGTCCTCCGCTTCCACTGGGAATGGACCGACCACGAATACCTGCAGGTGAAGCACATGCAGGAGACCTTCCGCTCGCTCATCGCGGAGATGGGCGGCGAGGTCTTCGATCCGATGCCCGGCGCCGACGAGGGGTACGGGATCGCGCCCGGCGGGAGGATAATTCACGAGCTCGGGACCACGCGCATGGGCCGCGACCCGCGAACTTCGGTGGTGAACGAGTTCGGCCAGGCGCACGAGGTGAAGAACCTCTTCGTGGCGGATGGCGGCCCGTTCGTGTCGCAGGCCGACAAGAATCCCACGTGGACCATCCTCGCCCTGTCGATGCGCACCAGCGAGTACATCGCGGAGCAACGCTCGAAGGGGGCTATATGATGGAGGACGGGAGGGACGAGGGGAAAGACGAGAAGGTGAGAGGGGAGATCGGAACTGCTCCCGTCGTCCCCGCGGAAGCGGCGCTCGTCATCCCCGCGAAAGCGGGGATCCATGTTGGGTCGAGTAACATGGATCCCCGCTTTCGCGGGGATGACGGGGATTCCCGCTTGTGCGGGGATGACGTGGGTCCCCGCTCCCGCGGGGAGGACGGCCGAGGGATGGGGCGGCGAGAGGCGCTGGGGGTGATGGCCATGGTGCCGCTCGTGGCGGCGTGGGACGGGGGTGGCGCATCCGTGGTGGAGAGAGTCGCTAGAGCGGCCGAAGCGGCGATCGCGGAGAGCGCCGCTCGCGGCGCAGCTTACGTACCGAAGTTCTTCACGGCGCACGAGTGGCAGACGGTGCGCGCACTCGCCGACATGATCATCCCGCGCGACGAGAGGTCGGGGAGCGCCACCGACGCGGGCGTGCCGGAGTTCATGGACTTCATGATGACCGACCGGCCGGCGAACCAGCTACCGATGCGCGGAGGACTCGCCTGGCTCGACGCCGAATGCAGGCGAAGGTGGCAGAAGAGCTTCGTCGCCTGCGCGCCGGCCGAGCGAGTGGCGCTCCTCGGCGACATCGCCTGGCCCGCCCGGGCGGCGCCGGAGATGAGTCAGGGAGCGAGCTTCTTCAACCGCTTCCGCGATCTCACGGCATCGGGCTTCTTCTCGAGCCGGATGGGCGTGAAAGACCTGCGCTACACGGGAAACGCCGCGGTCCCCGTGTGGAAAGGGTGCCCGGACGAAGCGCTCGCCAGGCTCGGCGTGAGCTACGGGACGCACTGGGATGAGAAGGACAGCACACCATCGTGAGGATCGTGACGTGAAGAGGATCGGGAGCACACCGTTGGAGGATCGCGAATGAGAGTCGCAGCGCGCCCCCGGCGCCTCGGCATCGGCATCATCGGGAGCGGCTTCAACGCCAGATTCCACCTGCAGGCGTTCGTGGGTGTGCGCGACGCCGACGTACTCGGTGTCTGGAGCCCCAACGCGCTCAACGCCTCGGCGGCCGCTTCGCATGCGCGGCAGCTCGGCGTCGGCGACGCGAAGGCGTACGGATCGATCGGAGACATGGTGGCCGACCCCGCGATCCACGCGATCTGGATCTGCGGGCCGAATCACCGGCGCATCGAGAACATGGAGGAGATCGTCGAGGCGATCGCGGCCGGCCGCGGCTCGCTCCTCGGCATCGCGTGCGAGAAGCCGCTGGCGCGCAACGTTACCGAGGCGAAGTGCATGGTGGAGCTGGCGCGGCGGGCGGGCGCGCTCACCGGCTACCTCGAGAACCAGCTCTTCGCTCCGCAGGTGGAACGCGGTAGAGAGATCATCTGGGCGCGCGGCGCGAAGCTCACCGGCCGTCCCTATCTCGCGCGCGCCGCGGAAGAGCACAGCGGCCCGCACATGCCCTGGTTCTGGCAGGGGAAGCTGCAGGGCGGCGGCGTGCTGAACGACATGATGTGCCACTCAGCTCTCGTGGTGCGGCACCTCCTCACCCGCCCCGGCGCTCCGTACTCGTCGCTGAAGCCGGTGAGCATCACCGGGCATATAGCGAGCCTCAAGTGGACGCGTCCCGAGTACGCGCGCCGCCTCGTGCGCGACATGGGGAAGGCGGTGGACTACCGGAGGCACCCCACCGAGGACTTCGCGAGCATCCTCATCGAGTTCGAGGACGAGAAGGGAGCGCGCGTGATCGGCGAGGCATCCACTTCGTGGAGCTTCGTCGGCGCCGGTCTGCGACTCTCGGCCGAGCTCCTCGGCCCCGAATACTCGATGTCGTGGAACACGCTGGACAGCGGTCTGAATCTCTTCTTCAGCCGCGAGGTGAAAGGGAAGGCGGGCGAAGACCTGGTGGAGAAGCAGAACGCGGAGATGGGTCTGATGCCCGTGGTCGCGAACGAGCCGGCCGCGTACGGCTACGAGGCCGAGGACCGCCACTTCGTCCGCGCCTTCCTCGGCAGAGTGGCCCCGTCGCTGACCTTCGACGACGGCCTGGAGGTGGTGAAGATCCTCATGGCCGCGTACATGAGCGCCGAGCAGCGCCGCACGCTCCCCTTCCCGCCCAGAGGGCTGGAGAAGTTCGTCCCCGCAGTCGCGCGCTGAGCGATGCGCGAAGGCTGGTGATCGCCGGCGGTATGGTCTTCATGCCGCCGGCGATCACCAGCCTTCGCGCATCGCACCCGTCGGCTCGCCTACTTGCTCACCGAGCGCGGAATGTCATCCCTGAATTTCCAGTGCGTGCGGTAGTCGCGCGTCAGGGGCTGATGGGTCAGCCGGGCACGAACCATCTCGACCGGCATCGTGCCGCCCCGCAGGATCGCATCGTGAAACTCGCGGTCCTTCATCTTGCCCGAGTCCACCAGCTCGTGATGGAGCGCGCGGAACTGGAGGCCGCCCATCATGTAGGCCACCTGGTAGAGCGGCGAGTAGCTCCCATTGAACGAGCGGCGCACTTCCGCGGTGGCGTTGGCCCGCTCGTGACCTATGCTGTCGACCAGGAAGTCGATGCACTGCTGTGGGGTCATCTTGCCCAGGTGGAACGAGAGTGAGAAGATGATGCGCGCCGCGCGGTGCGATCTCCAGAACAGAGCGCCGATGCGGTCCTCGGGCGTGCTGGTGAAGCCCTCGTCCCAGAGCAGCGTTTCCCAGTAGAAGGCGTTCCCCTCGTGCCAGAAGGGCGTGCCGAAGGCGCGTCTGTACGGGAAGTACCGCTGGTTCATGAAGCCCTGCAGATGGTGTCCCGGGATGAGCTCGTGGAAGACCGTAGCGCGCGAGAAGTGCGGGTTGTTGCCGCGCAGGCTCATCATCTTATCGGCCTCGGACATCGACTCGGTGGGGTACGCCACGAGCATCGTCTCGCCACCGAGAAAGAAGGGCGCCACCTTCTGCCGCTCGGGCGAGAGCATCTCCATCCGCCATACATCCTGCGCCAGCGGGGGTACCGTTACCAGATCGTTGGCGGTGATGTAGTCCACGGCCTCGCGCTCGAGGTCGCGGACCAGGTCGCGCTGCTTTCCGGGAGGGACGTACGTGTTCTTCACGTGTTCGAGGGCGGCGCGCCAATCATCGCCGTATCCCAACTCGCGCGCCGCCTTCTTCATCTCCGACTGGCTCCAGGCCAGATCTTCGCGCGCGATCTCTATCAGTTCCTCGGGCGTGTAGGGGATCATCTCGAAGACGAGATCCTGCATGATGGCATCGCGGCCGATGGGCAGCCCGACGATCGGTTCGTCTTCACCCTTGCGCACACCCACTACCTGCTCGCGCAGCACCTTCACGTAGGCGGTGATCGACGAATCGGCGGCGGCGTACGGCGCGCGCGTCCACCAGGTGAACATCGGATCGTAGCCATCGTAGTAGTGGAACCAGCCGGCGAGCGTGCGCTGCAGGGCAGTCAGGATCTCGGCGGCGCGGTAGGCGGTGATGCGCGTGGGCAGCGCGCTGGCCGCGGCGCCCGCCGGGCGGCCGGCCTTCACGAGCGCCTGGATGCGGGCGCTGGCGCTGTCCGCGTCGGCGGAGAGGCGGGCGAGAGCCGTGGCGGCCTGGGCGCCATCGATGCTCTCGAAACGGCGCCGCGACTCGTCGAAGCGCATGATCGTGTCGGCAAAGCCGATGAGAGGCGCGACATCGGCGTGCACGCCGGCCTCGCGCGCGAGCTCCTGCTTGTCGTGTCGGATGCGGTTCGCCAGGAGCACGTAGTCCACCTTCCCCTCGTAGTCGAGGGCGTCGAAGCGGGTGTCGGCGAGCCGTTTCGACCACGCGTCGTAGAAGGCGTCGAAAGTGGCCTTGCGCGCTGGCGAGTACTGAACGGTGAAGCGGCGGTTGAGCACCTGTTCGTCCGTCGTGAAGCGCTCCACCGCATCGCGCATGTCGCTGCGCGAAGCGCCGGCGAGATCGTCGGCGGCGGGCGGGTAGTCGGCGGGGATGATGCTGGACCGCTGCTGGGCGCGGACGGTGCTCGGTGCGGCGGCCACGATGAGAGCGGGCAGCGTGGCCAGGAGAGCGCTCGCACCGAGGGCAGCCCGGACGCGAGAGATCGGAGAGCGAAGGGTCATTGTCGCGATACCTCCTGTCTGCGAGATGGGGCGGGGAGCGATGGAGGGTGGGCGGGTAGGAGGGTGGATCCGGGAGCGGTGGCCGGCGTGGCGCATGAAGTATCCAGATCGGCGATGTCCCGCAAAACCGCGCCGGCGGCAGGTGGCGCGGAAACAGGCCGCCGGCGCGGCGCGCGCGCCGAGTCAGCGGGCAGCGCTCACGCCGCCGGAGCCGCGTCCGCGGCCAGGGCGGCGTCCGAGCCATGCCGCACCGGCTTGAAAAACGCCGCGAAGAGAACGAGGATGGCCGCCGCTCCGAACGCGGGGATGAGCCATATGGCACGCCAATCGTGACCGGCAGCGGTGCGATACGCGTCGACCACCGGACCAGAAAAGAGCGAGCCGATGAAGAGGCCCGCCCCCTGAGTGATGAAAGCCAGGAAACCCTGCGCGGCCGCGCGGATGCTCACGCCGGCGCGCTGGTCCACGTAGATCTGCCCGGTCACGAAGAAGAAATCGTAGCAGACGCCGTGCAGGAGGATGCCCACGAAGAGCATCCACTGCAGCGACCCCGCGTTGCCGTAGGCGAAGCACGCGTAGCGCAGCGCCCACGCGGCCATCCCCAGCAGCAGGATGCGCTTCACACCGAGTCGCACCAGGAACCACCCGAGCAGGAGCATGAAGCCGAGCTCCGAAGCCTGCCCCAGCGTCATCTTGGTGGCCGCTTCCCGTACGCCGATCTCGTTCAGGAAGGGATTGGTGAAGGTGTAGTAGAACTGCAGCGGGATGCAGAGGAGGAAGGAGCCGAAGATGAAAGTGGCGAAGGAGCGGTCGCGCATCAGCGCCAGCGCATCGAGGCCGAGCACGTCGCGGACACTCAGCCGCCTCCCCGCCGCGTGCGGCGGCGTGTGAGGGAGGGCAAAGCAGAAGACGCCGAGCAGCAGCGATGCGCCCGCGGCGATCCGGAGCGGCACCACCGTCGGCTCCAGATGCAGGCGCCCGATGATCACGCCGGCCACGATCCATCCGATCGTGCCCATCACTCGGATCACCGGGAACTCCCGCGCCGAGTCCTCCATGTTGTCGAAGGAGATCGAGTTCACCAGCGCCAGCGTCGGCATGTAGCAGAGCGCATAGGCGATGAGCGCCGGATAGAACGCCGCGAAGGTCCCGAGCGTGGAGGCGAAGTAGAGAAGCACTCCACCCACCAGGTGGAGTATCGCGAGTATCCGTTCGGTGGCGAAGAAGCGGTCGGCCACCATCCCGATGAAGAACGGCGATATCATCGCCGCTATCGCCGTGGCGCCGTACGCCAACCCCACCTGCGTCCCATCGAAGTGGAGCGCCTCGCCAAGGTACGTGCCCATGGTGACGAACCATGCTCCCCACACGAAGAACTCGAGGAACATCATCACCGATAGCCGCGCGCGAACCGATGTCATGGGCGAGAAGATACGGATGGAGGGGGAGAGCGGAAGAGCCTCCTCACCAGCCTTCTCTCGTAGATGGCGCGCTGGAGCCCGAAGAGGAAGGAGCGGGCGTTGCGGCCGATGACGCGGGTGTCGTAGCCGCCCTCCTGGACCACCAGCATCGGCAGCCCCAGGCCGGCTATGGCGCCGCCGATGCGCTCGAAGCCTTCGGTGGTGATCGACCACGCACCGGTCGGGTCGCCCTTCGCGATGTCCAGCCCCACCGAGAGCACGAGGTAGCGTGGGGCGAAGGACTCCACCCGCTCGAGCGCCAGCTCCAGCGTCTTCATGTACTCATCGTCGGTGATGTTCTCACCGAGCGGGTAGTTCTGGTTGAAGCCGGCGCCGGCATCCTCCCCGCGCTCGTCCGCGAAGCCCGCGAAGTACGGATAGGCGTAGCTCGGATCGCCGTGAATCGAGATGGTGAGGACGTCGGCGCGCTGGTAGAAGATCTCCTGTGTGCCGTTGCCGTGGTGGAAGTCGATGTCGAGCACCGCCACCTTCCCCTCGGCGCTCAGCAGGTTGGCGGCGATGGCCGCGTTGTTGAAATAGCAGAAGCCGCCGTAGACGGCGGACTCCGCGTGGTGCCCCGGTGGGCGGCACACGGCGTAGGCGATCTGCTCGCCCGCGCGCACCAGCTCCGCGGCGGTGAGCGCGCAGTTGACCGCCGCGCGGGCCGCGATGTACGCGTTGTGCGTGAGCGGCGTGAAGGTATCGATGCAGTAGTAGCCCGACTGCACCTCGTCGTCCACCGGCTTCCGCGCGCGGTGCCGGATGGGAAAGACGTAAGGGTACACCGCCTGTCCAACGGAGAGCTTCCGCGAGACGTCGCGCAGGTAGCGCACGAAGTCCGGGTCGTGCACGGCGGTGATGGCATCCTCGCCGTGATCCGTCACATCCACGATCTCCACTCCCGGCAGCGAGCGCACCTGCTGGAGGATGCGCTCCACGCGTACGGGGCGCTCCACGTAGCCGCGCTCGCGCACGTGGTGGAGCTGATGCTGCGGCGTGATGAGGACCTTGAGCGGAGAGAAGACATCGTGGTGCGTGGGCGGCTTCGCGGGCGTCGAGCGCCCGCGCGGCTCCTGGAGGCCGACCTGGCCATCGCGCACCGACTCCACGACCGAGCGCGCGTACTCGTCCGTGCGCGGGTAGCGATACTTCCGGAAGAGGAGCGCGCTCACCATCCCACGGACCTCCTCCGCGCTCGGCACGCGCGGCGCACCGAGCGAGTCGAAGAGGATGTACGGCTCCCCCTCCGCCCGCCCCGGACGCTTCTTCTCGTAGGCGGTGCCGGTGATCACGCGGGCTCCGTAGCGCTCGTAGAAGCGGATGCGCGCGCGGTTCTCGCGCCTGCGCGCCGGGTCGGGCTCGAGCTCCAGCGTGTCGGGACGCACCTCGAAGTACAGTCCCGAGGATCCCAGCCGCGTCACGTACTCGCGTAACGCCTCGTAGAGAGCGCCCCCGATGCCGCGCTGCCGCACGGTGGGGTCCACCACGATGAAGTCGAGGAGCGTCGCACCGAGGTCCGGATAGTGAAAGGCCAGCGCGAAGGCGAGCATCTTCCCCATCGCCTTCTCCGCCGTGATGAGGATCGTGCGGTGTCCGAACTCGGCCTGCCGGCGAAGGAGCTCGGGGATCTGATCGGCATAGTCGCCGTAAGCGGCGCCGAAGTAGCTGCGGAAGATCCGCTGCACCTCCGCCATGCGGCGCGGCTCGTGATCGGGGTCGTACAGGTGGACGAAGCGGATCATCTATCCGTTCGCCTCCGAAGCGGCGAGCCGCAGCGAACGCAGGTGGAGATAGCTGTCGCGCGCCGTCGCCATCGGGGCCTTCGGCTCATCGTGCTCCACGAAGCAGTGCTGGATACCGGCGAGCGCGGAGTGCTCGAAGATCCCCCGGAAGCCGATGACTCCCTTCCCCACGTCCACCATCTCGCCCGCCGCGTCCATGTCCTTCGCGTGCACCAGCGGGAAGCAGCCGGGATGCCAGCGGAAATACTCGATCGGGTCCCGTCCTCCCTTCACGAGCCAGAAGATGTCCATCTCCATCTTCACCAGATCGGCATCGCAGGTCTCCAGGAGAAGATCGTACGGCACGGTGTCGCCCATCCTGGCGAACTCGAAGTCGTGGTTGTGATAGCAGAGCTGCAGCCCCACCCTGCGCGCCGCCTCCCCCGAACGGTTGAACAGCTCGGCGATCTCCCGGTAGCCGTACGGAGTCCGGTCCCGTTCATCGATCCAGGCGCAGGTGATGTAGCGCTGTCCCAACACCAGCGCGTCCGCGAGCGTCCTCTCCCAGTCGCCGCGCATCTCGGCGGTACCGATGTGCGACGACGGCGCGGCGAGCCCGTTGCGGTCGAGCAGCTCGCGCATCTCGCGCGGGCTCTTGCCGTACAGCCCCGCGAGCTCCACTTCCCGGTAGCCGATCGCGGCCAGCTTCTCGAGCGTCCCCGCCGCATCCCGCGCCATGAGATGACGCACGGTGTAGAGCTGGATGCCGATGTTATCGAGCGCCCCGCCGCTCCCCCCGACCCAGCCTCCGCTCCCGCCCAGCACCCTGAGCACCGAAGCACCCGGCATCACCACCACCCCGCCGAGAATCCCCCCCGCCCATCGCAGAAACGAGCGCCGCCGCTCGTCGAACCCACTCGTTCTCTCCAAGCACGCCCCCCGCTATGAAGGTCACGGGCCATCCAGTGGCAAGATTCTCACCGGGCGGGCCCGTTGTCGAGGGAGGCATCGTCGAGGGAGGCATCATCGTGGCGGGCCGTGACCCGCGACGCGGAGGTCGCAGGTCATGGCCCGTCACGCTGAACCATCAGTCCCCCCAGACCGGCTCGGGTGTGAGTCCGGCGGTCTCCCGCTCTTCCTCGATCTCACGCACGCGTTCGGGCGAGGTCAGGCGGCGCTTGAACCAGCCGCCTATGTCGTCGAAGTAGGTGTAGGCAACCGGGACCACCACCAGCGTCAGCATGGTGGAGGTGATCAGACCGCCGATCACGGCGCGGGCCATGGGCGCGCGGAAGCCGCCGCCTTCGCCCAGCGCCAGGGCGATCGGGAACATGCCGAAGATCATCGCCATCGTCGTCATGATGATCGGGCGCAGTCGCACCGCTCCCGCCTCCACCAGCGCGGTGAGCCGGTCGGCGCCCGCCGACCGCCGCTCGTTGGCGTTGTCCACGAGCAGGATGGCGTTCTTCGTCACCAGCCCCATGAGCATGATCACTCCTATCATGGACATCATGTTCATGGTGTCGTTGGTCAGCAGCAGCGCGAGCAGCACGCCCACCAGCGACAGCGGAAGCGAGAGCATGATGGCGAACGGCTGCGTGAACGACTCGAACTGCGACGCCAGGATCAGGAAGATCAGGATGATCGCCAGCGTGATCGACTCCAGCACGTAGCCGGTGGTTTCCTGCAGGTCTTCCGTCTCACCGCCGAGGTGCACCGTGTAGCCCGGCGGGAGCTTCATCTCGTCGGCGACCTTCTGGATCGCCTGCGACGCCTCGGCGATCGAGAGCTCCGGAGCCGTGCTTCCGGAGATCGTCGCCACGCGCTGCAGGTTCTTGCGGTCGATCTGCGCGGGCGCGGTGCCGAGCTCGATGGTGGCTACGTCCCGCAGCGGCACCGTGGCCACGGCGCCGTCGGCGGTACGCCGCGACGTGGCCAGCGGGATCGATGCTATGTCCTCCACGCTGCGCCGCTGCTCGGGCGCCACCTGCACCACCACGTCGCGCTCCTCGCCAGTCGGGTCCTCCCAGCGAGTCGCCGTCTCACCGGCGAGCACGGGACGGATGGTGGTGGCGATCTGGCCGATGTTCAAACCGACTTCGTTGGCGATGTCGCGGTTGACGTCGATCCGGTACTCCGGCTTCGGGTCGCCCAGCGACGATCGCACGTCCACGACCCCAGGGATCGCCTTCACGCGGGCCATGAGCTCCGTGGAGAGCCGCTGCAGCTCGTTCACGTCCTGTCCGCGCAGCTCGACCTGCAGCGGAGCCATAGCTCCACCCAGACCACCGCCCACGAGCACCGATATGTCGGTGGCCACGATCGGGGTGAGCTGCGCGCGCGCGGCCACCATGAGATCGTTCTGCGTCGCCTTCCGCTCGTTGCGCGGGAGGAGCTTCACGTAGATCTCGCCATTGGTCACCGTACCCGTGGCTCCGGCGCCGATGGTGGTGTAAGTGTAGTCCACACCCTCCAGGGAGCTGAGCGTCTTGATGATCTGCTCCGCCTTGCCACGCGTGTACTGGAGGCTCGAGCCCTCGGGCGTCTCGAACTGCACCACGAACTCGCCGTTGTCGGAGTCGGGCATGAAGCCGCCGCCGATGAGCGGGAAGAGCGCGATGGCTCCGAAGAACGCCGCCGCCGCCACGGCCAGCGTGGTCTTGCGGTGGGCCAGCGCCCAGCGAATCACCGAGCGGTACTTCACCGCCTGCGAATCGAACCACACGTTGAAGCGCGCGATACCACGCGTCAGGATGTTGGGCCGCTTGCCGTCACCGTCTCCGTTCTCGCCGTGCGCCTTGTGCGGATTCACCCCCCACCACGCCGAGAGCATCGGCGTGAGCGTGAACGACACGAAGAGCGACACCAGCACCGCCCACGCCACCGTGATGCCGAACTGGTAGAAGAAGCGGCCGATGATGCCGCCCATGAACGCCACGGGCACGAACACCGCCACCACCGTGAAGGTCGTGGCCATGACGGCGAGCATGATCTCCTTCGTGCCGCGGCCGGCCGCCGTGAAGTGGTCCTCGCCCATCTCTCGATGTCGAACGATGTTCTCCACCACCACGATCGCGTCGTCGATCAGGATGCCGATCGAGAGCGAGAGCGCCATGAGCGTGAGCACGTTGAGCGTGAAGCCCAGCGCCCTCATGATGATGAACGACGAGACCACCGACACCGGCAGCGCGAGCGCCGTGATGAGCGTGGCCTTCCAGTCGTTGAGGAAGACCATGACCACGAGCACCGTGAGGAACGCGCCCAGGATCAGCTCGTCGATCACGTCGTGCACGGACTGGCGGATCACCACCGAGTTGTCGCGCACCACCTGGAGCGACGTCCCCGCGGGGAGCACTCCGTTCCGCAGCTCCTCGATGGCCTCGCGCACGCCGTCGGCCACCTCCACCGTATTGGCGCCGGAGACCTTGAGGATGTCGAGCGATACCGCGCGCTCGCCGTTCACGAGCGCGAGCGAGCGCTCCTCCTCGTTCCCCTCCTCCACGCGCGCCACGTCCCTGAGGCGGATGGGCTGTCCGCCGCGGTTGGCCACGATCACGTCGCCGAACTGCTTCGGGTCGCTGATGCGGCCGGTCACGCGTACCAGCCGCTCGGCCCCACCCTTCTCCACGCGCCCCGCCGGCACCTCGAGGTTCTGGCTCTGGAGCGCGGCCATCACCTCGCTCACCGAGACGCCGACCGCCTGGAGGCGCGAGGGGAGGATGAACACGCGCACCTCGCGCTCGAGCCCACCCGCGATGCGCACCTCGCCCACGCCGCGCACGTTCTCCAGCCGCCGGCGGATGGTCTCGTCGGCGAGACTCGTGAGGTTCACGAGCGACGTGCTGCTGGATGAGAGCGCGAGCGACACGATGGGCATCGAGGCTGGGTCGAACTTCTCGACGATCGGCGGATCGATGTCCTCGGGCAGGTCGCGCCGGATCGTCTCGATCTTGGCGCGGATGTCGGCCGCGGCGGCGTCGACGTCACGATCGAGGTCGAACTCGACGATGACCTGCGACACCCCTTCCAGCGACACCGAGGTGATCTTGTCCACCCCCTGGACCGGATTGAACGCCTCTTCCATCCGGCGCGACACCTCGCGCTCGATGGTCTCGGCGCTCGCACCCGGATAGGTCGTCTGCACGGTGACCACGGGGATGTCGACGTCGGGGAACTGATCTATCGCGAGCTGGCGATAGCCGAAGATGCCGAGCACGATCAGCCCGAGCATGACCATGCTGGCGAAGACGGGCCGGCGGATCGCCAGCCCACTCAGCCCGCTCATTCGCGAGCCGCGCTCCTCTGCGCGCGGCTCGCTGCCGTTCTCGTTGTGTTCCACCTCAGCTCCCTCCGCTCGCTCCACGAGCCGTCTCCCGCGGCGCGGCCGGCCTGTCGGAGGCCAGCACCACCTGCGTCCCCGGGGGCAGTTGCACGGACGGCGTGATGATCACCTGCTCGCCGCCCTCCAGACCCTTCGTGATCGCTACCTGTCCGGTCGCCCTGTCGCTCGCACCGACCGTGACCGGCTGCTTCGCCACGCGACCTTCCGAAACCTTCAACACGTACGTCGAATCACCCTCGCCGCGCACCGCGAGCTCGGGGATCACGACCGCGTCCTCCACCTTCTCACCCACGATGCGGCCAGTGGCGAACTGGCCGCCGATGATCTCGTGCTTCGTGTTCGCGAGCTGCACGTAGACTCCCACCTGGCGCGTCCCCGGATCCGCTACCGGATCGATGCGCGCCACGCGTCCGCGGAGCTCGCGATCCGGCGCCGCGGTGAGGGTGAACGCCACCGGCGCCCCCACCCGCACGTGCGCGGCACGGTCCACCGGGATCTGGCCGGAGAGCTCCAGCGTGTCGGAGTTCACCACCGTGAACAGCGGCGCATCCATCCCCACCGCCTCACCGCCATCCACGGAGCGCTCGCTCACCACTCCGGCAATCGGCGCCGTGATGGTGCTCCGCGACTCGGCCTCCTCGGCCTGCGCGGCCTGCGCGGCCGCCGCCTCGTACGCCGCCTGCGCGGTGCGGAAGTCGATGTCCGACATCGCGCCCGCTTCGTGCAGCGTCCGAGCCGCCTCGCGCTTCTGCTTCGCCAGCGCGAGATTCGCCCGCGCGGCCTCCGCCTGCGTACGCACCCCGGCCGCCTCGATGGTGGCCATCACCTGCCCGCGACGCACCGACGTGCCGCGGTCGACGCGCACTCCACGCACCGTCCCCGGCACCTGCGCCTTCACGCGCACCACCTTGTACGGCTGCAGCGAACCGGTGAGGACCACGCCCGCGGACAGATCGGAGCGCGTGGCCACCGCCACGTCGTCGGGACCCAGCACCGAACGCTGTTCCGCGGCCGCCGCCGGAGCCGCATCCGCCTCCCCGCCGGGAGTACCGCCGCAGGCCACCACCGCCATCAGCGAGGCGATCGCCAGCGCCCAGCGCGCGCCTGCATCCGCTCCGCGGGCTCCAATGCTCGACATATGTGAAATCCTCTTGGACTTTGTCATCGCTCTCATCGTGCTGGCGCCGTCGTCCGACCCAGCGCCTTCCTCATCTGCGCATCAGCCACGTAGTAGTCCGAGACGGCCTGGGCCAGGTTGGTCCGCGCCTGGAGCAGGGCGAGACGAGCGTCCGAGGTCTCGAGCTGCGTGGCCAGTCCCTTCTCGTAACGCAGCACGGTCAGATCGTAGACCCGCTGCGCCTGATCCACCGTGCGGTGCCGCGCGGCGATGCTCGAGCGCGCGCGCTCCTTCTCGCCGCGAGCCTGCTCGTACTCCAGTTGCACCGACTCCCGAAGCTGCGCGAGCTGGAGCTGCGACTGCCGCAGCTCCACCTGCGCGAGCTCCACATCCGCGCCCCTCTTGAACCCCGAGAAGATCGGTACCGACACGCCGAGGCTCGCCGTGAAGTCGGGGCGCCAGTCGGCGCCGCTCCACTTGAACGCGCCGGTGGGCCAGAGCTGCCGGCCGTAGTTGAGCTGCAGGCTCACGGATGGGAGATACGCGCCCTTCGCTATCGAGACCTGCTGCTCCTTGATGGCCACCTGCGTCTCGGCGGACTGCACCGCGGGACGCGCCTGCAACTGCGCCGCAGGCATCGGGCCCGCCGCGCCACTGTCCGTTGCAGGTTCCTCGAGCCGGGTGGTGAGCTGCAGCGGCTGAGTGACCGGGATGTTCACGAGGCGCTTGAGATCGAGCGTCGAGATCTCGCTCGCGTTGCGCGCCTCCACGAGCTGCGGCCGCAGGTTCTCCAGCGAGACCTCCGCGCGAAGCACATCGAGCTCCGAGGAGCTCCCCGACTGGAAGCGGAGCCGCTCCTGGTCGAGGAAGAGCTGCGCCTGCTCCACCGCGGCAGCGGCTATCTCCTCCAGCTCGCGCGCGAGCAGCGCGCGGTAGTACGCCGTCCGCACGTTCAGCTCGATGTCGGAAAGCTGCTCGCGAAAGCCGAGGCGCGCCTGAGTGCCGTACTGCCTGGCGATCTTCATCGCCGCGCCGGTGCGCCCGCCCGAGTAGAGGAGCTGCGACGCGTTCACCGACGCGACGTAGGCGTGCTCCTGCCCGAACGGAAGGTTTCCGAAGAGTCCGCCCAGCCCCTCGAGCCCCGCATTGGGCGCGTTCTTCTCGAGGTAGCGGATCCGCTCCGCCATGGAGGCGGTGCTGTCGGGCTCGAAGCGCAGCGAGTCGGGGATCTGGAATCCAGCACCGCTCCCTCCGTAAGGCGACTGGAAGGTGCGCGTGTAGTTGAGCGAGCCGTTGATCTGCGGCAGCGCCACCGATCGCGCGGAGGTGACCTGCGTTTCCGCGAGCTCCACCGCGGAACGCGCGAGACGCACCTCCTCGCTCTTCCCGAACGCGCGTCCCAGCGCGTCGTCGAGGCTGAGCGCGACCGTGTCGCCCTCCGCCGCGGCGGAGCCTGCGGCCTTGCCGCTGGTATCGGCGGTTTGCGCCCATACCTCGGGCGAGAGCGCTCCACCGCACAATGCGGCCAGCGCCAGTGTGACTAGGATCCTCACTCTTTCCTCTGGAGTCGTTATCTGATCAGCGGCCCGCACTCGTCGGCGGCGGCGCCGCTGGCGTTGGTGCCGGACCGCTCCTCGCCGGACCGCTCCTCGCGCGCCTTCTCACGCGCGGCGTTGCGCGCCTCACGCTCGGCGTGCCAGCGCTCGAGCTCCTGGGTGGTGGCTTCGACCACGAAGCGAAGCGCCTCGACGGCCTCGTCGAGGCGATCGCGCACCTCGCGGCTCTCGATCTGCATCTGGCGCCCTTCGTCGAGCACCGCTATGAGGCGGCCCATCACCTTGAGCCGCCGCTCCAGCGTGCGCGAGTAGTGGTCGGGAGCGATCCGGTAGTAGTCGCGCCGATCGCCATTGCGAGTGATGCGCTCCACCACTCCGCACTCCTCGAGGCGCCGAGCATCGACGCTGATGCTCGCGCGGCTGACCGAGAGGCGCTCGGCCATCTGGTCGATGGAGCATTCGCCGGGCGTGAGCAGGAGGAGGCCGAGGATGCGGCTCGCGATGCGGGGCATCCTGTCGCTCTCCTCGAAGACCAACCCGAGGCGTTCGATCAGCTCGTCTTGTTCGTCTGTACTCTTACGCACGGTCGCGCTCAACTCCAGCTCCCAGGGGACTCGCTTCGGCCGCGTCCGAAAGGTCGGACCGAGCAGGAGAATTTAGTTCGTTCAGAACGTTCAGTCAAGACCAAACGTCCCGGAACAGTTCCGTCCCCGTTCAGGAGGGAGTCGTGGGGTGGGCGCACCGTTCCGGCGCTGCTCCACGACGCGCGATCGGCTCTCCAGTACGGGATCGAATCCATGATGGTTTCAGACGGTTTCAGCGCGTCTCTCGGGCATTCGATCCCACGCCGACGCCACTCCGGCATCGAATTCGCGCGGCCCTTACGCGTGGAAGCACCCGCGGGCGGCGAAACGCCGCTCGCAAATGATTTAGATTACCAGTCAGCCTGCCGCCGGCCACCGCCGCGCGCGGCACCCGGCGGCAGCGGCTCCGTCATTCACCGCGCCCGCCCGGCAGGCGCGAAAGCCCCGAGTAATGATGACCTCGCTCAACTCCTTCGGCAGCCGCTCGGTCCTGGAGGTAAACGGGACGCCCTACACCATCTTCCGACTCGACACTCTCGCCAAGCTCCCCGGCGCGACGATCGACCGTCTCCCCTTCACCCTCAAGGTCCTCCTCGAGAACCTCGCACGAAACGAGGACGGCGCCTTCGTCAAGCGTGAAGACATCGAGACGCTGGCGAAGTGGGACGCCAGCCGGAGCACCCAGAAGGAGATCGCCTTCCGTCCCGCGCGCGTCCTGCTGCAGGACTTCACCGGTGTACCGGCGGTGGTGGATCTCGCGGCCATGCGCGACGCCCTCGCCTCGCTGGGCGGCGACCCGACCAAGATCAACCCTCTCCAGCCGGCCGACCTGGTCATCGACCACTCCGTTCAGGTGGACGAGTACGGGACCGAGGCAGCGTTCCTCATCAACACCACCCGCGAGTTCGAGCGCAACGAGGAGCGCTACGCCTTCCTGCGCTGGGGACAGAGCGCCTTCCGCAACTTCAGCGTGGTGCCCCCCGGTACCGGCATCTGCCACCAGGTCAACCTCGAGTACCTCGGCCGCTCGGTCTTCGTTGCCAACGAAGAGGGCGAGCGGCGCGCCTATCCGGACTCGCTCGTGGGCACCGACTCGCACACCACGATGATCAACGGCCTCGGTGTGCTGGGCTGGGGCGTGGGCGGGATCGAAGCCGAGGCGGCGATGCTCGGCCAGCCGCTCTCGATGCTCGTCCCCGAAGTGGTCGGCTTCAGGCTGCACGGAAGGCTTCCGGCCGGCGCGACCGCGACCGACCTGGTGCTCACCGTCACCGAGATGCTGCGCAAGAAGAAGGTCGTCGGGAAGTTCGTGGAGTTCTACGGGCCGGGGCTCTCGTCGCTCGCCCTCGCGGACCGCGCCACCATCGGGAACATGTCGCCCGAGTACGGAGCCACGGTGGGATTCTTCCCGGTGGATGCGCAGACGCTCGAGTACCTCCGTTTCACCGGCCGCGGCGAACAGCAGGTTCGCGTGGTGGAAGCGTACTGCAAGGCGCAGGGACTCTTCCGCACCGACGACACGCCCGATCCGGTATTCAGCGACACGCTGGAGCTCGACCTCGGGAGCGTAGAGCCGAGCCTCGCCGGCCCCAAGCGCCCGCAGGATCGCATCCCGCTCCAGTCCTCGAAGAAGATGTTCATCGACACGCTGAACGCGGAGCTCGAGCGTGTGGGAACTCTGGCCGGGAAGGCCGCCGCCACGCGCGCCACCGCGGTGAGTGCCGACCCGGGGCTCTCTCCCACCGTGGTGGCCACGAGCCCCGAGCAGACGGTGGAACCGGAGAGCGGCGTGGAGGTGACGATGAACGGCAACACCTTCCGGCTGGGCCACGGTTCGGTGGTGATCGCCGCCATCACGAGCTGCACCAACACGTCCAACCCGTCGGTGATGCTCGGCGCTGGCCTTCTGGCGCGGAACGCGGTGGCGCGCGGGCTCCGCACCAAGCCGTGGGTGAAGACGAGTCTCGCGCCGGGATCGAAGGTGGTGACCGACTACTACGCCAAGGCGGGCGTGATGGAGCCGCTGGAGCAGCTCGGCTTCTATCTGGCCGGCTACGGATGTACCACCTGCATCGGGAACTCCGGTCCGCTCCCCGGCCCCATCGCCGAGGCGATCGAGGAGAACAAGCTCGTGGTCGCGGCGGTGCTCTCGGGAAACCGCAACTTCGAGGGGCGCATCAACCAGTTCACGCGCTTCAACTACCTCGCGTCGCCGCCGCTGGTGGTGGCATACGCGCTGGCCGGGCGGATGGACATCGATCTCATGACCGAGCCGCTCGGGGTCGGGACCGACGGTCCGGTCTTCCTGCGCGACATCTGGCCGACTCCCAAGGAGGTGGCCGATACGATCATGACGTCGGTGAAGAGCGAGATGTTCACCAGGCAGTACGCGAACGTCTTCGAGGGCGACGAGCGCTGGAAGGCGCTCGACGTTCCGACGGGCGATCTGTACACCTGGTCGGACAGCTCGACGTACGTCAAGAATCCGCCCTTCTTCCAGGGGATGACGGCCGAGCCGCCCGGCGTGCAGCCGATCACCGGCGCGCGCGTGCTGGCGATGCTCGGCGACTCGATCACCACCGACCACATCTCGCCCGCCGGTTCCATCCCCGCGTCGAGCCCAGCCGGGAAGTGGCTCATCGCGCAGGGTGTGGCGACGAAGGACTTCAACTCGTACGGCTCGCGCCGCGGGAACCACGAGGTGATGATGCGCGGCACCTTCGCCAACATCCGCCTGCGGAACGAGCTGGCACCGGGCACGGAGGGCGGCTGGACCGCCACGACGCCGGGCAGCGAGCCGGTGACGATCTTCGACGCTTCCATGGAATATCAGAAGGCCGGCACACCGCTGCTCGTGATCGCGGGGAAGGAGTACGGCACGGGCTCCTCGCGCGACTGGGCGGCGAAGGGCACGCTGCTCCTCGGCGTGCGCGCCGTGATCGCCGAGTCGTTCGAGCGAATCCATCGGTCGAACCTGGTGGGGATGGGCGTGCTCCCGCTGGAGTTCGCCGATGGCGCCACGCGTCAGTCGCTCGGCCTCACCGGCTTCGAGACGTACGACATCGAAGGTATGGATGACGCGATGCCGCCCCGCGCGCGTCTGAAGGTCCGGGCCACCGATGCATCAGGCAAGGTGACCACCTTCGACGTCGTCTCCCGCGTCGACACTCCCGAGGAAGCGACCTACTACAAGCACGGCGGGATACTGCAGTACGTGCTGAGGCAGTTGGCGAAGTAGGGGAGGGGCAGGAAACAGGAACTGCACACGGATCGCCGTCGTCCCCGCGAAAGCGGGGACGACGGCGATCGCTTTCGCGGGAGCGGCGGTGATCACGAGTCGCGGGCGGGCATGACGACAGCAGTGCGCAGTTCCTGCTTCCCCCCTCCTCTACCTCAGCTCCCTCGCGATGTACCAGGTACGGTACGCGGCGGTGCCGAGGGCGCCGACGCCGATGATGCACACGGCCGTGAGCAGCACCGTGCCTCCGCGCCAGCCGAACGCGGTGGTCAGCGCGCCATCCAGCAGCGCCGCGAGCGCGAGCAGCACCAGGCGCTCGGCGCGCTGCATCACGCCGCCCCTGCAGTCCACACCAACTACCGCCCCCTTCGCCCGCGCGTAGCTCACCATGAGCGAGGCGCCGAGCGCTAGGGCCGTGGCCAGCACGGCCCAGATCGACGGCGCGAAGTACACCGCGAGCCCCATGAACGCGAACGTCTCGGCGAAGCGGTCGAGCATGGAGTCGAGGAACTCGCCGTAGGGCGACGAGAGACCGCGCGCGCGCGCGATGCGGCCGTCGAAGATGTCGCAGAGGCCGCCGAGCAGGATCAACCACCCTGCCACCGCCAGCGATCCGCGCACGAACGCCACCCCGGCGAAGAGCCCGAGGAACATCCCGGCGAAGTTGAAGACGTCGGGTGATATCCTGAGCGCCACCAGCGCACGCTCGATGGGAGCGATGAGCCACATCAGCCAGTCGCGAACCCAGTGGCCGAGCAGGATGGTGGTGGGACGGCGGGCGACATCGGCGTCCAGCGGCCGGCCGCGCGCGACGATCGCGAAGACCGGCATGGTGAGAACCACCCCGGCGGCTATGGCCAGGGCTATGTACGTGACGAGACTCATGTGAGATCGCGGCGTTGTGGGCGCGAGCGCAGGTAGCGAATTGCCTTGGGCCAGAGGAAGATGAGCGGCCAGCGGCGCTCGCGTTCCGTCAACTCCACGTGCACGCCGCTCCTTCGCTCCAGCTTCCGCAGAAGATAATCCTGCCAGTCGTCGTAGAGCGCCATGTACTTGAGCCAGCGGAGCGTCGCGCGGAACTTGCTTTGCTTGAAATACGTCCTGACCCGGAGCCGCGCCAGCGGCCCCGGAGGGGCGGGATCGGTGTAGACATTCCCGTCGCGCGTAAGTATCCTTTCGTCGGCCAGAGACCGGAGCAGTTCGGCATACATTCGGACCATCGTTTCCCGCTGCGCGGAGAGGAGCGCGTTGATGCGCTCCGGGCCTTCGGGCCTGACCTCCGCCCCGAAGGAGGTTTCGAGGAGGACACGGCAGTAGGTGTCCACGTCGAACCGCGGCGGGAGATAGGCGCGCCCCCAGTCGAACGTGCGGGTCCGCGCTTCCAACAGAGAATCGACGACGGCGTCCCGGGATCGGGCGTCGCGCGTCCACACGAGTTGCGCATGCTGGAACAGACGGCCCTGGGTGAAGTGATCGCGCGCGCGCGCCGAACAGGCGCGCTGGAAATCGCGCACCGAGAGAACGGCGCACTTCGCGGCGAGAGGCGGGTTCATGCCGCTCGCGGTGATGGCGACGACGTTCGGCGCGAGCACGCGATTGAGGAGCGCCGCCTTCGATGGCGCGTAGCTGGTCCCCACCCGGTCCGCGAGCGAGCGGTAGGCGTCACCATAGTCGTGGACCACGACGAAGAAGTCGTGCGCGCTCTCCGGGCGGGCATCGGATCGCTGGGCGTGCGAGCCGTAATGGATGACGGCCGCCGTGGAGTCTCCGAATCCGTGGGCGAGGAAGTCGGCAAGCGCCCGGGTGGCGGATGAAGCGGGCGAATCGAGACCGGCCGCCAGGGCCTCGCGGAGCGCGGGATCAGCCACGAACGAGGGAGGCAGCGACACTCTCGCTCCTAGAACGGTCAGCGTCGAGCTCTGCCAGCATCGCCGTCATGCGGGCGTGCAGCGCAGCTATGAACTCGTCGATCACAGCATCGTCGGAACCGGCCGGAGGCGGCGCGATGGGACCGGCGATGGAGATGTGGACATCGAGATCGGCAAAGTTGGCCAGGCCATCCGCGAACGTCCTCGCGTTCACCATCCCGCGTACCGCCACGCAGTACACCGGCCGCTCCGCGCGTGAGAGGATGATGCGCAGTCCGTTGCGCATGAAGCGTCCCAGGCTGCCGTCGCGACTGCGGTGTCCCTCGGGAAAGATCAGCAGCGACTGCTCGCCGCGCGCCACCTGCTCGGCGGCGCTGGTGAGCGCCGCCAGCTCGGCGCGCGAGAGCACGCGCTTCTGCGAGAGGAAGGGGTATCCCGCCAGGCGGCCGAGGGGAGAGATCCCCGGGACGCCCCATTTGTACCGGTCGCGGGTGGGTATCAGCGGGTACGGCCCTGGCACGAGCCCGAGACCTATGGGTATATCCAGGACCGACTGGTGGTTCATCACCACTATGCAGCTCTCGGGCGGGATGGCTCCGCGCACCGATATCTGCACGTTGGCGATGGCGCGGGCCATGGCGAGCGTGGAGCGGGCGTGAAATCGAAGCCAGGCACGCACCATCCGCCGCCGCCGGCCGGGGAGGAGCCAGATGGCCGGCCAGAGGAGGATTCGCTGGCCCAGTCCTATGGCCAGAACCAGATAGATTGTGTATGTGAAGAGGAAAGCGCTGCTACGCATCACGCGCACGGCCCGAGCGATTCGCCCGGTTCCCGTGGCACGCGATATGGACAGGTCAGTGCTGTAGGGACTCAAGCGGAGGTCACCCCATGGCAACACGAGTCGAAGCGCAGACGAGCATGAGCGTCTCCGACTACGATTACAGTAGCTTCTTTTACTCGTCGAGCGACGACCCGTTCGCGATACTGGATCCGTACAGTGAATGGTATACGCGAGCGCTCCGGACAGGCTACTACCTGTTCCAGCAGCCGATGTCGACGCCGCCCGAGAGTCGTATCGAAGTCACCGAAGGACTGCATCACGAGCACATCAAGCTCCTCAATCTAGCTTCATACAACTATCTCGGACTGTCCAACAGGCCCGAGGTGATCGAGGCGGCCAAGGCGGCGCTCGACCAGTACGGTCTGGGCGCGGCCGGGTCGCCGCTCCTCAGCGGCATGATGGACATCCACGTGCAGCTCGAGGAGGCGCTGGCGAAGTTCAAGAAGAAGGAGGCCGCGATGGTCTTCCCCACAGGCTACAGCACCAACGTGGGGATGATCTCGGGCCTCATGCGCCCCGGCGACTGGATCATCGCCGACCAGAACGCGCACGCCAGCATCGTCGACGGAGCGATCCTCTCCAAGGCGAATGTCCGGTTCTTCCGGCACAACAATCCCGCCGATCTCGAGAAGAAGCTCAAGCAGACGACCGGGAAGAAGCTCGTGGCCATCGAAGGCGTCTACTCCATGGACGGCGACGTGTGCCCTCTCCCGGAGTTGGTGGAAGTGGCCAAGCGCTACGGCGCGCGCATCCTGCTGGACGAAGCGCATTCCGCCTTCATCTACGGCGACAACGGACGTGGAGTCGCCGAGATGTACGACCTGGAGGACGAGGTGGACATCCACATCGGCACCTTCTCCAAGGCGCTGGGCGGCCAGGGCGGCTACGTGGCCGGCTCCAGGAAGCTGTACTACTACCTCAAGGGCTTCGCCCGCGCGCGCGTCTTCTCGTGCGCGCTCGCACCCGTCGTGTCGGCGGGTGTCCTCAAGTCGCTCGAACTGGCCCAGCGGGAGCCGGAGCTCAGGGAGCGCCTGTGGAAGAACGTCCGCTACATCAGGCAGCGCCTGGAAGAAGAGGGTGTGGACGTCGGCGGCTCCACGTCGCAGATCATACCGATCATGGTGAGGAACGACCGGCGCATCTTCGAATTGGGTCACAAGCTCTTCCGCGCGGGGCTGTATCTGCAGCCCGTCATCTATCCGGCGGTCGCCAAGCATCGCTCGCGTTTCCGCGTCTCGATCTCGGCATCGCATACCTGCGAACAGCTCGACGAGGGTGTTCAGATCCTCGTCCGCGTACTCCGTGAAGAGGGGATTCTGGTATGAGCAACAAGAACGAAGGTCTCGTGCAATACCATTACAACGACGCCATCGGTGGGTTCTTCGAGTTCCCCACCGAGAACGCACGAGCCATCCTGCCGCCGGACCTGCAGCCGGTGGAGCCGCGCCACGGCTCGAGCGTGCTCGCGGTGATGGCGTTCGACTTCCACACGAGCCCCGTGGGAGCGTACTCCGAACTGATCCTCGCGATCTTCGTCGCGCCACGCGTGGAGCCCGGCGAGGCGTGGCCGCGTGCCGCGTTCTACCCCTTCCGGCTCGGCACCACCACTCGCGAGTCGCGTGAGCACGCGATCGAGCGCTGGCACTTGCCACACTACATGCAGGACATCAACATCGGTTGGGAGCGCGGCGATGGACACATCACCATCCACGCCACCGATCGCGGCCAGCCCATCGTCGACATGACGATCACGGAGCACGAGTGGTCCACCGTCGACCACCGCTACCAGGCCTTCATGAACGACGAAGAGGGCGCGTACACGGCCAACATCTTCCTGGCCGGCCTCTTCAGCGAGAACGAGGAGGAGCGCGGCGGGATCGTCATCCACTCGCAGGCGATGACCGACCTGCTCGACGACTGGGAGGTGAACGTCACTCCCTTCCGAGAGCTCTGGATGAAGGATGGCGTGCAGACCTTCCATCCGCTGAAGCAGCTGGCCTCCTACGCTCCTCGATGAGATCCGAGGTCTGCGTCATCGTGAACCCCGCCTCCGGAAGGGGGCGGGGCGCGAAGGCCGAGGCGGAGGTTCGAAGGGCCTTCGCCTCGGTGGGAGTCACCGACATCCGCACGACGCGCGCGAAGGGCGACGAGAGAAGCGTCGCCCTTCGCGCTATCGAGGACGGAGCGCGCACCATCGTGGCGGTGGGCGGCGACGGCACGTGGGGGAACGTGGCGAACGCGATCATCTCCTCCGGCGCCGACGTGCGCCTCGCCCTCCTTGCCGCCGGTACGGGGAACGACTTCGCCAAGACGCTCGGCGCGCCCGCCACCGACTTCGCCGCCACCGCGCGGCTCGTGGCGGATGGAGCGGAGCGGCGGGTGGACGTGGGTGAGGTGGAGGGACGCTACTTCCTCAACGTCACCGGCTTCGGCTTCGACATCGCCGTCCTGGAAGACGTGGAGAACATCCGCTGGCTGAAGGGCGACGCCGTGTACCTCTACTCGGCGCTCCGCCAGCTCTTCGGCTACGGCGGGATCGACATCGACATCGCGGGCGACGCCGGCGCGCGGGGGATGGCGAAGCATCTGATGCTCATCATCGCGAACGGGAAGAACTTCGGCGGCTCCTTCCGGATAGCTCCATCCGCGAGCGTCACCGACGGACACCTCGACGCGATCGCGATCGCCATGGCATCGCCGCTTCGGCGCGCACAGCTCTTCGGAGCGGCGACGAAGGGCACGCACATCGCCCTCGGCGAAGTCCACACGGAGCAGGCGCCTCGCTTCACGCTCGACTTTCCCGCCCCGCCGGCGTACGAGACCGACGGCGAGTACAACCGGGCCGCGTCGGCGCGGCTGGAGGTTCGCTGCGTTCCGGGTGCGCTGCGCGTGGTGGCTCCGGCCGAGGTCCCGAGCCGCGCGGCGAACGCAGAGCGACGACTGGCAGTCTGAGATGCGGGCGATCTCCTTCGCGGCGCCGATCCCCACCTACCTGGCGACGCTCGCCGCGGGAAAGGTGTCGGAGCGGTTCTTCGTCGGCCGGCACGCCTGCACGCGGTTGGGCGATGTGGCGGCGCCCGCGCTCCCCGGCGACCGGTGGGTACGCATCCGCACGCGCATGGGCGGGATCTGCGGGAGCGACATCAACGTCATCACGCTGAAGGCGAGTCCGTCCACGTCGCCCTTCTCGTCCTTCCCCTTCGTGCTGGGACACGAGAACGTGGGCGACGTGATCGAGGTGGGGAAGGCGGTGCGAGGGGTGGCGGTGGACGAGCGCGTCGCGGCCAACCCGCTCCTCTGCTGCGAGCCGCGCGGGATCGAGCCACCGTGCGCCGGCTGCGCCGCCGGCCATCACTCGCGCTGCGCGCACTTCACCGACGGAGACGTGGCTCCGGGGATGCTGATCGGGACCACCCGCGGTACCGGCGGGAGCTGGGGCGAGGAGTTCGTGGCGCATGAATCGCAGATCGTGCGCGTGCCGGAAGCGATGAGCGACGAGGAGGCGGTGCTGATCGAACCGCTCGCCTGCTCGGTGCACGCCGTGCGCGCCAATCTCCCCGGCGCTGGCGAGCGAGTGCTGGTGATAGGCGCCGGTTCGATAGGGCTTCTCACCATGGCGGCGCTGGGCGCGCTGGCGGGCGATGTCGATGTCACGGTGCTGGCGCGCCATGCCTTCCAGGGCGCGCACGCGGAGCGGCTCGGCGCCGCGCGTGTGGTATCGGCGCGCGGCGACTATCTGGGAGCGCTGGCGGAGGCGGGCCGCACTCGGCTGCTGAAGCCGATACTGGGGAAGCCCGTGGGCGTGGGCGGCTTCGACCGCACCTTCGTGTGCATCGGCGGTGCGCACGCGATGGACGACGCCATGCGCTTCACCCGGGCGGGGGGGACGGTGGTGCTGCTCGGGAACTCGAGTACGATGAACGGGCTCGACTGGACGCCGCTGTGGCTCAAGGAACTCACCGTGCGGGGCAGCCTCTGCTACGGCGCGCACGCTCACGCGAGCCCGGAGCGCGGAGCTTTCGAGGAGGCCGCGGCGCTCATCGCCTCGGGGCGCGCTCCCGTGAAGCCGCTCCTCACGCATACTTTCACTCTCGAGGAGTACCGCCGCGCCATGGACGTGGCGCGCGACAAGGGCGGGGCGGAGAGCGTGAAGGTGGCTTTCCGCTTCGCGGCGAGGTGACTCCTCGGGAGAGGACTGGATGGCCAGTGTAACTCTGCGTGACATGCGGAAGGTGTACGAGCACGGCGGCCGCCGGCACGTCGCGGTACACGGAGTGGATCTCGAGATAGCAGACGGCGAGCTGGTGGTGCTGGTCGGCCCATCGGGGTGCGGCAAGAGCACCACGCTGCGGATGATCGCGGGCCTGGAGAGCATCACCGCTGGCACGCTGCGCATCGGCGACCGCGTGGTGAACGACCTTCCGCCGCGCGACCGCGACATCGCCATGGTCTTCCAGAACTACGCGCTGTACCCGCACATGACCGCGTACGAGAACATGGCGTTCGCGCTGCGGCTGCGGAAGCGTCCGAAGGGGGAGATAGACGAGCGGGTGCGCCGCGCGGCGGAGATCCTGGGGATAGAGGAGCTGCTCCCGCGCACGCCGCGAGAGATGTCGGGGGGGCAGCGCCAGCGAGTGGCGGTGGGGCGCGCGCTCGTGCGCGAGCCGAAAGTCTTCCTCTTCGACGAGCCACTCTCGAATCTCGACGCGAAGCTCCGTGTTCAGATGCGCCGCGAGTTCGCGCGTCTGCACGAGCGACTCGGCGCCACCATGGTGTACGTGACGCACGATCAGGTCGAGGCGATGACGCTCGGCGATCGCATCGTGGTGATGAACGAGGGGAGGGTCCAGCAGATCGACACGCCGATGGCGCTCTACGAACGCCCCCGCAACACCTTCGTGGCGCGCTTCATCGGCACCCCGCCGATGAACCTCATCGACGGCACCGTGGTGAACGGCGGCGCGGTGCGCTTCCGCAGCGCTGACGCGGCGCTGACGCTCACTCCCACCCCCGAGTGGGCCGAGCTGCTCGCACCGTACGCCCGTACCGGCCGCGGTGTGACCCTCGGCGTGCGTCCCGAAGACATCTCGATCACGGAGGCCGCCGCCGTGGCGCCGGATACCGACGCGGCCGTGGCCGCGCGGATAGACCTGGTGGAGCCGACTGGCAACGAGGCGCTCCTCTACGCCACCGCCGCCGGCCACGACGTGGCCATCCGAGCCGATCGCCGCTCGGTCCCCCCGGCCGGCACCGAGCTCTCGATCGTGCTGGACGCCCGGCGGGCGCACTTCTTCGACGCGGCGACCGGTGAGGAGATCGAGGGGGAGAAGGGCGGAGCGACCGGAGGAACGAGCATCCAGCGAGCATCCAGCGAGCATCCAGCGAGCATCCAGGGTTGCGGCGGCAGGGGCTTCGATCGCGAGCGCATGCCGCCGGGGAGTTCGTTGCAGAGTCCGCTAAAGCCGGAAGAGTGACATCGTTCCAATCCCCTTCCCCCCTTGAAGTCTGCCGCGCTTTGCCTTCTGCTTTCCGCTGGCCTTTCACTTCACATGGAGGAACAGCATGGCGCGCAGGGAGATCTGGTTGAGGAAGACGGCGGCGCTGGTGGCGGTACTGACGGCGGTAGCGTGCGGAGGCGGGGGCGATGCCGGGAGCGAGGCCGACGCCGACACCGCCGCGACCGCGGAGCAGGAGAGCGCGCCACCGCAGCAGGAGGGCGCCACGCAGCAGGCGCAGGCCGCACAATCGGGGTCCATGGTTCTCACCGCGACTGATCTGGACGGCTACAGGAAGGGGATGCAGGCAGAGATCGCCGACGTGAAAAAGAAGATCGCCGCCCTCGGCGCAGCGAAGAGCGGGACGGACTCTCTCGAGGCGCTGGGTGCCCTCACGAACGAGGCCGACCGCGTGCAGGCCGGAGCCGATGCGGCGGGGATGCCGCTCGCGCAGTTCCAGCAAGTGGCCAGCGCCGTGAACAACGTGCTCGGCGCCTACTCCATTGCGCAGATGATGCGGAAGAGCCAGGCGGGTGTGGACACGGCGTCGCTCTCCGAGGAGGCCCGCGCGCGGGTTCGCGAGAACATGGTCCAGGCGGAGGCCGGCTTGAAGCGGCTTCCGCAGCAGAACGTCGACCTCGTGGTCCCGCACGCAGCCGAGCTCGACTCCCTTCGACTCCTCCCCGCCGCCCTGGCCCTGAAGGCCGCGTCGGGAATGTGACGGTGGGAGAAAACAGAGGGCAGACGCCGGAAAGCAGCAACGGCTCGTGCGAGTGAGACCATCGCTACCGAGGCGGTAGTCTGCTTCTTCCCGTCTGCCTTCTGTTTTCTCCCACTCTCTCGTTCAGTCTCTCTCCGGACCGGGCTCGTTCTCCAGGCCGCCGCTTCCGGCGGAACCGAACTTCGGTGCGGTGATGGGGCCGGTGGTCGTGTACGGCGGATTGCGCTCTTCGTCGACCGGCCGGTTGGTTTGCTCGCGCGGGCTCGCGGCCTGGGTGCGCCGGCCGCGCTGCTGGTTCTCGTCGTTGTACTTCTCGCTCACCGTCTCCCAGGTCGTGGAGCCGGTGAGGTTGCGATTCTCTTCCATGTCGCCCACGAGATCCTCGCGCTTCTGCTGCTCCAGCGCGCGATCGACATCACCCTGGGTGTCGCCCTGCTTCTTCTTCCTTTTCGCCATGCTGCCTCCTGGCTACGAGTACCGGCGCTAGGCGTGGCAGGGGACGTGCCACGCAGCACAGCGCGGCCATTGCTCAG